>Ga0256914_1000688_pt1 | contig 32806 bp, 31 predicted proteins | sample HulkmetaG_FD_191571 | JGI IMG/M metagenome (GOLD analysis project Ga0256914, IMG submission 191571) | Hydrothermal chimney microbial communities from Main Endeavour vent field at the Juan de Fuca Ridge, Pacific Ocean - Hulk | ecosystem: Environmental > Aquatic > Marine > Hydrothermal vents ... | reverse complement strand
TTCGGGGAAGCTCTAATAGTTCTTTTTCTTCCCAGCCCACATCCAAAAAGGCCCCTAGCAGCATATCCCCACTTATGCCTGAAAAGCAGTCGAGAAAACAGATGTTCATTTTAGCTCTTCCCTAGTCTTGGCTTCCACCCAGGCATAGATCCTTTCCCTGTAGTACCAGGCCGGTGCGGCAACTACCAAGGTGATAACAAGTATGGATACAAAACCTGCCCAGTTTCCATTGTATATTTCTGCCCCTTGCCAACTCAGCATAAGGGTGCCTGGTATACGGCCTACTGAGGATATAAATACAAAGATCTGCCAAGGCATTCTGGTAAGTCCCAAGAAGTAACAAAGGAAGTCTTTGGGAAATCCTGGGAATATATATAAAAAGAAACAGATAAAGATCCCCTGATGTTCCAATAGGCCTTCCAGTTTCCAGTACCACTCTGATTTCTTGAGCCAAGGCTCTACAAGACGGCGAAAGTGTCGAGCGATCGAGAAGGCCAGTATGGAACCTAGGCTGAGTCCTAATGTAGAATAAAAAAGACCAAGCCATTTCCCAAATAAAAAGCCTCCCACCACACCTGTAGCCTCTCCTGGTATAGGAGAGAGTACTACTTGAAGGGCCTGGAGCAAAATGAAGCCTATAGGACCAAATGGTCCAAGAGAGAGTACAAATTCTCTAAGAGTTTCCCGCTTTTCAAGGATTGTTAGACCCCAGGCAAATATATCCTGAATCCTGTGTCTGAAAAGAAACAGAAAAATGAAACAGGCCAAAACGGCCACTAAGATGACAGCCCATTTTTTCCTTTGCATCAGATGGAGTCTATTTCAGGCTGGCCCTTGAATCAACTCCTGCGAAGAAGGGTGTCACGGCGCCAGTTCCAGTCATCTTTTGAGGGATAATCAAGGACATAGTGGCCTCCTCGGCTTTCTTTTCTAGAGGATGCAGCCTCAATGATTAGTTGGGCCGTCATGGCTAGATTTCTAAGCTCTAGAAAATCCCTGGTTATTATGTAGTCCCAATAATGCTGATTTATTTCCTTCAAAATTGGCTTTAGCCTCTGGGCGGCCAGTTGAAGTCTTTTCGAGCTTCTGACAATGCCCACATAATTCCACATAAGCCTTCTTATAACGTCCCAATTGTGGGATATGAGGACTGCTTCTTCCATATCTACGGCACCACCAGAATCCCATGGAGGCACGTCCACGTGAGGCATAGCTTTAAATTTCGTCAGAAGCTGAACCGCTCTTTTGGCTGCCCGGTGGGCCATGACCATTCCTTCTAGAAGAGAGTTAGATGCGAGCCTGTTAGCCCCATGAAAGCCTGTGCAGGCAGTTTCTCCAACGGCAAAAAGTCCAGGCAGATCTGTTTGTCCCCAAATATCTGTCACCACTCCTCCACACATATAGTGAGCTGCAGGAACTACAGGAATGGGCTCCTTAGTTATATCTATTCCAAACTCTAGACACGTTTTATAGATATTTGGAAATCTTTTTTTGATAAAGTCGGCAGGTTTGTGGCTTATGTCAAGATAAACACATTCTTTTCCTGTGCGCTTCAGTTCCGCATCAATGGCCCTGGCTACAACATCCCGCCCCGCAAGTTCTTTTCTAACAGGATCATAGCGCTCCATAAATGAATGGCCTTGCCAGTCTATAAGCCGTGCTCCCTCTCCACGAAGCGCCTCTGATATAAGAAAATTTTTTGCCTTTGTATGATAAAGAAGGGTAGGATGGAATTGTACAAACTCTAGATTGGCGATTCTTGCACCTGCCCTGTAGGCAATGGCAATGCCGTCTCCTGTGGCCACGTCAGGGTTACTGGTATACAAATAGACCTTTCCGGCACCTCCAGTTGCTAAAAAAGTGATATATGCAAGTATAGTGTGTATTTTCCCATTGGAGGCCTCAAGAACGTATGCGCCAAGACAGCGGTCCCCTTTAGTAAATCCGGAGGCCTTATCCTGGCTACAAGCTATCTTGCAAGAGGTCAGGAGATCTACTACTACAAAGTCCTCAAGTATCTCTATATTGGGGTTTGAGATGGCCTTTTCCACCAAGATTCGTTGTATTTCAAGCCCTGTAAAATCACCGCTATGCACAATCCTTCTTCTACTGTGCCCTCCTTCTTTGCCAAGCTCATATTGGCCATCATCGTCTTTGCTAAATTTTACCCCGAGTTCTTCAAGCTCTTTAATACGTTTGGGGCCGTCTCTTACTATAGCTCGCACCACATCTTCATGGCTGAGTCCATCTCCGGCAAGGATTGTATCATATTCATGCAAAACAAAGTGATCGTCATTGCCAAGTACACATGCAATCCCTCCCTGGGCCAATCTAGTTGCAGTATCAGAGTGCCGTTTTTTGGTGACAACAAGGACGTTTCCATGTTGGGCTAATTTTAGCGCAAGGCTCAGACCCGCTATGCCACTGCCTACAATTAGAAAATCTGTTTGCATATATTTTTTTATTGGTCCACAGATTTTAAGATGTCTTCAAAGACTTTTGGAAATTTCTTTGCAAATTCCGGCAGCATCATAAGCATGATCTCTCTCATAGATGGGTCTGCAGCCTTTGATGCCCTGAGTCTAAATATATGTTGCCACTCTTCAAGTGTTGCATGAACCATTATCTCTGTTTTACACGAGTTTGGAAGCACAGTCCTTGCGGCTTGAGGAGAAGAGTTTTTCAGCAACTCCAGGTAAATAGCCTCGGTTTCTTTCATCGCCCTTTCCCATAGCTCGTATTGAGGTGTGCCTTCATCAAAGAAGCAAGGCCTTATGAATGTCACTTGTCCACCAAATTTTTCTTCACCATATCGGCAGTACCTTTGAGATTCCTGGAGATAAGAGGCGACCCTATGTCTGACTAGTTCATGAGTTACGGCCCTGTTCACTATAATATGCGTAAGGAGACAACGGTGTTTTACAAGAAGTGATGTCTCTAGGTTGTCAACTTCTTTTGGCAAAAGGAGCCTGACCTTCAGCTTGGAATCTGTTTGGCTTGCTGTCTCCAGGTCTTCAAATAAGACCGGATAGTGGCGTTGCAACTCAGATTTTATGGCGCAGATCAAAGGGGCGTTAGGCAATCGTCTGGCAAGATCTCTAAAAGAGCGGGGATTGCCAGAGATTAAATAAAGATTCTCTGTAAGCCTTGATGCCTGGCAAAATCTAGGAATGTGAATAAAAAAATCTTTAAAAAGTCTTTCCTGCGGGGCCTCTACCTCCATCACCAGATTAGCCATCTCTATTACAGATTCGTGCCCCCTTTTAATGATGCCCTTAATAAAAGGGATGGCACTTTCTTCAGTTATTTTGTCTTCACTCTTATAGCATACCCTGCCACAGCGCTCTATTTGCTCAAGCACCTTTCCTTTTTGGAAATATTCATCAAGAATCTTAAAGCTTGGATAGATTACCTTCATGGAGCCCCCTCTTTAATCCCTTTTAATAGATAAGACTTGGACCGTTGTCCCGGTTCGTTTCGGGTCAATTTTTTCAAATGAGACGAGAGGTCTCATTTGTATGCATTTGACACCAAGTTTTTTGCACTTGTCTCTTATTACTTCAAAAAGAGAAAAGGGCGACGAAAGAATAGAGATAAACACTATCTTGACACCGTGACGTTTTATTATCTTTTCAAGATCGTCTCCGGTACCGATAACTTTCACACCGTGAATTTCTTGCCCTTGTTTGGCTATATCATCGTCGATGAAACCAACAGGGAGATAATCATGATTTCTTCTTTTTCTAAGCTCTCTAAGGAACAAATCCCCACCGTCTCCAGCACCATAGATAAGAATAGGAATCGAATGTCCCTTTTCTGCCTGTCTAATAAAATATTCATTGAACATCCGCATCAAAAAGCGGATACCGCCAATGAGTAGAAAGGTCATAATGGCATCTAGGAAAAAGACCACCCTTGAGAAGCCTTGAAATCTGTAGACAAAGACCAAGACCCCCACAATGATAGCGGAACTTGCCAAAGTGGCCTTTATTATCTTGAATGTGTCGTCCAAGCTTGCAAAGCGCCACTGGCCCCTGTAGAGGCCCAAAAACCACAAACAGCACACCTTGACTCCCAGTACCAGTGGGAGGGTCTTTTCTATGAGTCCCTGATTAAATGGGCTTATCTGTCCGTCAAACTTTAGGAGATAGGCAGAATAGTAGCCAACTGTTAGCAGGAATAGATCGATACAGACCTGTAGTATCTGACGCTTATTTAATATCATGGCCATTGCTCCTGCTATTCTCGACCGCTTCTTGTTTTCGTTCCCATCGTAGACGTCCTTGTTTAGATAGCTCAAAAAGACCCCAAAAAATATAGAGATCACAGCAGTGATACTTAGCACGGCCAACAGTCCCCCCATTGAATGGGCTGCCATATATAGGGTTATAGCAGATACCACAGCCGCAGCTATCATAAGGGTAAGGACTGCTCGTTCTTCAGATAATCCAAGGAGTACAAGCCTGTGGGATGTATGATCTCGCCCGCCTTGAGATATGGCTCGTCCGCTTTGGAGTCTGGACAATGAAACAAAGGCTGTATCGAAGATGGGTATAATCAGCACCGATATAGGGACTGCCATCATAAGTACAATGTTAGAGAGACCAGCAAGAGAATCCTGCCCCCCTGGGATATTTGCCTGATGCATATGGGTACTGACAATTGCAAGGCCTCCTAACATAAAGCCGAGAAAGAGGCTTCCACAATCTCCCATAAAGATTTTTGCAGGTTTGAAATTGTATATAAAAAAACCGAGACAGGCACCTGCAAGAAGGACAGACGGCAGGATCAACTTTAAGATCCCAAACATCAGTCCATATCCAGCAAGGGAGAAACAGGCCACCATAGTAATACCAGATGATAGCCCATCCATATTGTCCAATATGTTGATGGCGTTGGCCATGCCTATTAGCCAAAATAGGCTCAAACATATAGAGGTTACCGGATATCCTGGAAGGTTAATTTTCAGGCCAAAGCCAACAAGCAATACTGCACAGACCAGTTGAGCTAGGAATTTGCTTTGTGGAGTAAATTCAAAGAAGTCGTCAAGGAGGCCTATCAGAAAAAAAAGACATCCACCTGCTATAAGCAAAAGATTTTCGTTTTCATGTACAGGGCTTGCAATGATAAAGGGAATGATAAACGCGATAAATATGGCTGTGCCACCGTAAAGGGCTGTAGGTTGGTCGTGCCATCTGTCTTGTCTTGGCATGGCAACCAAGCCCGTTTTTTGGGCAAACAGTATGGCAATTGGAGTAAACGTTGCGCTAAGAATAAACGATAAAAGAAAATAACCAACCAATTCTGCCACCATGGTGGCCATCTTACGCAGCCCTTGCCCTAAAATATTCGATGGTGTACTTGAGTATCTGGTCTAAAGGTGTCTCAGGAATGAATCCTATAAGTGACTTGAGTTTTTCAAGGGATGGAACCCTCCGCATCATGTCCTCGAAATCCTTCCCATATGCCTGGTCGTATGGAATGAATACTATCTCTGAGTTACTTCCTACAAGTTCTTTTATTTTATTGGCAAGCTCAGCTATGCTTATCTCCTCGGTGCCTCCTATATTTACCACTTCTCCGGCCCCTTTTTTACATTTTATCAGTTTATAAATTGCCTTAACGACATCTCCTACATAGGTAAAGGTGCGGGTTTGTTTACCGTCTCCATACACAGTGATAGGATCATCTCTAAGGGCCTGCTGAATAAACCTTGGCACGACCATACCATACATTCCTGTCTGGCGTGGACCGATGGTGTTGAAACACCTGATTATTATTGTATCGAGTTTTTTGGTTCTGTGATAGGCTAGAGCCGTAAATTCATCTACGAGTTTACTTGCTGCATAACTCCACCTCATGGTGCTTGGAGGACCATATATGAGGTTGTCATTTTCTTTCAAGGGTGCATGCATATGCTTGCCATAGACTTCCGAAGTTGATGCAATCAATATCTTTTTTTGATAGCGGTTTGCCAGTTTCAGGGCCGTTTCCGTTCCAAGGATGTTTGTTTCAATGGACGAAAGCGGATTTTCAAGGACGTGTTTTACCCCTACTGCAGCGGCCAAGTGTACTATGCAGTCGCAGGAGGATATGAGTTTATCCATGATATCTTCATTCAGTATGGTGTCAATGACATAACTGAAGCTGGGATTGTCAAATAGATGAGAAATGTTGTCCAGACTGCCTGTAGAAAGGTCATCTATTATGGCAACTTCCTCACCTTGTTCTAAAAGCAGGTCGCACAAGTTTGACCCTATGAACCCAGCTCCTCCTGTGACAAGGATTTTCATCAATCTCCCCTATTGCTTTAAAATGGCTGCCCTGCAAATAAGCTCTCAGAATATGTTTATTTCAAGGCAATAGAAAATCAATCACAAAAATTGAAATATTTTGAAATAATAACATGTTAGTTTTAACGCAATACCATTATAGTTTCAACAGCCTGTAAATGGAATATTACTTATAATAAAATATATGAGCTTTTTGTAACAATTTTTGAAGTTATTTTCGTCGTGCATGTTTGCATACTCTTAATTCTAATGTGTCTAGGCAATGGATATTTCTTCCTTTAACATACAGCAGGCTATTTTATAAAGGGGGTCGCCATTAGAATCATAGGAGAGGTTGCCAGGATGAAGGAGTTTATTCATTACGCAGCCTTCTGGAATCTTGAGGCTAAACAGCTCTGTCTCAGTAATTGGTGGCCTTTTGATTAGTCTACCATTCTCTATTTCATATGAATGAAGTGGATAGTCTTCACATAAGGGACAGGTATACACCCGCCCGTTTGGAAAAACAAAGTAGTTTTCAGCCACAAGACCTGCACATTCGAAAGGTCCATCTTTTGAAAGGAAAACCGTTGGATAATGACAAATAAGCCCCAATTCAGCGGCCTTTTGTGCAGTTTCTGGTACAATCGATTCCCATTCTTGTTTGGTGAGCTGGAGTAGCGGCCCTCTACCTTTGGCGGATTTCCCCCTGATGCCAATAACCTGAATAAAAAATCTGCTCACCCCAAGCCTTTTTAAGAGTTCAGGCATGTTAGGCAGGTCATGGATATTTCCAGCGTTGGCCGTGAAGATAGAACTGACAGAGAATCCAAGCTCAACGGCCCTTTGGATCCCGGCTGTACAGGTGTCAAAGGAGCCATTTCCTCGAATGGCATCGTTTACCTCAGGGCAGGAGCCATCAAGACTAAAGCTAAAATAGTCTACCTCTTCAGGGGTAACCCTTTCCAAGATGTTGTGAAACAAGTAACCGTTTGTGTCTACAGTAACCGAAGCATAGCCTAGTCTCCTGGCCTCTTTTATCCCTAGGGCCAGTGCAGGGTTCAGGGTGGGTTCACCACCGAGAAAGATGACATTGGTATCTTGTACATCCTTTATGGCCTTTGAAGAGTTGGAACGAGAAAAAAGATCAAGCCATTTCTTGATCGTATCTGCATCAAGGGTTCTGGTTCCATGTTGCTCTTGATTGATATAGCAATGGGCGCACTTTAGATTACATGCCGTTAGGATATGGAAAAACAGGTTCCTGGAGTGTGGACTAAACTGGACTGTGCGCCTTTTGATGGCCTTACCTGATTTATTTATGGCTTTCATATCTCAAAACGTTTTTAATGTATACTGCTCAAGAGGGGTCCCCCTTAAGTAATTGTTATCGGGTTGCAGAAAAAAGGTTTGAAATAACTTTAGACTTTCATGTCGCAATACCCCTGGTGTTACTATCAACTTTTTGTATATAGAATATTCCCCCTGATTTTGCCCCTTGATGGATATGGAACCAAGTTTCATTCCACAAGCCCCGCCCATCACGTCTTCATAGGCAAATACTATATGATTTACTCCACTTATGAGAAGCGCACCTGTACACATAAGACATGGCTCCAGTGTGGAATAGGCTATCAAATTCTCACCAGGCTTTCCATGTGCGACCCAGTCCCTGAGAGCTAATATTTCTGCATGGTCTAGTTCATTTTGTGTCTTGCCCCCGCTGTTTATTCTGTTGCCCTTGCCCACTATTTTATCTTGGCTAACCAAGATGCAGCCTACAGGGAATTCTCCTTTATCCAAGGCCATCCTTGCAAGGGTCAATGCCTCTTGCATCCATTTTTCATGTAGCTTGATGTCTTGATTAGGCATTTTTTATCAACCAAAGCTTCAGATATTCTTCAAGGATAAAGGCATTTTCAGTCTCTTTTTCCATGGCTGCCTGCACCCTTTTTATTTTTTCCGGGGTTAGTGCTTCATAAAGTCTTTTGCACATAAAGTTTACACAAATTACATGTCTTGCCATAATTTGGCATCCGTTTTCACCAAGAAACCAGCAACCGGTAGGGTCCCAGGGACTTGAAGGTAGTTTTATACCCATAAGTAGATTTATCAACAGGTTAACCACATCGAATTTGTTTTCTATGCCGCTACCACAACAGCTCCCTCCATCTTCCAGGGCACAACGGGTGCATTCTTTTACCACTCCTGTGTCCCGCATGGCTTGCCAGCTTTCTTCAATGCTTTTTTTGTAGTTTTCAAGAAGAGAGCAAACGGTCTTGTCTTTTAATAGACGGGAGGAAAAGCTATCATAGATATGTTGTGCCCATTGGAGTTTTTTCTCCATAGAGTGATCGGGTCCTATTGGTATTTTGGAAAAATTTGTCTTCATTGCAATGGATTAAGGTTGCACTACTTGATTTGCTGCACTACTCATAGGGATTGCAGCCGCTCTATTTGAAGAATATCATATATAGGGCCTGTGATAAAATGGAATCTGGATTTTTCAAACGGAGAAGAGGTTGTGAGTAAAAAATCTTTATATGCCGAGGCAGGTGTAGATATAGACAAGGCAAATCGTCTTGTGAGTTCTATAAAGGATGTGGTCCATTCTACATATACTAAGGGAGTAATTACAGAAATAGGGGGGTTTGCAGGACTTTTTGCCTTGGATCATGAAAAATACAAAAATCCTGTGCTGGTTTCGTCTACCGATGGGGTGGGGACCAAGCTCAAGATCGCTTTCATGACCGGTGTACATGATACGGTCGGGATAGATCTGGTGGCTATGTGTGCCAACGATATAGTAGTAACTGGGGCAGCCCCGTTATTCTTTCTCGATTACTTTGCTACAGGAAAGTTGGAGGAGGATGTTGCCATAGATGTGATAAAGGGCATAGCCAAAGGGTGTAGGATGGCAGGATGTGCCCTTATTGGTGGCGAGACGGCAGAGATGCCAGGTATGTATCCACCAAACGAATACGATTTGGCTGGCTTTGCTGTTGGAGTTGTAGACAGAGACAAGATTATTGACGGATCAGAAATAGGTGTAGGCCATGAGATAATAGGGATTGCTTCATCAGGGCTGCATAGTAACGGTTATTCTTTGGTCAGAAGGCTGTTATTCGGTCAACTGTCTCTTAAGGTGACAGATATAATAGAAGAGCTTCCTGGAGGCAGTATTGGGCAAATACTTTTGACGCCTACCAAGATATACGTCAAAACAGTCCTGAACCTATTAAAGAGTTTCAAGGTCCATGGAATAGTTCATATTACTGGAGGAGGATTCCAAGACAACATTCCAAGGGTCTTGCCAGAATCATGTAAGGCTGTGATAAACTTGGGCAGTTGGTATGTCCCTGCTATTTTTAAGTTCCTGAAGAATGAAGGGAAGATAAGCCAAGAGGAAATGCTAAGGACTTTTAACTGTGGAATTGGTATGGTGCTTATCGTGCCTTCTTCTGAAACCCAGGAAGTGCTCTTGCAACTAAAGGCCTTGCATGAGGAACCTTTTCTAATAGGTACTATTGAGGAAAGAAAACAGAATGAGGATTCGGTAGTTTTTACTGGAGATAATCTGTTTTGATTTTAGTCAGCAGTTGTCTGATAGGTATTTGTTGCAGATATGATGGTCTTTCAAGGCCAAATAAGGAAATCATAAATTTGGCCCAATATGCCCATGTCATTCCTGTGTGTCCGGAACAACTTGGAGGGCTGCCTACCCCACGAGCTGCATCTTACATTGCCGGGGGTGATGGGTTTGATGTCATTGCAGGTAAGGCCAAGGTATTGACTGTAAGACAAAAGACAGATGTTACTAAAAATTTTCTCCAAGGAGCCAGAGAATGCGAAAGGCTTGTCAAGCTTTTTGATATAAAGAGGGCCATAGTAAAAAGCCGCAGCCCCTCTTGCGGTTTACGTCCCCAGGTAGGTGTTACTACTGCGGCATTAATTCTTCTTGGTGTGGATGTTTCAGAGGCAGGTTAGGTGCCTGCCTTTGCCATGACCCTTTCTTTAAGGTCTTTACCCACCTTAAAAAACGGCAGCTTTTTGGGCTTTACTTTTATTTTTTCCCCTGTTTTGGGGTTTCTGCCAATGTATGACTTATACTCTCTAATAGAAAAAGAGCCAAAGCCACGTATTTCAATCCCTTCACCCCTTACCAGGGCCTCGGTCATGTCATCAAATATAGAATTTACAATAAATTCACTCAACTGCCTGTGAATATTTAATCTTTCTGCCAAGACGTCAATAAGATCTGATTTGTTCACAAGCCCCTCCATGAAAGAATAATTTATTTTATAGATAATTTCTTTAATTCCAAATTGTTGCTATTAAATACGAGTATGTTTATATCTGTCAATAATAAACTTTCACAAGCACCCTTTTGAAAGGAAAGGTAAGAGGCACATGTTCAAGAGGTTGAAGGAAAAGATATCGCGTTCGCGAAGCGGTTTTATTAAACAGCTTGATGAGCTTTTTCTTGGAAAAAAAGAGATCGATCCCGAGCTGATAGAAGAGATAGAAGAGATACTTGTGATGGCAGATATGGGTATAGGCACTGTGCAACAGGTTATAGAGAAGTTGCAGCAAGCTGTTGACAGTGGTGAAGTCTCAGATCCCGATGCCCTGAGAAACAGACTCAAGGAACAGATAAAGGCAATATTTAAGGAAGGACAAAATGGCAGCCAGATTAAAGAGACTGACAGCAAGCCCTTTGTTATCCTGGTAGTAGGTGTGAATGGTGTAGGTAAAACTACGACTATAGCCAAGCTGGCATACAAGTATAAACAGGAGGGGAAGCAGACACTGCTTATTGCAGCCGATACATTCAGAGCAGCTGCTGTGGAGCAGCTTGAAAAGTGGGGTCAAAGGCTTAACGTACCGGTGATCAGCCAGAAGGCAGGGGCAGACCCTTCAGCAGTGGTTTTTGACGGTCTTGAAGTTGCTAAATCAAAGGGTACAGATGTGGCAATAGTAGATACCGCAGGCCGACTTCATACCCAAGTAAATCTTATGAAAGAACTTGAAAAGATTAAGCGGGTTATATCAAAAAAGGTGGAAGGGGCTCCACATGAAACCCTTTTAGTTCTTGATGCAACCACTGGGCAAAACGCACTCAGCCAGGCCAAAACTTTTTGCGAGGCTACTGACGTGACAGGGATCGTCCTTACAAAGCTTGATGGTACTGCCAAGGGGGGTATAGTTGCTAGCGTCGCCCATGAAATGAAGATCCCTGTAAAGTACATTGGCATTGGTGAGCAGATGGATGACTTGAGGCCCTTTGATCCGGATCAGTTTGTCGAGGCGCTATTTGAGGATTAGGGCTGTGCAGGATGTTGTGTGTCAGGATTAACGGTTACCTGTAGCGCCCGTCCTGTGGCAACCGCAGTAAAAAACCAGTAAAGGGACGCCGAATCATGTCTGAATACATCCGTGAACATGTTGGTTGTCCAATAGATTAACAAAAAGACAAGGGCAACAATAAAAAGCCTTTCTTCATTTTTGCCTTTCTGTTTTATCAGCGCTGCCCAAAAAAGCCTCCACTGGCTAACTATTATAGCCATAAGTGCCAGGGCTCCCTGGATGCCCATATAAAAGGCCTGATTGATAAAGGTGTTGTGGCCGTGTTGAAGGCCTGCTTTTTGGACAAGCTGTTGCCAATATTCTTTTATGAATTTTTTGCCAAGTCCTCTAGGCAAAAAGGGATGCTGGGCTATTTCTTTTATAAATTCCCTGTATGTGGTGATTCTCAATGGTATGGAGCCACCAAGATGCCGGGCCTCTTCTATCTTTCCTTTTGAAATAAGATGCCAATCTTCTCGCACAAAGTGTTTCCCTGCTCCAGAGCCGATGACTGTTCCAAGGATCGCAATTACCACAAAGAGAATTGCTATAGCTGGTAATGTCGCAATTTTACGGGCTGTAAGCTTATACGAAAGAAAAAGCCCCAGCAAACAAGCAATAATGGCCCCTCTCCTTGTTGTAGTAAAAAGCACTAAAAAATTGACGAAAAGAAATATAAAGTTTACCGAAGGTTTCTTGAAAGGGGAAATACTCCAAAAAGCTATCATAAGTCCTAAAAAGATGCTTGTATGATGAATGCCTTGAAAGAGTTTGCATGTTCTCCCAAACTCAAAGACGATATCCATTCTGTCTGCAATAAAGCGATTTATAAGCTCTTGATCACCCCAAAATAGGTTGTGGGGAAATAGCAGCCAGGCACCCATGATGCCAAGATAGCTGGCCAAGAAGACCAGATTTGTCCCAAAGAGGATGTTTTCCCATTTTAACGGACAGTTTTTGCTCGTCGCCAGGGCGAGTGACAGGGTTGCAAATAAGCTAGAATTTATAAAAAATTCACTAAGATAAACTCGTAAAGAATAATCCGGCTCTGGACTAAAATATATAGAAACCACTGCAAAAAGGTTCCATAACATGAGGCCCAGGAAGATAGGATTAACCAACAAAGATTTCATTCTTGCCACTTCCTTATCAGGATGGGCATAATACTTTTTAAAAAAGAGGGCTGAAAATACTGCAACCAAAAACGAGAGAATGTAACGAGCCGTAGGACCTATACCAAACGGCATAAGGGTCAGAAACAAAAAGGCCGTTATATTGAGGGCCTTCTTTATTGTAAAGATGGGCTCTTTTGCCTTTTGTTTTGTCAACTTGTATCCCTATCCAACTATTGTTCGTTTCTGGCAAGCACCTTTCTTGCAATATGATACATGCCTTGATCTGTTAGATTTTTTCTGTTCGCTTTTACTTCGTATCTGATTTTCAGATAACGGATAAGACGGTCCAGCTTTTGGGCATCAATCGGTGTATTAAGGGCCTGCCACATTATCCCAGAGAGATCTTCCAGGCTTTCTGGCCAATGGACTAGACCTTTTAACCTGTAAAATAGAGGACCAAGCATTACTACCGGTTTTTTATTTTGTAGGGCCTCAAAACCTGCAAGAGAGTTGAAGGTAACCACCATTGACGTCTTCTCTAGAAGCTTGGCCATGTCATATTTTCTGAAAAAGACTGCCTTTGGATGCCTTTGTGCAAAATCCTCGCTTATTACAAACGGCCTAAAGGGATGTTCTTTTAATACTACATTAAAGTGCGTACCTTTGTCTCTATTAAGTAGTTCTGTAGCCTCAACAATCACTTGAAAAAGATGCTCCATACTTACGATACCTAGTGGATTGGGAACCAGATTCAAGACTTCGTTGCCCTGAAGGGGTACTAGTATAAATGGCTCCCTAATGGGTTTCGGATTCTGCTTGTATGAGCATATCTTATGCTTTTTATATTTGTGAATGAGTTTGTTTAAGAAGGGCCTTTGAGGCCTTAGATAAGAAAAATATCTCTTTTTTTCTGGATTAAGGATAAGCCCTAGTCTAGCCAACCAAAGTGATATGGCTGAAGGAGTCGATACAGACTGGTCTGAAAGACGTGACATAGGAAGGTCTTGCAGCATTGCAGGTGGATCGAGTTTTTGCGAGATGCGTTTTTCCCAAATTTCACAATCGGTGAATCTAATTCTTTCTGGAGCAACGCTAAGGGTCTGTCCGCGAAAAAAGCCAGTTGAAAGATAATAAATGGGACAATTTAATATCTTAGCAGCAAGCTGTGCACAGGCGGTATCGAGGAAGTCCCGTTCATGGCAAAGGCACACATCAATTCTGTTTTTTTCAAAAACGGTTAAAAGAAAGCCAAGATAGCTCAAAAAGAAGTCCTTTATTCGTTTTTTTTCTATGGGATCTTGGGCAAGCCGGTAACACTCCACCTCTTCCAGGGTCTTTTGCCATTGAAGATGGTCTATCCAATCTGGTGCTAATTTAGGATACCGGGGAGCTTGAGACAGTGCATCTACAGGATGTTGATTATTTGACCTGAAAAAGAGGGGGTCTGTAGGATGATTAGTTACAAAAAAGACGTTGCAGTAATTTTGCAGATACCTTCCGAGCGTTAAGTCAAAACCTTTTTTTGAAACGATGTACAAAAGATTCATACAATAAAATGTAATAAAGAGTCTTGTTAATAGAAAGGGTAAGTCTGTCTGATAGTATGCAGTTTTTTAAAAAGTCCAGCGGAGAAAAATCAAGAGGAGAAAATGTGATAGAGGCTTTTTGAAATCTCAGGATATCGAAAGTGAAACCCCTCTTTCAAGAGCCTTGAAGGATAAACTATTTTTGAGGCAGTAAGAACAGAGGCTGCCTGTCCGTATAAAAGCCGTAGGGCAATGCTTGGAACTGGGAGTAGCGCTGGCCTTTTCAAAGCTCTTCCAAGGGCTTTTGAAAATTCCTTATTGGTTACAGGCCTTGGACTTACTGCATTGAAAATGCCTGTAAGCCCCTTGTCAAGAACAAAGGCATAGATTCGTATAAGGTCTTTTATGTCTATCCAGCTCATTATCATAGATCCGTCCCCTATTGGACCACCAAGGCCAAGTTTGAAGGGCAAGAGCATCTTTTTCAGTGCCCCTCCTTCTTTCCCTAATACAACTCCCAAACGGAGGATTGCCGTATTTTTTTCGCACTTCAGTGCCTCTCTTTCCCACTGTTTTGCAAGCCTTCCCAAAAAGTCATCAGCAAGGTCTGAACATGACTCGTCGCACTCTTTATTATCTGGATAGATGCCTGTTGCAGATGTCGAAATGAAGTATTTTACAGATGTGCCTTTCATGGCCTCGACAAGTTTTTTTGTGATCTTGATTCGACTTGACACGAGGGTCTGTTTGTATGACGCGGTCCATCTCTTAATGATTGGCGCACCTGCAAGGTTGATTACTGCATCAACACCTTGCAGCTTGACGTGTATGCTCTCCAGAGAGTCATCACGATGGATAACAACTAGCCGATCTATTTTAGACTGAAGATGTGTCCCAATAAAACCACTTGCTCCTGTAAGGGCGATCTTTAAATCTTTCATGATCGGTAGGGGAATTTTTAGGCGAATTCTCCTCTAACTATTTCGCCTTCTATCAAATAGATAACCTCTTCAGCTATATTTGTTGCCCGGTCTGCAATCCTTTCCAAGTGTCTTGCAAGGATGTAGCAGTCAATTAGATATCTTGCCGCCTCAGGCTGTTTCTGTATTTCTTCTATCACCCTGTTATAATGTATAGTCCTGAGCTTATCCACGTCATCATCCAGGATGAATATCCGATGGGCCATATCGCTGTCCTGATATGTAATAGCGTCTAGCGCAAGTTTGAACATCTTTAACACGGCAGAGATCATATCGTCATAGTCAGGCTTGTACTTCATTTTGACCTTGGCCTTTGAAAGATCCCTTACCCTTCTCGCTATGCTAACTGCATAATCGCCAATACGTTCAAGTTCGTTATTGATTTTTATTATGGCTATAACCACTCGCAAATCTTTAGCTACCGGTTGATACAAAGCCAATATTTTCAGGCATTCTTCTTCAATATCAATTTCTAGCTCATCAATTTCATAATCTGACGAGGAGACAAAGGTTATAAGCTTTTCATCTCCAGTCCTTATTGCCTCACACGCCTTCCTGATCCTGTCTTCTACAAGGGCACCAAGCCCGAGAAACTTTTCAAAGAGTTTGTCAAGCTGTTTGTGAAAGGTGTAGCGATGAGGTGTCATGGCTTCCTCCATTTTTAGTGTGCAAGGCTACAAGACAAAGTTTAGAGTTATGTTAATATTAGTTTAAATAATTATTAAAGTTTGTTTTTTTTATTGCTTTAAATAAAAAAGTTTAACATTATCTCAAGGCAAAAATCCACTGTTTTAAACAATTTCTTATGCCTAAAAAGACAATTTTAGTTGTGGAAGACGAGGAAGATATCCAGCAACTTGTTAGCTTTAATTTAATCAAAGAAGATTTTTTTGTCCTTTGCGCAGACGATGGGGACGAATGCCTTGAAAAATTCTGCCAAGAACATGTTGATCTGATAATTCTGGATATCATGCTCCCTGGCAAAAGTGGTCTTGATGTCTGTAGACTAATTCGTGAAGATCCCAGAGGCTCTGCCATACCTATCATCATACTTACTGCAAAGTCTGAAGAGGATGACATTGTAAAAGGATTAGAGTCTGGGGCAGATGACTATATAACTAAGCCTTTCAGCCCAAAGGTATTGGTTGCAAGGGTCAAGGCCCATTTAAGACGCAAAGAAGGGTTAGAGAAGATACAAGGGCCTAAAAAGTCGAAAATTATTCTCCCTATGGGGCTTGTGCTAGATCTAGATCTTCATCAAGTAACCATAAATGGTGCAAAGATAGAATTTACAATAAGCGAATACAACATCCTCAAATTCCTTGCCATGCACCCTGAAAGGGTTTTTTCCAGACAGCAGATAATAGATGAAATTAGAGGCAGCGGATATGAAGTTACCGCAAGGGCGGTTGATGTTCAGATTCACGGCCTTAGAAAGAAACTAGGCAAGGCGGGATGCCTTATAGAGACCGTCAGAGGGGTGGGGTACAGGCTCAAGACAGGAGAATCATGACCTTTGAAATCAAGGGGTTGAAACGTCATTTTTGGTGCTTGGCAGTTTTTGTCTTTATTCTTTGTGTATCTGCCTTTTTTCTCTATCAGGGGATGAAGAATCTTCGGCTTGAACAGGTGCAAAAAGAGCTGAGTTTTGAAGCGTCTGTTGTTTGTGCATTACTTGGTCATGCTAAAACAATCAACATCAATTTGTTTTCCAAAAGTCCGAGCCTGAAAACAGCATTTCTTGAAACAAATAGATGGGTGGCCATTTACGATAATTCTGGCAATCTTCTGTGGAGCTCTATTGCGGATTTGGCTGACAAGATGAACGTTAACGTTGAGAAGGGTAGATGGTTCGGCTGGCAAAGACATGGGGCCAATCACATGCTATTTTATGCCATAACCGCCCCCTTTTGTATAAACGGTAAAATTGCAGGTGTTGTCAGGGTTGGGATAAATGGTAGAGAACTTGAACCTGTAGGCGGGGAGATGGAAATTGTTATATTGTGGTCTATTATACTTTTGTTCCTTTCTTTTCTGATTCTCTCAAAAGTCCTTGGAATTCGAATTCGCAGGCATCTTACAAATATGTCATGCTCATTGGAGCATGTGACACGTGGGGAGTTGCTGGAGAATCTTGCTGGAGCCAGCAGCCAACTTAAGAGATTAACCATTCCAAATCAGTCCATGTCGAAACTCAGAAATCATATTGTAAGTGTATTGGACCTTTTGGCTGGCAAACTGAATGACTGTCAAGAGCGGCTTGAGAGGCTGGACATCTTATTTAGAAACATGAAAGAGGCGGTTTTCCTTCTTGATAATAAGATGAGAATTGTCACTATGAATAAGGTTGCTGAGGAGGTGATGAATATAGGAGAAAAGGTGGTATCAGGTAGGCTTTTTGTTGCCCTCTTTAGGGACTTGGAACTTCGCAGGATTATGGAAGATGTCTTCAGTGGTAAAAAAGATCGGCTTGTTGAGATTCCTTTATACTCGGGAAAGGATGGTCTTGAGAAACGCCATTTTTTGGTCAAGGTGGCCTTATTGACAGAGGATAGGACCGGTGCAATAACAGGGGCACTCGTGGTCATGGATGATATAACCAAGTTAAAAAGACTGGAGAACACCAGACGCCAATTTGTAGCAAATGTTTCCCACGAGCTCAAGACGCCGGTTACTGCTATCAAGGGCTATACAGAAACGTTGATGGACGGGGTTGAAGATCAGGAAACACAAAAAAGATTTTTAGGAATAATTTATCGACAGGCCGTAAGGCTTGAAAATCTTGTTGAGGATATATTGGCCCTATCACGGATAGAGAGAGCTGACAAGAAGACTGTAGTAAATAAGAATCCTGTAAATCTTTTTGCATTATTCCAAAGGGTTACAGAAACCTGTCGTCCCCATGCAAGGCAAAAGTCTATTGAGATATTGGTCAAATGTCACGATCATGAATTTCAGATGGGCCTGGATGGACTCTTAATGGAACAGGCGCTGACAAATCTCCTGATAAATGCCATTAACTATAGCCCGAATTTCAGCACCGTTATGCTTAGCTCCTCTGTTAAAAACGACATCTTAAAGATTGATGTAAAGGATCAAGGATGTGGTATTTCAAAAAAGGATATCAAGCATATTTTTGAGCGTTTTTACAGGGTAGACAAGGCGCGGAGCAGAAGATTAGGAGGTACTGGCCTTGGCCTTGCCATTGTAAAGCACATTGTCAAGGCCCATGGAGGCACAGTAGAGGTCAAAAGCAAGACCGGCATGGGGAGCACCTTTACAATCTTCCTTCCGCTTTCAGATTAACCAAACCGTCCTGTAATATAGTCTTCGGTCTCTTTCCTCTTAGGGTTGGTAAACATCTTATCGGTACTGTCAAATTCTATCAGCCTGCCAAGGTACATGAAGGCGGTAAAATCAGACACGCGTGCTGCCTGTTGCATATTATGGGTAACTATAATAATGGTATATTCTGCAGACAGTTCATCTATCAGCTCTTCAACCTTGGCAGTGGAAATAGGGTCGAGGGCAGAACAGGGCTCATCGAGAAGCACTACCTCTGGCTTTACTGCAATTGCCCTTGCAATGCAAAGCCTTTGCTGCTGTCCACCAGACAAGGCAGTGCCAATCTGTTTGAGTTTGTCCTTTACTTCTTTCCATAGGGCAGATTTTTTTAAGGCCCATTCAACCCTTTCATCCATTTCCTCTTTAGAAAGTCGTTCGTAAAGCCTCACCCCAAATGCAATATTATCGTAAACAGACATGGGAAACGGGGTTGGCTTTTGGAAAACCATGCCAACCTGTGCCCGAAGAAGATTTAGGTCTTCTTTTGGGTCCAGGATATTTCTGCCATCAAGGATTATTTGACCAGTGGCATACTGTTTTGGATAAAGTTCATATATCCTGTTGAAACAGCGAATAAGCGTAGACTTGCCACATCCAGAAGGCCCTATCATGGCAGTAACCTTTTTTTCTGGGATATCCATAGTTATTGAATGCAGGGCGTGAAATTGGCCATAGTAGAAGTCAAGATTTTTGACCTGTATCTTCAATGGAAATGCTGAAGGCCCCTTTGTCCTTTCTATGGAGTCTATACCCTTGATAGAGGCAAAACCTTGTTCTAAAAGTGTCTGTTTGTTGTTGGGGGTGTTCGGGTGTTTTTGTTCCATTTTTTTTTACGCCTGTAGTATTTGACTCCTACTTGCCTGAGCGAAGAAGGGTCCTTACTATAATATTCAATGTCAAGACACTAATTGTGATAAGAAGTGCTCCTGCCCAAGCCAGATTTTGCCAGTCTTCGTAAGGGCTCATGGCAAATTGGAATATCACCACCGGTAGATTGGCAACCGGTTCGTTTAGGCTAGTGCTCCAGAATTGGTTGTTTAGAGCTGTGAAAAGGAGGGGGGCAGTTTCACCACTTATTCTTGCCACTGCCAGAAGAATACCAGTAAATATACCGGCCCTTGCGGCACGATAGACAATGGCTACTGTAACCTTCCACCTTGGAGCTCCAAGGGCACAGGCTGCTTCCCTTACAGTATTTGGCACGAGCTTCAACATATCTTCGGTTGTCCGTACAATAATTGGTAAGGCAATAAGGGCAAGTGCCAAAGAACCTGCCCAGCCAGAGAAATGTCCTGTCGGCACGACCACTATTTCATAGATAAAGACACCAAGTATTATAGAAGGTGCACTGAGAAGAACGTCGTTAACAAATCTTATAATTGGTGCCATCCGTGATCTTATTGAATATTCGGACAGAAAGGTGCCTGCCAGCACTCCAACCGGAGCCCCAAGCGCAACGCCCATTAACGTTATTAAAATGCTGCCAACAATGGCATTCGCAAGACCACCCGTTTCTCCAGGAGGAGGTGTCGGCTGTGTAAAAACTGACAGGTCCAAGTATTTAAATCCGTGAAGAAATAATGTTGTTAAGAGCCATATCAGCCAGAACAGGCCAAAAAGGGTAGTGAGAACAGAAGTGGATAGGATCATCAGATTTACAATCCGTCTTTTCCTGTAAAGGCCAGCATCTATATTTTTTAATCTGCTCACGTCTTGATCCCCTCCTTGAGGGTTAATCTTACAAGAAGATACTTAGCGAGAGCTAGAACCAGAAAGGTAAGAAAAAATAGAATGAGCCCAAGGGCAATGAGTGAAGAGGTGTAAATTTCACCAACCGCTTCAGTGAACTGGTTTGCAAGGCTTGACGAGATGGTGTTGCCTGGCATCAGTAATGATTTTTCCAGCCGGTCTGCATTTCCAATAACAAAGGTCACAGCCATCGTTTCACCAAGAGCCCTGCCAAGTCCCAGCATTATGGCTCCTACGACTCCAATTTTTGTATAGGGCAGGACAATTTTTTTTATTACCTCCCAAGTGGTGGCACCTATTCCATAGGCAGACTCTTTTAAAACCGGAGGAACTACTTCGAACAGGTCTCTGAACACAGAAGCCATAAAGGGGATAACCATTATCCCTAAGATTATTCCGGCAGTAAGTACTCCGATCCCTAGGGGAGGACCGGAAAAAAGCGGCCCGATTACAGGCAGGTTTCCAAGGGTGTCGGAAATCCAAGGTTCTATATGATCAGCAAAAAAGGGGGCAAAGACGAAGAGGCCCCACATTCCGTATATGATGGAAGGAATAGCAGCAAGAAGCTCTATGGCGGTAGCTATAGGCTGTTTAAGCCAGGTTGGACATAGTTCGGTAATAAAAATTGCGATGCCAAAACTTACCGGCACGCCAATAAACATAGCTATTATAGAGGTAATAACAGTCCCGTATATAGATATTAGGGCACCAAATTCTTCTGTTACGGGATTCCATTTGGTGCTTATAATAAAAGAAAGGCCAAATTTTTTAAGGGCAGGCCAGGCTCCAATAAATAGAGATAATATTATAGCCACAATTATTGCAAATACCATTATGGCACATGCCTTAGTGCCGTTTGCAAAGAGTATGTCAAGAATGCGGCCTTTGACGCCAGAGCGTGCTGTTGAAGTCTTTATATGCCCTGTCAGCTTGTTCATATATATACAAAATGCCTATAAATTCAAAGTCATGGGCACCCTTAACATTTAACCGTTCTTTACGCAATCATGTATCTCAAGAAAGCAGAGCGATAAGGCTGTCAAGTGCCCATGCAAGATCTGTCTTATATGGGTTCCCCCTATGGCCAGACAGGATTTCCTGCCGTATCTTTTATTTCGTTTTTCCATGCCTTTTCTACAAGATCAACAACCTTTTTAGGCATGGGAACATAATCGAGTTTTTCGGCCATCTCTTGGCCGTGTTTGTAACACCAATCAAAAAAATTAAGTACGGTTTTGGCCACCTCAGGCCTTTCTTGGACCTTGTGCATGAGAATAAAGCTTGCACCAGTTATTGGCCAGCTGTCTTGACCTGGTTGATCTGTTAAGACTACGTAGAAGCCTTTGGCCTTTTCCCAGTCTGCGTTTGCGGCAGCAGCCTGGAAGGTTTTTATGTTTGGCTCAACATATGCTCCGGCCCTGTTTTTGAGCCTCAGATATGTCAGTCTGTTCTGAAGGGCGTAGGCGTATTCTACATAACCGATGCTGCCCTTGATCCTCTTAACATATGAGGCAACCCCTTCGTTGCCCTTTCCTCCAATGCCTGTAGGCCATGCTACAGCCTTGGCATTCCCTACCGTTTCTTTCCATTCCTTGCTTACCTTTGAGAGAAAGTTAGTAAAAATCCATGTAGTTCCAGAGCCATCTGCCCTGTGAACCACGGTTATATTTCTGCTTGGTAAAGAGAGGGCTGGATTTTCTGAAGTAATTGCCGGATCGTTCCATTTTCTAACCTTTCCAAGATATATATCAACCAAGGTCTTGTTGCTTATTTTTAGTTGGCCTGGTTTTATGCCAGGAAGGTTTATCACCGGAACCACCCCGCCCATTATCATAGGAAACTGAGTGAGTCCCCAATTTTCAAGATTTTCTGGTTTGACAGGTGCATCTGAGGCGCCAAAATCCACAGTCTTGGCCTTGACCTGTTTTATTCCCCCCCCTGATCCTATAGACTGATAGTTGAGCTTGATCCCTGTAAGTTTGTAATAGGCTGCAGCCCATTTGGCATAGACAGGATAGGGAAAAGTTGCTCCTGCGCCTGATATGGTCTTTACTTTATTGGCTTGTGCCACATTAACTTGTAGGCCTAAAAGGGCTACAGTGACAGCCCAAACAGCGATTCCAATAGTTTTTATCATAATACCTTGCCTCCTTTTCTCCACATTGGCCAAAGAATTTTCTTATTGGCCTATATCAGGAAAATATAAATCCGAAATGTTAGAAAGATGTTAGGATTACTTTAGTATTTAATTATCTGACATTTCTAATCAAATCAACATTGGTCTTTTGGCCCATCGCTTATCTTTATCTAACAGTCTTTTAATCTCCAGCTAATAAAAAGCTAAAGAAGGCTTGTTAAGTAAGAGCCTCAGAGAACGGCAGAAAGTGCGAAAAAACTGCTTAAAGGAGGCATCCGCATGAAAAGAGACATTTTGTTTTTGACTACTGTTGGGATGGTAATCTGGAGCGCGTTCTTCTTTACTGCAGGAGGTGCCATGGCTGGTCAGTATGATCCTTTACTCAAGGTATTGATAAAAAAGGGGATTCTTACCGAGAGAGAGGCAATAGAAATCCAGAGAGAGGCTATGGCTGATGAGGAGAGGCAGAGATCTAAGCTTACTAAAGAGATTAGGGAAGAGACAACTACAAAAGACCTTAAAGGGTTAAAATTTAAAATGCTTGCCTATCTTGATTATAGCATCGGAAAGAAGGCCGCCCCTTTAGGTGGGCAAAAGAGTTACAATGAATTTACCGTAAAACGTGGCTATCTTAGAGTCTATAAAACCATAACCCCTTGGCTTGCTGGACATCTTACTTATGACGTTCATCAAGACGAGGCTGGAGATTGGAAGGCAAGGCTTAAATATCTTTATGCCTTGTTTAGGCCTGGTAACCTTGGCATTTTGACGGAGATGAAGGCAGAAGTTGGACTTGGACATACCCCTTGGCTAGACTTTGAAGAACACATAAATCCTTACAGGTGTCAAGGCACTATGGCGATTGAAAGGGCAGGGATCTTTAACTCTGCAGACCTTGGTATCAGCTTACACGGAAATTGGGGAGGAGAACTTGAAGATGCAGTGGTTAATACAGGCAATTCTCACTATGCTGGCCGGTATGGAAGTTGGCATATAGGTGTTTATAATGGCAGTGGTTATCATTCAAAGGAAAACAATTCCAACAAAGTGGTTGAGGGGAGGTTAACTATAAGGCCCCTTCCCGAATCCCTGCCAGGTCTCCAGCTAAGTTACTTTGGACTATATGGGAAAGCAAACGAGAAATCGGATATAAACAAAGGGTATCCAGACTACCAAGTTCATATGGGTTTTCTTAGTTACGAGCATCCTAGATTCATCTTTACGGCTCAGTATTTTGTCACAGAGGGAAATAAAGACGGTAAGTGGCTAAAAAGGAATGGAAAGGCCCTTTGGACGGAGAATTACTCTTTTTTTGTAAATGTAAGGCCACCTGTATATCCTATGAGTTCTTGGTTGGATAGGAAGTTAAATCTGTTTTTTCGTTATGACCATGTAGATAGAGATAAGAACAATCAGGTTGCAAAAGATGCACACTATAATCTTTACATAGCTGGAGGAACTATAGAAGTTTCCCATGGCAACTATATCCTCGCTGATTATGAATTTACGGATTTCGGGAACGATTTCGGAGACAGATACAGCTCTGCTCCCTCTCTTGCTAATAAGCCAGGAAACCAGCAGAAATTTCAGATAGTTTATCAACTTAAGTTTTAGGTTCCTAGCCCAAAATTTTGCCTCCCCCGACGTTTTTAATTGGAGTCCATGATAGTGGTCTATCTATTGGGGGGCAGCGATGAGGTGGATCAGGGAGATGAAGGTGTTGATTTCCTGTATCAACGCGCCATTGCCATTGCTCTCTGGGAAAGCCCATTTATTGGTATAGTCGTTGCTCTATCGGGCAGTATCCCGTTCCTGTGACGCTCTGGTCTATTTTTCAAGGCCTTTTGCCCTGTTTTCAAGTTGTTACTACCCTTTATCGTGCTTGAGGCCAAGTTGATAAACTTGGAAAGCCTCCAAGCTCTTTGAGCTTGAAAAGCTCTCTTCTATTCGCGATATGAAGACCTTGTAATGACCGCCATTGTCAGCTTATCAAGACACCTTCCATGACTCTTCAGATGACAATAAAAGGCAGAAATTGTGGAATGACCATGCCGCTTGTCAGAGGCTGCCTCATCCACAGCAATGCAGTGGATGAGGCTGAGATCAAGGCCCTTCGCGGCCTTATTTACACTAAGTGGTTTTAACTCCCAAATAGAAATTAATTGGCTTGTAAGGAGGCGAAGGTCAAATGCCAATCCTGGTCTTTTGTTAATCGAGAAACTTAGTCATTTAGGATTCTTGCGGCTTTTTTAAAGAAAATTTTAGGGCAGTGTTTAATATTCCTTTATCTTATTCTAATCTCCAGTTTTCATTCCAATGCCTGAAGACTTATAGGCTGTACACCTTTTTCTTTTTTCCATAGGGCATTCCACAATGCTCCAGCATGAAGTGTACTGCATGAGTTTTTTGATTCCTGCTATGCTTATGCCCTGATCGTGAATCATGTGTCTTAGGCATTTTATCCACTGGATATCATTTAGGCTGTAGTAACGACGCCCCCCTCTTCTGCTTGGCTTGACTAGTCCTTCATCTTCATAGATTCTAAGGGTCCTAGGATGAACTTCTAGCATGGAGGCTGCCGTTCCAATAGGGAAGATGGCCTTATCTGGCTCTACTCCTTCAAAGCCAGTATCAATATCTATCTTTCCGTTTCTAGATGATTTTTCTAACCGTTCTTGGCTTTTGACGGCTTGAATGTCCCTTTCTGGCACGATTGGCATGTCCTTCTTTTATTTAAGAGCTGAAGTTAAGCAGGCCCTTTAATTAGCTCTTTAAAGGGCCTGCTATTGACCATGATTTAGAAGCTGGCCTTGAAAACTATTTTTTGAGTTTTTTTACTAATGCTCGCTAACAGAGAAAACTTTGCCAAAAAAACGTTCACCCAGCAGAAAACCTGCAACGGTTAATGAGATAGAGCCTGCCACTACAAGGAGTTCAGCAGGTGAAGGCATATAGTGCATAAAACTTGGTAAATTGTCCCAGCCATAAAATACAGGTGTGGTTTGGCCATTAACAACCAGATCATACCTCTGGAAGAATCCGCCAACCAGTGCCATCAAAGATGCCGTAGACATGGCCATCAAGTTGTTTAACTGTGTGCCTACCAAAAGTACTAAAGGCAAGACCAATCCGATTATTATTTCAAATACCCAGAAGTTCGCAGCCAAGGGTCCTTTTAGTAAATTTACAGCAGCTAGCTTGGCTGTTTCTCCATCTGTCATTAACACAATAAAACGCCATGTAATGGCGATTGCTATAAGAAAAAGGGTGAGGGCCAAGATTTTTCCCGCTGTTCTAAGGGCAACAAGATTTTTTTCGTCCATTTTTTCGTTTCTTATCTTATAGGCTAGATGGGTAAACAGGATTATACATGCAGCGCCGCTCATAACTGCAGAACAAAGAAAAAAGACAGGCAGTTGGGCTCCGTACCAGAAAGGACGGGCAGCCAAGGTCGCAAATACCGCACCTAGATTCGAATTTGCCCCCACTTCTGCCAATGCACCCAATACTCCTATATAAAGGGCCATCTTCCAGCTTCCAGTAAGTATGCCAAAGAATTCCAGAAGCATACATCCTACAGCCAGGCCGTAAAGGGTACCCATCCACCAAATATTAGAAGTGAAGTTTGGAGATATAATATTATAGAGTAGCATCCTGTGTGGACTTTCGAGTTCTACCCCAATAGATAGGAAGGCTGCGAATATAGTTATTATAGACAAATAAACTGCCCGGTTTGCCAAAGGAGCCAGAGGATTGCCTCCAAAGGCGTGACTTATGGCAGCTATGAGCACCAGACCTGTTGAAATAATTGCAAACGACGCATAATTGGAAATCAGTATGCCCCAAGGAATTTCCCGAGTAACTGCATACAGGTGTTCGTGACCAAAAAAGAATCCATAAATTCCGATTACCAAAACTACGCCAACCACTCCTAAAAGCGCAAGAGCGGCAGCAGTGAGCCCTGGTTTTGCTACTCTAGGCTCTATCCAAGCAGTTAAGGCAGATATTCCGTTGGCCATGTTGAATCCTCCTCTTTCAGATTATTTTGTCTTGACAAAACAAGATTAGGCTTCTAAAAATTAGGATATCTTTTATCCTCCCTGAAGGGCGCTCATTTTTCAGGCTCCAGGCCGCCACCTGGGGCCTTTCTGTTTATTTGCAACGCAAAAAGTGCCCCTTTTCTCAAAGCAAGATGAGTTCTGCAACCACCGGACCAAACCGGTGCTGGTTATTCTGCTTTTCACAAGCAGATTGGATTTTTGTCTTTAAAAATAGAACGTTAAGAAAAGAAAAAAGTTAAAACTCGCTGTTTAATATAATTTATAAGTTATATCAAAGCCCAAAAGATAGGCTTAAAACAAGCCGTTTATTTTGATGCAGGGCTTACTTTGCGTCTATAATATTGGGGCAATTTCAAGTATGGTTGGTTTGTGTTCGGAATATATTAGTGGAATAGGATATTTTGGGGCAAATCTTGATTTTGGCTTGCTACCAAATATATGTGTCGATTTTGATGCGTAGAAAAAATTATTTCCTGCAGGAGGGAAACTTTTTTTTAAGATATGCAGGGGCCTGACAGACCCCTGCAAAATAGATTATTATGGATGCGGATGTCTTAATTAATGGCTTGGTCGATCAAGATATTGTGCGGCCATGGAATGGGTTTATCCAGGTATCTCATTGTAAATCTACATGCCTTGCATTCCTTTTGTATCTCTGGCGGGCATTCTGCTATTTCCCAGCAAGGGATCAGCCTTAAAAGACGGATTAATCCAGGTATGCTTATGCCCTTGTCTTGAACTATGTGGCGGATGCACGCAATCCATCCGACTTGTTCATGGCTGTAGCCTTTTTTGCCCCTTTTGTATTCTGGTCTTATCAGCCCTTCTAGCTCGTAAGTTCTTAGTGTGGCAGGGCTTATTTGCAATATTTTAGAAACATGTCCTGAAGCCAACAATCGTGTGCTCGGATTGTGATGCAGATTGCAATATCTCATGGTCCACCTCAAAGTCTTCCTAATGACTTTCATGGCCATTAAAAAACTGTTCGCCTAACAGAAACATCAGACCGCAAAATCCCATTGCCCCAACGGTTATAACTACTTCATGTAAGCTGGGGCAGTATGTCAACACACTCTTATGACCCTCGATGCCAAGGCTATGAAAAGAGGGGATCAGTTGTCCGACAACCACAAGATCGTATCTCATCAAAAAAATCCCCACCATTGACACCAGGCCTGCTGCAAAGGCCCATTTGGGAGACTCCGACCTTGTGATTAGCAAGATACAAAATGGCAAGGCCATTCCAAACAATATCTCTCCGATCCAAAAGTTTGTAGAGTAGCTGCCCTTTATAAGGGTCATCATGGCCTCGAATTTGCCAGGAGGATTGCCTGCTATGCCAGAGAGCACTTTCCATGTCACGAAGAACATGAGAATTGCCATAAGAAACATTGCCAGTTTGCCTGTTGCCTTTAGTGAGGCGTTAAGCCCTGTATCAATGGGTTTATTGTTTGTCCAGTGAGCTATATAGGTAAAGAATAAGATTGCGGCGCAGCCGGACATGAGGGCCGAGGCTATAAAATATATAGGCATGTATGGACCATGCCAGAATTCTCTGCCATTTAGAAGGCCAAATACTGCTCCAAGATTGCTATGGGCGGCAATCCCTGCTATGACTCCCAAGAGCCCCAGGATTCCAGCAGCCTTGTGTTTTCCCTTAACCAGTAGCGCAAACTCCGACACCATAAAAAAGAGATATGCACCATATAAAGTACCCATCCACCAGATATTGGATGTAAGATTGGGTGAAAGGATATTATATATTGCCATTCTCCAAGGATTTTCTATTTCGAAAGATATGACTAAAAATCCGCTGATAATGGTGCAAATGGCTAGATAGACAGCGCGCTTGCCTATTTTATGAAAACTTTCAAATCCAAATACATGTCCAAGGGAGGATACAAGGCATAGGCCTGTGGAGGTTACAACAAAAAATACATAGGCAGCAATTAGCAGACCCCATGGTACTTGGCGTGATACTCCATAAACATGATCATGACCAACATACAGGGCATGAAGTCCAAAGGCGACCCCTGTTGCAGAAAGTAGGGCAAGGATCACTAATGTTATATTAAATCCTACTCCTCTGTCAGTTGTAAAAGTGTAGCCCTTGATATGGTGGATATCAGTTGGGTTGGGCATGGGACACAGACTCCTTTCAAGATTTTTTAAGAAAAAATAAGAAAAACACCCAGCTAGTCTATGGGTGCTCCCCACTCATCCTTTTTGCGTTGTAGAAACGGTTTGATCTTGAGGTCATACAATGTATGAAGCGATGCGCAGCTGAGCCATAAGACCAAAAACAAGATACCCTTCATTTTATAACACTCCTTATTGGTTTTGCGGCAAGTGGCGGCCTGCCGTGAAAATACAGAAAAGAGACAAGTCACAAGGTAGGGATCTGTAATTATCTCTTTTTCAAGCTATCACCTCCCTATTTGTATCGTAACGTTTTGGTTAAGAATCATTAGAACCATAAAAGCAAGCTAACAAACTCACTAACACTATAAATTATAATTGTCAAGTATAATGAATATATTTTTTTACAAAACATGCACGGAAATTTATTATTGCTAGATAAGTACTTTTGTTTTGTTGTTATAACTGTTTGAATTTTAAGGGAATTAAATTGCCTGAATGTTTGGAGTAGAAGTGGTGAGGGCTAAAATTAAGCCCATTTTTTTGGCTTGTGGGGTTTTGGGTTCGTTGCTCGTGCTAATTTTTGGTGTAAGTGCGTCTTTGTCAGTGCAAATTCAGGCAAAAAATAAAAAAATTAGATGTATCAAGCAGGTCTGTTCGCTGGCGCATTTTGCGCCTCATTGATTTTGAGAGAAGGCGTATTTTGCGCCTAATAGACACCAAAAACTTTACATAAATCTTATAAAAATATTCAATAAAAAATTATTTAATTCGCTAAGCTATTAATTTTTATATACTTTTGTTGTTGATACGATAGCTTGCACATTGTTGGCATGCCTAATGCACTATTCGATTATGAGTGGGACACAAGAGATGGGAAAGGGTGGCGGCCCTTTCCCTTAGCCCTTCACTCAGGTGGCGGCCTGAAGATGTGGAAAGGAGACATAAAAAATGAGCGCCCTTACAAACATTTCAAAAAAACTTCATCTCGGCAATGGCAGAAAAAGCAGTTTCTTGACCCCTTCAGAGATCCTGTCAGAGGGGTTCTGGTTCACATTAAGTTTTTTGCTTTTTGTAGTTCTTGGACCGTTCTCTGCCATTCCTGCATTTATGGCTGTCATGTCCCTTGGGGGCAGCGAGGACATGGATGAGCCAGAGACGGCTTAGGTATGGTTAAAAATTTTTGGAAAAAGGGAGGTATATATCATGGCACTTAACATTTCAATGGAAACACTAGCGGAACCGACTCTCGCAAAACCAAGGATTAATATGGTGCTTCTTGTCTGTCTTGGCATAATAGGTGTGGCAGTTGCTACTGGTATTTATGCCTTTGTGGTTGGCCATCATCATGTCTATGGCGTTACAAGGGAAATCCCCTGGGGTATATTGATATCCACCTATGCCTTTTTCGCTATTACTTCCACAGGCCTTTGTTTGCTTGCAGCTCTTGGGCATTCTTTTGGTGGTAATAAGCTTGCTACCCTTGGGAACAGGGCCGTTTTTCTGTCGATCGTTACAATCTTGGCTGCGTTTCTTTCCATAGGGCTCGAGCTTGAGAGCCCTCACAGGATGTTGCTATACAACATAATCTCTCCCAATTTTTCCTCAAATATCTGGTGGATGGGAACCCTCTACGGTTTGGCTGTTGGCTGCATGTTTGTAGAATTTTTTGCCATATTGACAAAAAAGTGGCAGATTGCATTGGCTATAGGCGTGGCAGGTGCCTTGGCAGAAGTAGGTGCTAATACCAATCTTGGTGCCGTATTTGCTACCCTGTCATCCAGGCCATTTTGGTATGGTGCACAGCTTCCTGTCTATTTCTTGTGTTCGGCCTTTATGAGCGGTGCAGCAGCAATCATACTTTTTACCCATCTGTCTAACAGAATGCGCGGGAGCGATCTTGACGAAGAGACATTTTCTGGGCTCCAAATGGCTGGCAAGGTGCTGGCCTTGACAATATTTCTCCTTATAGTTGCAACTATATGGCGTTTTATTTCACTCTTTGTTGGAGGTAACGAGTTTGCGAGGTTGGCAGCAGAAAATCTCTTAACTGGTCCATTGTCTATGAATTTCTGGGTGTTTGAAACGGTAATTGGGCTTGTGCTTCCATTGTTTATCCTTGTAGGGACCCAGATGAAAAATGTATCTGCTATGGCTGCAGCTTCACTGATGGCCCTTGTCGGTGCATTTATTCAAAGATACGATCTGGTTGTTGCCGGACAGCAGACGCCGGTCTTTTACGGATGGGACAACCTACCAAAGTATCTGGACTACATTCCGTCTTTAGGCGAGATGATCATAGTGGCCGGGGCTATAGCCCTGTGCCTTGCAGGTTTCATTGCTGGAGAGAGACTTTTTGGCAAAGTATTTACCGAAACCAGTCAACATTAGAAGTTTGGAGGCAGGGGGGATGCCCCCTGCCTGAAAGGGGTAGAGCCATGCGGACCGCTAAGCAACATAAACAAGATATAAAACATGGTAAGGGCCTTTGGGATATACACAATCAACAGGCAACTGTAGCCAAGGAAGAGTTTCAGGGAATAGATCCTGAACAGCCGCTTTTCAGCATAGGAACAGCAGCAGCTATGCTAGAAATCCATCCCAGGACAATGCGTATATATGAAGAAGAAGGCCTGGTGAAACCCTTTAGAAAGGCTGGGCGGCGTTACTATTCTCTCAATGACATCCAATGGATAAAGTGCATACGTTATATGATTCATGATCAAGGTATAAGTATAGCAGGGATCAAAAGATTATTAGAATACGCTCCTTGCTGGAATATAGTGGAATGTCCTCTTGAAAAAAGGAAGACTTGTACTGCTTGTGGCTTGGCTCATCATCACTAGATAGTACATAGAGGAATACAATGTATGTATCTGAAATCCATTTGCTAGCATTGGTATTAGCTTAAAATAAGCCTTTCTAGGCTAAAATTGTAAAGGTCTATACTCAAAAGCCTGCCAGCAAAGGCAAGCCCCTTCCGGCCTTTTAAGATATAGTTTATTATCTCAAGGGCCTGTATGGCTCCTACCACCATGCAACTGCTGCATAAAGCTGTAGAGAATTTATGTTTAAGGGTTACGCCAGCATAAATGTCCGCAAGTCTTATTGAAGAATCTGGCAATATAGTGGTTACCTGGCCAAACAGGCCGTCTATACCAGCATGTATCAGCACAGCTTCAGCATCCCTGCACATCTTATCCAGGACAAAACGGGAAGGCAGATTGTCAAGGCAGTCTGCCACTATTTTTGCTCCTTTATCCTCAAAGGGGAAAGAGGTCTCTTTTGTAATCTTCCTTTTAATAAGAGACAACCTGAGAGATGGTCTTATATCAAGAAGCCTTTTAGCAGCTGCCTCCACCTTGTCTAGGCCTATGTCTTCTGTACAGTAAAGTATCTGACGATTAAGATCACTTTGTCTTACATGATCAAAATCAATAAGGACAAGATGTCCCACTCCAGCCCTTGCAAGACTTATGCAGACAGCCGTACCTAAGCCTCCAAGTCCAGCCACTGTAACTGTAGACATTTCAAGCCTTTTTTGCCCCGTTTTACCAACTATAGGAATTTGCCTTGAAAAGATAGGCTATCCTCCTGCGCTGGGTGGAAAAATGGCAACGAGCTGTCCATCTTTCACAAGGGTATCAAGACCGTTAATCTGTAGACAATTTTTCCCATCAATCATAATGATAAATGCCAGATCCTTGGATGGAAAATCCGAATCGCTCAATCTTGCAAGTTCTTCAAGCCCTTTTAGTTTACCGAGTGCATTTAAAATTTTCCTTAGGCTTTTTGCCTGCCATCCTAATGGCAACTCTAATTCCCTTATGCCGCTTTGCAGTCTTAGGACCCCGAATATTTTTACCTTAATGGCCATTAGAGATTGTCAATGCCAAGCCTTTGCAAAAGATTTTGGATAGGTACGCCATTTTCATCCCAACCCCTAATTTTGTAATATTCTGGCAGCATTTCCTCAAGGCGCACGGTATTTCCTTTTTGTGCCCCTTCAGGCATAGCTTCTTTAAGAAGACGAGTGGGAAGGGTGTCTGAGCCTGGTTTCATGCCAAGACGCATGTTCAGTATGCGTTCGAGATTCCAGATCCTTTCTCCGCACTCCATCATCTCTTCTAAAGAGT
>Ga0256914_1000687_pt1 | contig 32818 bp, 30 predicted proteins | sample HulkmetaG_FD_191571 | JGI IMG/M metagenome (GOLD analysis project Ga0256914, IMG submission 191571) | Hydrothermal chimney microbial communities from Main Endeavour vent field at the Juan de Fuca Ridge, Pacific Ocean - Hulk | ecosystem: Environmental > Aquatic > Marine > Hydrothermal vents ... | reverse complement strand
GCTGCAGGCGATGGGACTGGGCAGAATCCCCGAAGAACGGATCCTCACCACCGCCGAGGCCACGGCCCGCTGGCTGAGCCGGGAAAAGCCCGGTTTCCGCTACTTCGCGGTGGGCGGTCACGGCCTGCATCAGGCGCTCGCAAAAGCCGGCACGGAAGATCCCGAACAGGCCGACTTCGTGGTAGTGGGCGAAGGGCCGGGGCTGGATTTCGACAGCCTGACCACGGGCATCAACCTGGTCCTCTACCGCGGTGCCCGTCTGGTGGCCACCAACCCGGACGCCACCGTGGACGACTGGCACGAGGGGAAGCACCGGGTACTGCCGGGCTGCGGCGCCCTCGTCGCCCCCTTCGAGGTGGCCACGGAAAGAGAGGCCGTGGTGATCGGCAAGCCGGAACCCCTGCTCTACCAGATGGCCATGGAACGCCTGGCTTCGACCCCCGAAGCGTGCATCATGGTAGGCGACCGCCCCGATACCGACATCGCCGGCGCCGCCAGGCTGGGCATGCGCACGGCCCTGGTGCGCACGGGACGCTTCCCGCCCGGGGCGCCCTGGCCGGATCCCCTGCCTCGGTCGGACTGGGACGTCACTTCCCTGGAGGCGCTCATCGATGCGTTCCGGGAGGCGGGAGTGCTCCGGTGCTGACTCAGCCATGACTCTGTTTTCCGTTCGGCCCGGGGGCGGGTCTCCTACACCCTGATGCAGGAGCGGCGCCCCGCCGCGAATGGTTGAAGTTCGGCCCGAGGGCGGGCCTCCTACCTTACGATGCAGGACCAAAGAACTCGAGCACCCGCTCCAGTTCCCGCGTGCGGGCGAAGTCCGGCATGGCGTCGAGAAAGGTGTGGCCGTAGGCGTTCTGCAGCAGGCGCGGGTCGCACACCACCAGCACGCCGCGGTCGGTGACGTCGCGAATCAGCCGGCCCGCCCCCTGTTTCAGGGCGATCACCGCCTGGGGCACCTGGTACTCGGTGAAGGGATTGCCGCCGCGCCTGCGGATGGCATCGAGGCGGGCCTTGAGCACGGGATCGCCGGGTGAGGCGAAGGGCAGCTTGTCGATCACCACCAGGGAGAGCGCCTCACCGCGCACGTCCACCCCCTCCCAGAAGCTGGAGGTGCCCAGCAGCACGGCGTTGCCCGCCCCCACGAAGCGCTCCACCAGCTCCGTCCTGGGGGCGCTGCCCTGCACCAGCAGCGGCAGCTCCGTGCGCCCCTCCAGCCAGCGGGCCGCGGCCTGCAGGGCCCGGTGGCTGGTGAAGAGCAGGAAGGCGCGACCGCGGCTCGCCTCCAGGATGGGCAGCACCGTCTCCATCACCCGCTCGGTGTAGTCGGGGGCGCTGGGCCTGGGCAACCCGCGGGGCACGAACCAGAGCGCCTGCCGCGGGTAGTCGAAGGGGCTGTCCCAGCGCTCGGTGCGCGCCTCCTCGATACCCATCTGCCGCTGGAAGTGCTCGAAACTCTCCCCCACCGCCAGGGTGGCCGAGGTAAAGATCCAGGCAGCGGGGTGGCAGGCCATCTGCTCGCGGAAGAGGCCGGCCACCTCCAGCGGCGTGCTGGTCAGGCGCAGGCTGTGGGTGTGCACCTCGAACCAGCGGACCTCCGCCTCGCCTTCCCCGTCGCAGATCCGCTCCAGCAGTGCCATCAGGCCGAGGGCGCGGTCGCGACAGCTGTCCAGCCCCTTGCCCCGCCCGGAAACGGCATCGAGCATCCCGTGCAGCGTCTCCAGCTCGCGGCGCAGGTACGCCAGCCCGCGGCCCACGTCGGGGTCGCCGGCCACTTCCTCCCAGGCGCCGCGCTGCCCGTCCTCGCCGAAGGCCAGGCGGAAGTCCCTGGCCGCCTTCTCCAGGTGGTCCACCTGCTCCAGCAGCTTCGGCAGGTCGCCCGCCTCCTTCACATACTCGGCGCGGGTATCCCGGCACAATTCGAGAAACTGGCGGGTACCCACGGAGACGCCGAAGAAGTTGCCGGCCACCTCGGGCAGCTGGTGCGCCTCGTCGATGACGTAGGCGTCGGCCGCCGGCAGCAGCTCACCGAAGCCCTCGTCGCGGATGGAGAAGTCGGCGCAGAGCAGGTGGTGGTTGACCACCACGATCTCCGCCTCCTGCGCCCTCCTGCGCGCCTCCACCAGGTGGCAGCGGTCGTAGGCCGGGCACTCGCTGCCCAGGCAGTTGTCGCTGGTGGAGGTGACCAGCGGCCACACCGGCGTCTCCTCCGGCAGCTCCGCCAGCTCCACGATGTCGCCGGTGCGCGTATGGTGGGACCACTGCTGCACCTGGCGCAGGTGCCGCGCCACCTCGCGGCTGTGGCCGCGGGGATCGAGCAGGGCGATCTCGAGCCGATGGAGGCAGAGGTAGTTGGCGCGCCCCTTGAGCAGCGCCACCTTCGCCGGGCTGGCGAGGGCCTCCTTCAGCAGGGGCAGGTCGCGCTGGAAGAGCTGGTCCTGGAGGTTGCGGGTGCCGGTGGAGACGATTACCTTGCGGCTCGAGAGAAGGGCCGGCACCAGGTAGGCGAAGGTCTTGCCGGTGCCGGTGCCCGCCTCCGCCACCAGGCGTTCCCTCCCGGCCATGGCCTCGGCCACCGCCTCGGCCATCTCCTGCTGCTGGGGCCGCCAGGAGAAGCCGGGAAGGTTCCGCGAGAGGATCCCCTCCGGTCCGAGTACTTCCTCGATGTCGGGCATCAGCGGTGGGCGTTGGCCCGGGCGATGATGCGGTCGTTGTCGGCCCTGAGGGCGGCGTCACCGCCGGCCAGCGCCTTTGACTTGGCCGCCAGCCCCGCCGCCTGGGCGTAACGCCCCTGTTCCAGACGCACGTGGGCCAGCCGGTTCCACACCAGGGCGTTGCCCGGTTCGATGCGCACCGCCCGCTCGAGGGTGTTGGCGGCGCCCACCAGGTCGCCCGCCGTCTGCTGCTTCCGGGCCCGCTCCAGCAGGGCGCGCACTGCCTTCGCCGGCTGGGGCCGGGCCTGCGCCACCTGCGTCGGCGGACGGTAGGGGGTCACCACCGGTTCTCCGGATCGCCCGCCGCTTCCCGCCTCCACCGGCCCGGTGGGGGCCGGCACGGGTGCGCGGGCGGTGGAGGGAACGCTGCCGGTGCTGGCGCAGCCGGCCAGCAGTACCGCGGGCAGCAGCAGGAGAAGAAGACGCTGAAGGGATCTCATGTCGACGGGAAAGGTTCTCTGGAAAGATCGTGCAATCGGTTCGTCCCAATGCTACCAAGTTTCAGCGGAAGAGGCGGTCCAGGAAGCCGCCGATGCCCGAGGTGCCGTGGCACTCCGCCTCCACGGTGGGTTCGGAACCGCGGATGAAGGGCATGGCCACCGCTCCTTCGCAGTGCTCGGCGCTGAGGTGGCCGGTCTTCGGGTCCACCCAGACGTAGACCACCTCCTCCGGCGGCAAGAGCCCCAGGGGCATGGGTCCGAGGGCCTTCATGGCGCGCCCCCACAGCTGCATGGCGCCCGAGGCACCGGTTAGCCCCGCCGGCCTGTTGTCGTCCCGGCCCACCCAGACCACGCCCAGCCAGTCGCCGGTGAAGCCGGCGAACCAGCTGTCGCGCAACTCGTTGGTGGTGCCGGTCTTGCCCGCCACCTCGAACTTCTCCGGCAGGTAGCGCCGGATCCCCTTGCCGGTGCCGGCGCGCATCACCTCCACCAGGTTGCGGTCGAGCAGGTAGACGGGGCCCGGCTCGGCCACCTGCTCCACCTCCAGCGGGTAGCGCTGCAGGGGACGGCCCTCGGCGTCGGTGATCTCGCGGATGGCGCGCAGCGGCGTGCGGAAACCGCCGGAGGCGAAGACCTGGTAAAGCTGGGCCACCTCCAGGGGCGAGAGCGACACCGCCCCCAACAGCAGTGAGGGCAGCGGCCGCATGGGCCGTCGCAGCCCCATGCGCCGGAGCTGTCGCACCACTTTCTCCACGCCCAGATCGAGGCCGAGGTGGACGGTGGCCAGGTTGTAGGAACGGGCCAGCGCCTCGTGCAGGGGCACCAGTCCGTGGGAGCGGTGGTCGTAGTTCTCGGGCTTCCAGAGGTTGCCGCGGGCATCCTTCAGCCGCACCGGCTCATCCTTCAGGAAGGTCATCAGGGTGTAGCGCTGCGGCTGCGACAGCGCCAGCAGGTAGATGGCCGGCTTGATGAGGGATCCCACCGGCCGCACCGCGTCCAGCGCCCGGTTGAAGCCGGCGAAGTCCGCACGGCGGCCGCCGCTCAGGGCGCGCACCTCCCCCTCCTGAGGCGAGACCAGCACCGCCGCCGTCTCCAGGGTCCCCGGTTTCAGCTTCCTTGCCTTCTCCAGCCGGCGCAGGCCCGCATCCAGCGCCCGGTCGAGCTGCGCCTGGGCCCAAGGGTCCAGGGTGGTGAAGATGCGCAGCCCCTCGGAGGTGAGATCCTCCTCGCGGTAGTCACGTCGCAGCTGGCGGCGCACCAGGTCGATGAAGGCGGGGTGGCGACCGCCACCGTGGCGCTTCTGCTTCACCACGCCGAGCGGCCGCCGCTGCGCTTCCCGCGCCTGTTCGGGGGAGATGAAGCCCTGTTTCGCCATGAGCTCCAGCACCAGGTTGCGCCGCTTCCGGGCGCGCTCGGGATGGACCCTGGGGTTGTAGTAGGAGGCCCCCTTGAGCAGCGCCACCAGAAGCGCCGTCTCGTGCAGCTTCAGCTCGTCGAGGGGACGGTTGAAGTAGAACCAGGAGGCCAGGCCGAAGCCGTGGATGGCGCGGTCGCCGTCCTGGCCCAGGTAGACCTCGTTGGCGTAGGCCTCTAGGATCTCGTCCTTGTCGTAGCGGGCCTCCACGATGAGCGCCATGAGCGCCTCGTTGGCCTTGCGCCAGAGGCTACGCTCGGAGGTGAGGAAGAAGTTCTTCACCAACTGCTGGGTGAGGGTGCTGCCCCCTTGCACGGTGCGGCCGGCGCGGAGGTTGGCCACCAGGGCACGGGCGATGCTGCGGAAGTTGAGGCCGTGGTGACGGAAGAATTCCCGGTCCTCCGCCGCCAGCAGCGCCGCCACCAGGTGGTCGGGCAGGTCCGAGCGCTTCACCAGCACCCGGTCCTCCTTGTGCGCCGGGTAGATGCTGCCGATCACCGGCGGCTCCAGCCGCAGCAGGTCCAGTTCGCGGCCACTCTGCACGTCGCGCAGCAGGGAGACCCCCTTGGCGGAAGTGCGCACCTCCACGGCATGGGCCGGTTCGTCGCCGTCCCAGAAAAGGAAGGGCCGGGTATGGAAGAGGAACCAGCCGCCGGCACGCGACCACTGGGCGGGCCGACGCGGATGCTTCACCTTACGATAGCCCAGCCGCTCCAGCTCGGCCTGGAGCTGCTCCGGCGTCACCCGCACCCCCACGTAGAGCTCCAGCGGCCGGGCATACACCCGCGCCGGCACCGCCCAGCGCTTGCCCTCGAACTTGACGCGGACCACCTGGGAGAGGTGAAGGGCATAGCCACCCACCACCAGCGCCGCCAGCACGAGGAGACCGGTGGCCCATTTCAGCCAGCCGGAGTCCCTTGCGCTGCGGCGCTGGTTCCGTCTCTTCCCGCGGCGACCGGCACCCTTCGCCGGCCTGCGCTTCACCACCTTTTTCTTGCGTGTCGCCATGAGGATCCTGCCCGACCGTCACGGCTGCGGTCCGCGACCACCGGACGACGAGAAAATGAGAAAGAGCCGGCATCCCGGCGAGGCTGGCCCACTGGAAATGCGGGAATGATGCTATGCTAGGAACCCCGCGATTATACAAGGAAGACAACCGCAGATGATTCCAGTGATTCTCTCCGGCGGCTCGGGCACACGGCTATGGCCCGTTTCGCGCAAGACCCATCCCAAGCAGTTCTGGCCGCTGGCCTCCGAGCTCTCCATGTTGCAGGAGACCTGCGCCCGCACCCGCTCCCTGGCCGAGTGCGATCCCATGGTGGTGTGCAACGAGGAACACCGCTTCTTCGTGGCCCAGCAGCTCCAGGAGGCGGGCCACGAAGGCGCTGCCATCCTGCTGGAACCGGTGGGTCGCAACACGGCGCCGGCCGCGGCCATCGCCGCGCTCCACGCCTTGGGCGACGAGCACGACCCGGTGCTGCTCATCCTTCCCGCCGACCACGTCATCCGTGATCTCCAGGCCTTTCACGACGCGGTGACCGAGGGGGAGGCGCTGGCCGAGCAGGGTCACCTGGTCACCTTCGGCATCATTCCCGAGTACCCCGAGACCGGCTACGGCTACATCCAGGGCGGCGCGCCCCTCCCCGGCGGCGGCAGCGCCCGCTGCATCGACCGCTTTGTGGAGAAGCCGGACCTGACCACCGCGCGCATGTACCTCGACGCCGGCGACTACTACTGGAACAGCGGCATGTTCCTGTTCCGCGCCTCGGTCTACCTGGAGGAACTGGAGAAACAGAACCCGGAGATGATCGAGGCCTGCCGCCGGGCCTGCGAGAAGGCACAGCGGGACCTCGACTTCATCCGCCTCGACCGCGAGGCCTTCGAGCGCTGCCCCTCCGACTCCATCGACTACGCGGTGATGGAACACACCAACCGCGGCGTGGTGATCCCCATCGACGCCGGCTGGAACGACGTGGGCTCCTGGTCGGCGCTGTGGGAGATCGGCGACAAGGACGAAGACGGCAACGTGCTCCAGGGCGACGTGCTGGCCCTGGACTGCAGGGACAACCTGCTGCGTTCCGACGGCCGCCTGCTGGCCGCCCTGGGGGTGAAGGACCTCATCGTGGTGGACACCCCCGACGTGCTGCTGGTGGCCCACCGCAGCCAGGCCCAGCGGGTGAAGGAGCTGGTGGAGCGGCTCGACGGCGAGCAACGGGAGGAGATCGAGATCCACGCCCAGGTCCATCGCCCCTGGGGCTGCTACCAGGGCATCGACCGCGCCGAGCGCTACCAGGTGAAGCGCATTTCGGTGAAGCCCGGCGCCAGTCTCTCGCTGCAGAAACACCACCACCGCGCCGAGCACTGGATCGTGGTCAAGGGCAGCGCCCTGGTGACCCGGGGGAACGAGACCTTCCTGCTCACCGAGAACCAGTCCACCTACATCCCCGTGGGCGAGCTGCACCGGCTGGAGAACCCCGGCAAAATCCCCCTGGAGCTCATCGAGGTGCAGTCGGGCAGCTACCTGGGCGAGGACGACATCGTCCGCTTCGACGACGAGTACGGGCGGGGAAACGGCTAGGCCGCCGGGCGCAAGCGCGACGAATCGCGGTCTTCACCCGGAAATGTCGGTGCCGGGGACGGGGGCAACCCTCTCCATCGGGAACGCCGTGAATCCATCCATGGAGGCTTCACGGCGGCATCCCTGCCGCCGAGATCCCGATGGAGAGGGTTGTGCCCCCGTCCTCCAAAGGGCGTCACGGGATTCCCGCCGCGCTTGCGCCCGGCGGCCTAGCCGTCGAAGGGGTGGTGGAGCACCAGGGTCTCGTCGCGATCGGGGCCGGTGGAGACGATGTGGATGGGGGTTTCACACAGCTCCTCGATCTTGCGCAAGTAGGCCTTCGCCGCCTCGGGCAGCTCGTCGAAGCTCCCGGCCTCGCGGGTGGTGTCGCTCCAGCCGGGCATCTCGATGTAGACCGGCTTGCACTTCTCGAAGTTGTCGGCGCCGGCAGGCGGGTAGTCGATGCGCTCTCCCTCGAACTCGTAGGCGACGCAGATCTTCAGCGTCTCCAGCCCATCAAGCACGTCCAGCTTGGTGATGCAGATGCCCGACACGCTGTTGATGGCCAGCGAGCGGCGCAGGGCCACGGTGTCCAGCCAGCCGCAGCGGCGCTTGCGCCCGGTGGTGGCGCCGAACTCGTGCCCCTTCACCCCCATGTGGTTGCCGGGACCGTCCTTGTCGAAGAGCTCCGTGGGGAAGGGACCGGCACCCACGCGGGTGGTGTAGGCCTTGACGATGCCCAGCACATAGTCCAGCTCGCGCGGGCCGGTGCCGGTGCCGGTGGCGGCACCGCCGGCGGTGGTGTTGGAGGAGGTGACGTAGGGATAGGTGCCATGGTCGATGTCCAGCAGCGCCCCCTGGGCCCCCTCGTACATGATGTTCTTCCCTTCGCGGCGCATGCGGATGAGGGTGTCGGTGACATCCTCCACCAGGTCGCGGATCTGATCGGCCTGGGCCAGCCCCTCGTCCAGCACCTTCCGGTAGTCCACCTCGGGCTGCCGGTAGAGATGCTTGAGGGAGAAGTTGTGGTAGTCCATCACCTCGCGCAGCCGCTCGGCAAAGTGGTCGGCATCCAGCATCTCGCCCAGGCGGATGCCGCGGCGGGAAATCTTGTCCTCGTAGGCGGGACCGATGCCCCGGCCGGTGGTGCCGATGGCCTTCTTTCCGCGGGCGATCTCCCGCGCCTGGTCGAGGGCGATGTGATAGGGCAGGATCACCGTGCAGGACTCGCTCAGGCCGATGCGCGAGCGGGCGTCCACCCCCGCCTTCTCCAGCCCTTCCAGCTCCTCGAGCAGCGCCGAGGGCGAAAGCACCACGCCGTTGCCGATGAGGCAGCGCACCCCTTCGCGCAGGATCCCCGAGGGGATCAGGTGCAGGATGGTCTCGTGACCGTCGATGACCAGGGTGTGCCCGGCGTTGTGCCCGCCCTGGAAGCGCACCACGGCGTCGGCTTTGTCGGTGAGCAGGTCCACGACCTTGCCCTTGCCTTCGTCACCCCACTGGGTGCCGATGACCACTACATTCTTTCCCATGTCTGAAATACTCTTGTTTCGTTGTCGAATCTTGGATCAGGAGGAAGAGGAGTCGGGGGAGAGGGCCATCTTCTCCCAGCGCCCCTCCCTGCACACCAGCTCGTGGGTGCACTCCATGGCGCGGGCGTCGCCCTGCTGGCCGGGCAGCTCGCGGACCACGGTAACACCGGCGGCGCGCAGCTCCGCGATGGCCCGATCGAGGGCCTCGTCCCCCTCCCAGGGCGCGAAGACCCGTTCACCGGCCGGCTCGACCCCGGCCCCGCCGAAACGCATCAGGGTCTTCAGGTCGGCACTGAAGCCGGTGGCGGGCCGCGCCCGGCCGAACTTGCCGCCGATCCGGTCGTAGCGGCCGCCGCGGGCGATCTCCTTGCCCGAGCCCGGCACGAAGGCGGCGAACACAAGGCCGTTCTGGTACTGGTAGCCACGCAGTTCCGCCAGATCGTAGTGCACCGGCAGTTCGGGCAGGCAGGACTGGAGCCTCTCGCCCGCCCGGCGCAGATAGTCCACCGCCTCGCGCACCTCGGGCGAGGCGGCGGCCAGGACCCTCTCCGCCTGCTCCAGCACCTCGGCCTTGCCGTTGAGGCCGGCCAGGGCCAGGAACATCTCCGCCAGCTCTCCGGCCAGAGCGAACTCCTGCACCAGCGTCTCGATCTCGGGCACCGCCTTGCGCTGGAGCGCCTCGAACAGTGACTGCTCTTGCAAAGCGTCCAGTTCCGCCTGCCGCGCCAGGCCACGGAAGATGCCCACGTGTCCCAGGTCGACGAAGAGGTTCTCCACCCCCGCCGTCTCCAGGGTGGCCATCATCAGGCAGAGCACCTCCAGATCGCTCTCCACCCCGGCATGACCGTAGAGCTCCACTCCGATCTGCATTGGACTGCGGGTGGTGGAGAAGCCGTCGCTGAAGGCGCGCAACACGCTGCCCATGTAACACAGGCGCACCGGCTCCTCTCGCCGCAGCTGGTGGGCGTCGATGCGCGCCGCCTGCGGCGTGATGTCGGCCCGGACGCCCAGCAGCCGGCCGCTGAGGGGGTCGGTGAGCTTGAAGGTCTGGTGTTCCAGGTCCTTCCCGGCGCCGGTGAGCAGTGACTCCAGGTACTCGATGAAGGGGGTGATCACCAGCTCGTAGCCCCAGGTGGCGTAGAGATCGAGCAGCCGGCGGCGCAGGCGCTCCAGCCGACCCGCCTGTTCCGGCAGCAGTTCGTCCACCCCGTCGGGCAGCAGCCAGTGTCTCTGTTGCTTCTTCATCTCACCAGGTAGAGCAGTCCCACGCCGATCAGCATGCTGATGAACCCGATGCGGCGCACGGTGGCGTCGTCCATCTGGTCCAACATCTTGAGCAGGTCGCGGTAGCGACGGGGATTGAGGAAGGGAAGAATCCCCTCCAACACCAGCACCAGTGCCAGGGCCGCCAACAGATCCTGCCAGGCCATCTCCCCTTCCTTACCCGAAAAGGCCGGGGAAGTCCCCGGCCGCCATTGCCGGCTGGCCCTCTATTGCCGCTCACCCTGCTGGTTGCGGAAATAGCGGAAGAATTCCGAATCAGGATCCAGCACCATCAGGCTCTTGCCGTCGTTGAACACCTTGCGGTAGGCCTTGAGGCTGCGCCAGAAGCTGTAGAACTCGGTGTCCTTCGAGAAGGCCTCGGCGTAGATGGCCGCTGCCTCGGCATCACCCTGACCGCGGATCTCCTCCGCCTTGCGGTAGGCCTCGGCCAGGATCTCGGTCTTCTGCCGATCGGCATCGGCGCGGATGCGCTCCGCCGCTTCGGCGCCCTGGGCGCGCAGCTCGCGGGCCACCCGCTCGCGCTCGGTGCGCATCCGCTCGTAGACCCGGTTGCTGATCTCGGGCGGGAAGTCGATCCGCTTGATGCGCACGTCCACGATCTCCACGCCCAGGTCGGAGGCGTTCTCGTCCGCCTTGCGGGTGAGCTGCTCCATGATCTCGGTGCGCTCGCCGGAGATCACCTCGTTGATGGTGCGCTTGCCGAACTCGTCACGCAGGGCGGCGTTGATGCGCTCGCCCAGCAGGCGCGAGGTGGTGAGCATGCTGCCGCGGGTGGAGCGGTAGTACTGGGCGGTGTCGTCGATGCGCCACTTGATGTAGGAATCCACCACCACGAACTTCTTTTCGCTGGTGAGGAAGTGCTCCGGCTTGGCGTCCAGCGTCTGCAGCCGGCTGTCGAACTTCTCCACCGTCTGGATCACCGGCAGCTTGAAGTGGAGCCCCGGCTTGAAGTCGGAATCGACGATCTTGCCCAACCGCAGCAGCAGGGCGGTCTCGTACTCCTGCACCACGAAGAGGGAGGCCGACCCCACCAGCAGCGCCAGGATGGCGACTCCGGCCAGCAGCATTGCCTTGGGCGAGTTCATCAGCGGTTCCTCCGGGCACGGTCGACGTTGCGTTTACGCTCGAGCTTGCGGGCGGCCTCTTCCACCACCTTCTGCGCCGCCGATTCGGCCTGCAGGCTTTCGTATCCCGGCAATACCTCGGGCACGGGCTTGCCGGTGGAGGGGCCCAGCAGGCGGTCCAAGGGAAGGAAGGTGACGTTGCCGCCGCCCTCCTTCACGTCGAGGATCACCTTGCCGGTGTCGGTGAGCACCTCCTGCATGGTGTCCAGGTAGAGGCGCTGGCGGGTCACCTCGGGCGCCTTGCGGTACTCCTCGTAGAGCTCCAGGAAGCGCCTGGACTCACCCTTGGCCTCGGACACCACCTTGGCGGTGTAGGCCTTGGCGTCCTCGATCTGGCGGGCCGCCGCGCCGCGTGCACGGGGCACGATATCGTTGGCGTAGGCCTCGGCCTGGTTCTGCACCCGCTCCTTGTCGGCCATGGCGCGGGTGGCATCGTCGAAGGCATCCTTCACCTCTTCCGGCGGCTTGGCGTCCTGGATGTTGACGTTGGTCACCACCAGCCCGGTCTGGTAGAAGTCGAGCAGCTTCTGGGTGTTCTGCTTCACCATGGCGGCGATGGCGCTGCGGTTCTGGGTGATGATCTCGTCCAGCGCGCTCTTGCCGGTCACCTCGCGCAGTGCCGACTCCACCGCGTTGTAGATGGTCTTCACAGGGTCGGCGTCGCGGAACAGGAAGTTGGCCGCATCCTGGATGCGGTACTGCACCGTGAGGGTGATGTCCACGATGTTCTCGTCACGGGTGAGCATCTGCGCCCGGTGGCCGAACTTGTTCACCTGGTCCACGTTGATCACCGTCACCTTGTCGATGAAGGGAATCATCAGGTGGGGCCCCGGCGTGGTCACCGTGTAGAAGGCTCCCAGGCGCTGCACCACGCCCCGCTCGGCGGGCTGCACGATGTAGAACCCCTTGATGCCGAGCAGCACCAGCGCCACGACGGCCGCCAGGACGAGGATCAGCCGCCGGTTGCCGCGCGGCAGCTTCGCCCCGCCCCCCGAGGAACCGCTACCTCCCCCGCGCCGACCGCCGAAGAGGCCGCCGATCTTCTCCTGCAGCTTCTTGACCACCTCGTCGAGGTCCGGCGGCCCCTGGTCCTTGCCGCCGCCGCCCCAGGGATCGCGGTCGTTGCCACCTGGTTCGTTCCAGGCCATGGAATTCGCTCCTATCGTCGTTCGGGTGTTCCGCGCGCCAGAAAGGCGCCCGGATTGCAAAGGCGTGATTTTACCAACTTGTGGGAAAAGTGCTATGGAAAGAAGGAACCGCCCACCCTCTCTTCCAGCCGCCTCGCCAACTCCGGCTCCTGCTTCTCCAGGCGCGCCAGCCCGGGCAGGGTGAACTCCACCTCCAGTTCGCAGTCGCCATTCTCCAGGTCGCGGCTGTGCAGCACATGGCCCTTCTCGTGGAGCAGCGCCCGCAACCGGCCCTCCTCCGCCTTCAGGTGGACCCGGCATCGCACATGGGCCTGGTGGAAGCGCTCCTGCAGGGCCTGCAACAGCAAGTCGATACCGGCGCCGGTGGCGGCGGAACACCAGACACGCACCACCTCCGCGGCATCATTCCGCTCCACCCGGGGCTCCGTGTCGGGAAGCAGGTCGATCTTGTTGAAGACCTCGATGCGCGGCACCTCCAGCGCACCGATCTGGCCCAGCACCTCCTCCACCTCGGCCACCTGCTCCGCGCGCCGGTGGCTGGCGGCGTCGACGACGTGGAGCAGCAGCGCCGCCTCCACCGTCTCCTGAAGGGTGGAGCGGAAGGCGGCCACCAGCTCGTGGGGCAACTTCGAGATGAAGCCCACGGTGTCGGCCAGCACCACCTCCTCCCCTTCGGGCAGGAGGAGCCGCCGCAGGGTGGGATCCAGGGTGGCGAAGAGCTGGTCCCTGGCGTAGACGTGGGCGTGGGTGAGGCGGTTGAAGAGGGTGGACTTGCCGGCGTTGGTGTAGCCCACGAGGGAGACGGTAGGCACCTCGGCACGCCGCCGGGCGCGCCGCCCCTGGTCGCGCTGGCTCTCCACCTTCGCCAGGCGGCGGCGGATCTGGTCGATACGCTGACCCAGCAGGCGGCGGTCGGTCTCCAGCTGGGTCTCGCCCGGCCCACGCAGGCCGATGCCCCCCTTCTGCCGCTCCAGGTGGGTCCAGCCCCGCACCAGGCGGGTGGAGAGGTGGCGCAGCTGGGCCAGTTCCACCTGCAGCTTGCCTTCGAAGGAGCGCGCCCGTTGGGCGAAGATGTCGAGGATCAGCCCGTTGCGGTCCAGCACCCGGCACTGGAAGAGCTTCTCCAGGTTGCGCTCCTGGCTGGGCGTGAGGGCGTGGTCGAAGATGACCAGCTCGGCCTCCTCCGCCTCCACCCGGTCACGGATCTCCTCAGCCTTGCCCCGGCCGACGAAGTAGCGCGGATCGGGCGTCTGGCGTGCGCCGGTGACCAGCCCGAGAATCCTGGCGCCCGCCGAGGCGGCCAGCTCCCGGAACTCTTCCAGTTCATCGGGATCGGGCCGTCCCTGGCGGGTGACGTGGACGAGCAGCGCCCGCTCCCCGGACCTGGGACGCTCAAACATGGCGACGAAGAGGGATCGGCGGAACCCCGTTCAGAGGACGGCGCCCCTTCCCCGCGGCGGGGAAGGGGCGCGCAGGCGGGATGAAGTGCAAGAACGGATCAGAAATTGCCGGGTTCAATGGTCTCCTGCTTCTCCTGGGGCGGGTTCAGGCGCACGTTGCGCGAGGGAACCACCGTGGAGATGGCGTGCTTGTAGACCATCTGGCTCACCTGGTTCTTCAGCAGCACCACGAACTGGTCGAAGGAATCGATGGTGCCCTGCAGCTTGATGCCGTTGACGAGAAAGATGGATACCGGAATACGTTCCTTGCGCAGTGCGTTGAGGAAAGGGTCCTGCAGAGTCTGCCCTTTAGACATGATGGAACTCCTTCTTATATTGGCTGTTTGTTATAGTGGCCGCAGCGAAAAAGCCAGCTGCAAGTTATGGTTGTGGTCTTCTGGAATTGCTAAAGCAACTTCTAATATAACACAGGGCCGAACCTTGGCAATCATCGTGGGAGGCCCGCCCCCGGGCCGAACCCGAAACAGGGGCATCCGATACGGCTTCACGCCCTGTTCGACGAATCCTCCAGGAAATCGGCGGCAAGGCGCAGCGCCTTTTCGACGACCCTCTCGCCGTCTTCCAGCCAGGTGGCCTTCTCCTCCCGCCGCAGCCAGGTGAACTGCCGCTTGGCCAGTTGGCGGGTGGCGACGATGCCGCCTTCGACCATCTCCTCGCGGGTGCAGTTCCCCAGCAGGTAAGCCGCCATCTGCCGATAGCCCACCGCCCGCATGGAGGGCAGCTCCGGATGGATGCCGGGCCGCGCCAACAGGCGCGTCACCTCCTCCTCGAATCCCAGCTCGAGCATCCGGTGGAAGCGCCGGGCGATGCGCTCGTGGAGCACCCGGCGCTCCTGCGGCACCCGCACCAGCTTGAGCACCCGCCACCGGAGCGCCTCGCCCCGGCATCCTGCCTGCAGCTCGGAGAGCGGCCGGCCGCTTCTCTCGATCACTTCCAGGGCGCGCAGCAGCCGCTGGGGGTCGTTGGGGTGGATGCGGGCCGCCGCCACCGGGTCCAGCCGGGCCAACTCCCGGTGCAATGCGACACCGCCCTCCTCCGCCAGGCGCGCCTGCAGCCTCGCCCGCAGTTCCGGGTCGGCGGAGGGCAGGTCGGAGAGGCCGTGCTGCAGGGCATGGTAGTAGAGCATGGTGCCCCCCACCAGCAGGGGCACCCGGCCGGCGGCACGGCTCACCTCCATCCGCGCCAGGGCGTCCTCGCGGAAGCGGGCCGCCGAGTAGCTCTCCTCGGGATCGAGGATGTCTACCAGCGCGTGGGGCACCTCCGCCAGCAATTCCGGTTCGGGCTTGGCGGTGCCGATGTCCATGCCCCGGTAGACCAGGGCCGAGTCCACGCTGATCACGTCCACCGGCAGCTCGCGCGCCAGCGCCACCGCCAGGTCGGTCTTGCCCGAGGCGGTGGGCCCCATGACGAAGATGGCACTGGGCAGGCTTCGATCCATCAGCGTCCGCGCAGGAAAAGGCGGTCCAGCTCCTCCAGGGTGAGCCGGGCCCAGGTGGGCCGCCCGTGGTTGCACTGGCCGCTGCGCTCGGTGGCCTCGACGTCGCGCAGCAGGGCATTCATCTCTTCCAGGGTGAGACGCCGGTTGGCGCGCACCGATCCGTGGCAGGCCATGGTGGCCAGTACCTCGTCGATGGCAGCGCGCAGGCGGCTGCTCTCACCGTACTCGGCCAGTTCCGAGAGCAGGTCGCGCAGCAGCTGCTCCACGTCCGCGCCTTCGAGAAGCGCAGGGATGGCCCGCACCACCAGGGTCTCGCGGTCGATACGGTCCACCTCCAGTCCCAGCTCCGCCATGAAGGCCCGGTGACTCTCGGCCAGCTCCGCCTCCCCCGGGCTCACCTTCACCGCCAGCGGCACCAGCAGCGGCTGGCTGCGGATACCCTGCGCCTGGAGCGCCTGTTTCAGCCGCTCGTAGGTGATGCGCTCGTGGGCGGCGTGCATGTCCACCAGCACCAGTCCCTCCCGGTTCTGCGCCAGCACGTAGACGCCGTGCAGCTGGCCCAGGGCAAAACCCAGCGGCGGTACCTCCTCCCCGGCGGTCTCCGCCGCGGGCGTGGGCATCCGCCCACGGTCCGACGGTTGCTGCCAGGCGAAGGAGGCCTCGTAGGCCGCGGGCGACTCGCGCACCGGCAGGCCAAGAGAAGATTGCCGAAAGCCCGTTTCCTGCACCGGCGGTGAGGTCTGCTCGACCACCCCTGGCGCCGCCACCGCCGCTGCCGGCTCCCGGCCCGCGCCCTGTTCCCCCGGCCGCAGGTCGGCGAGCACCTGGTGCAGGGTGCGGAAGATGAAGTCGTGTACCAGCCGGCTCTCGCGGAAGCGCACCTCGTGCTTGGTGGGGTGCACGTTCACGTCCACCTGGCGGGGGTCGATCTCCAGGTAGAGCACGTAGGCGGGATGGCGGCCGTGGTAGAGCACGTCCTGGTAGGCCTGGCGCACGGCGTGGGTCACCAGCTTGTCACGCACCAGGCGCCCGTTGACGTAGAAGTGCTGCAGGTCGGGCTGGCTGCGCGAGAAGGTCGGCAGCCCCACCCAGCCGCGCAGCGAGAGCCCGGCCGCGGCATGGTCGAGGTGCAGGCTGTTCTCCACGAAGGCGCTGCCCAGCAGGGTGGCCAGCCGCGCCTCCCGGCCCCGTCGCTCCTCCGCCCGGCGCAGGGCGAAGAGCTCCCGCCCGTTGTGGCGCAGGCTGAAGGCCACGTCGAAACGGGCCAGGGCCAGGCGCCGCAACAGCTGCTCGACGTGGCGGAACTCGGTCTTCTCGGTCTTGAGGAACTTGCGCCGGGCGGGCACGTTGTAGAAGAGGTCGCGCACCTCCACGCTGGTGCCCGGTGGGTGGGCGGCGGGCGAGGGCGTCTCCTCCCCGCCGGCGATCCGCCAGCCGTTCTCCGCCTCCGGCGTGCGCGAGACGAGGGTGAGACGGGAGACCGAGGCGATGCTGGGCAGGGCCTCGCCCCGGAAGCCCAGGGTGGCGATGCCGTCCAGGTCCTCGAGGGTGGCGATCTTGCTGGTGGCGTGGCGCGAGAGCGCCAGGGCGAGATCCTCCCGGGCGATACCCGTGCCGTCGTCGCGCACCCGCATGCGCTTGATGCCGCCGCGTTCCACCTCCACCTCGATGCGGCTCGCGCCGGCGTCCAGGCTGTTCTCCACCAGCTCCTTGATCACGGAGGCGGGGCGCTCCACCACCTCGCCGGCGGCGATCTGGTCGACGAGCTGGGAAGGAAGTGCATGGATGCGGCGCGTCATCGGGAGAATTCTGACACAAAAAAGGGGCGCTGCCATGCAGCGCCCCCGCTCACCGGTTCGAAACGGCCGGCGCTCAGCCGAAGACGTCCGAGGTGATGTTCTTGAACCAGGAATGGGCGTACTGCTCCTCCCTGGCCCGCATCTCGGCGTCGAACTCCTTGGGCGTGAGGCCGCCGGAGCCCTTGACCTTGACGATCTTGCCATCCCTGTAGGCGTAGACCATGGCCACCGAGATCCCCTCACCCGGATGGATGATGGAATAACAGGTGTTGACCCAGGAGGGCTGGGGCGCCTTGCCGCCGTTGAGCAGCGCCACCACCGCCGCCGCGGCCACCTTGGCCTCGGAGTTGGCCGCGTAGCCGGACTTGGGCAGCGGAGAGGCCACGGAGGCGTCGCCGATCACATGGATGTTCTTGTGGATCTTCGATTCAAAGGTCTTCCCTTCGATGGGGCACCATCCCTTCTCGTTCACCAGCCCCGCCTGGAAGGCGATCTTGCCGGCCTTCTGCGCGGGGATGATGTTGATCACGTCGGCCTTGAAGTCCTCCACGGCCGCGGTGACGGTCCAGCTGTTGGCGTCCACCGACTCCACCTTGCCGCCCTTGGCGCCACTGATCCACTCGATCATGCTGTTGTCGGTGCCAAAGCCGTAATGCCGTTTCCAACCCTCGGTGAAGAGCCCGAACTTGGAGAACTTGTCCTTGGGATCGAGGATGATGATCTTGGACTTGGGCTTGTGCTTCTTGAGATAGGCTGCAATGAGCGAGGCCCGCTCGTAGGGTCCCGGCGGACAGCGGAAAGGATTGGGCGGCGGAGCGATGATCACCGTACCGCCGTCGCGCATGGCCCGCAACTGCTTACGCAGAAGCGCCGTCTGGGGGCCGGCCTTCCATGCGTGGGGGATCTTCTCCGACACCTTGGCGTCGTACCCCTCGATGGTATCCCAGCGGAAATCGATGCCGGGGGAGACGATGCAGCGGTCATAACCGAAGCTCTGTCCGCCCTTGGTCTTCACCACCTGCTTTTCGGGATCGATGGCGGTGACCCAGTCATGCACCACCTTGACACCGTGCTTCTTCAGACCGTCATAGCCGAAGCGGATGGAATCGATGGAACGGAAACCGCCGATCACCTCGTTGCTCATGAAGCAGGTGTGATAGTCCTTGTTGGCTTCGATGAGCGTGACGTCGATGGAGTTGTCCATCATGCGAATGTACTTGGCGGCGGTGGCGCCACCGATGCCTCCCCCCACGATGACCACCTTTTTCTTGGCGCCACCGATGGCGAAAGAGCTGTACCCAAGGGCAGTGGTGGCCGCAGCGGCGACACCGGTGACCTTGAGAAAACTTCTGCGTGTGAATTGGCTCATGTTGTTCCCTCCCCTCACTTCTTGCTGGCGTAGAACTCGAGCAACGCCTGGATGCCGGCGTCGCCCTTCTTGGCGTGAAGCTTCTTCAGCTTCTTCTTCATCTTCTTGGGCATGTGGCTCTTGCCGGCAAGAAAATCGCTTATGGTGTACTGGAGATAGGGCTTCCACTGGCCAGCCAGGATGCCGGAGTCGTCCTCGGCGGAGGTTCCCCCGTCGGCATGGCATTTTTCACAGTACTTGTCGTGAAGCTTGGCGCCTTTCTTGGCAAGTTTCGGGTCGAATTTCTGTCCCTTGGCGGCAACGAATTTCTTCTTGGCGAAATAGCCTGCCAGCAGTTCGATCTCCTTGTCGCTGTAACCCTTGGCGATCCGGCCCATGATGGTGGAACGGCGCTCCCCACTCTTGTACTCCTCCATGACCTCCTTGAAGTATTCCTCGGAGATTCCCGCAAGGGTCGGCGTAGCGGGGCCGTTGCTCACACCCTCGGTACCGTGGCAACCGGCACAGGTGTTGGCGAGCATGCTGGCGCTGGGTGTGGCGGCGGCGGCGACGCCACCGAGCAGGAGTCCCCCTGCCATCAGGCTGATACTCAGTACGGTTCTTGGTTTCATGGATCCTCCTTCAGGAAGTGATTGCACTGTTTCCAGTGGATTCAAACGGACCGGGGTCCGTTCTCGCTGCCAGCTGTACCACTAAAGCCTTCCCGGTGGACAGCAGGTCGCATTCAACCAGCAACAGAGGTGGAGCCACCCCCTGCGGCCCCTTGCCCGGTCACCTGGATCATTCGACGGCGGCCGGATTTGCTGGTGAAATTCTTTATGACTGCGGCTATTGCGCCTTGTTGTTGGATGCGCGTTATAGCATGCCAGACGGAAAGCGCCAACAGTTTTTGTGGGTTTTCAGGGAAAATCCGTAGCAGGATCCGGAAACTCCCCGATCACTCCGGCCCATGAGCGGTCAGGTACTCGGGATCTTCAGCACCTGCCCCACCCGGATCCGGTCTCCCTTGAGCCGGTTCTCGCTGCGCAGGGAGGCGACACTGACACGGTGGCGTGCAGCGATGCCCGAGAGGGTGTCGCCCGGCTGTATCACGTAGCGGGCCGCTTTCTGCTCCAGCTTCTTCTGCTTCTCCATGGCCAGCCGGGTGCCCGGTGGCGGTTCGAGCCGGAAGTAGCTGCGGATGCCCCGGAAGATGGCCCGCGCGATCCGTTCTTGGTGCCTGGCGCTGGCCAGCTGGCGCTCCTCCGTGGGGTTCGAGATGAAGCCGGTCTCCACCAGCATGGAGGGAATGTCGGGCGACTTGAGCACCACGAAGCCGGCGTTCTGGATGCGGTCGCCGTGCAGCTTGCCGATCTTGCCCATTTCACGATGCACGAGCGTGGCTGCGCGCATGCTGGCGGCGAGAGTGCCGGTCTGGGCCAGATCGAGCAGCACCGAGGCCAGGATGTCGTCCTTGTCGTCCAGGCTGACGCCGCCCACCAGGTCGGAGGCGTTCTCCTTGGCCGCCAGCCAGCGGGCGGCCTCGCTGGAGGCGCCGCGCCTGGAGAGCACGAAGACCGAAGAGCCGCGCGCCTTGCTGTTGCGGAAGGCATCGGCGTGGATGGAGACGAAGAGGTCGGCATGGTGCCGGCGCGCGATCTGCATGCGCTTGCGCAACCCCACGTAGTAGTCCCCCTTGCGGGTGAGCACGGCGCGCATGCCCGGCTCGGCGTCGATCAATTTCTTCAATTTGCGGGCGATGGAGAGGGTGACGTCCTTTTCCCGGATTCGCAGGCGTCGGCCCCGTGCACCCGGATCCTCGCCGCCGTGACCGGCATCGATGGCCACCACGATGTCGCGCAGCCCCGATGGATCCTCTTTCTGTTTTACACTCTGCACCACGCGGGCCTGGCCCTCGCGGTCGTAGAGGTCGATCACCAGCCGGTGACCGTAGTCGCCGCTGGGGCGCAACAGGAAACTGCGTGGACGCACCGGCTGGGCCAGGTCGAGCACTACCCGGAACCTGTCGTCCGACTGGGGTGCGTAGCGGATTCTGCGGATGTGCCGGCTCTTCTGGACCGCCGCCTCCAGCTTCTTCTTCAAGCGGGCATTGCTGAAGTCGATGACCAGCCGTGCCGGTTGGTCCAGGGTGAAGAGCCGATGCTCCACCGCCTGGCTCAGGTCGAACACCAGCCGTGTGTGGTCCGGCGCATTCCACAGTCGCAGGCCCTGGATCTGCGCCGGGTCTCCCCCCATCGCTGCCAGGGGAACCAGGAGCAGCAGGAACAGGAGGAAACCGGAACCTGGAAGCCGAATATTGATGGCCATGCAAGCCCCCTTTGCCGAAACAGCCCACCCCATGTTTTTGAATCTAGCACAGGGAAAAGGGTTTTCCCAGTGTTTTCTGCAGGATATGAGGCTTTCCTCAAGTTTTCCCTTGCATCAGGGCCTGCAACCACCGTTCCCCCACGGGGGAACGGGAAATGAAATCGAGCATGCGCCCCTCGTCCTGGTGGCGGATGACGATCTCCAGATCGGGCGCTGGCAGCCAGCCCCTTCCCCGTTCCGGCCACTCCACGAAGATCAGGGCCGGCTCGGCGAGCAGGTCGCGGAGGCCCAGGTACTCCAGCTCCTCGGGGTCACCCAGCCGGTACAGGTCCAGGTGGTAGAGGGTCAGCCCTTCCAGCGGATAGGGCTCCACCAGCGTGTAGGTGGGACTGCGCACAGGACCCGCATGACCCAGCCCGCGCAGGAAACCGCGTACCAGCGTGGTCTTGCCGGCGCCCAGATCCCCCGTGAGGTGAACCACTGCCGGCTGTTCCCCCACCGCCCGGGCCAGTCGCGCGCCCAGTGCGGCCTGCTCCTCCTCGGAGCCGCAGTGAAGCCTCACCTCACTCATTGTCGGGATTGGCCAGCCGGCGGACGTGGGACATGAGATCCATGGCCAGCAGGCCGCGACGGCCGGCCCGCGCGGCCTTGTCGGCGGCCGCGGCGTGCAGGCAGACCCCCATCTCCGAGGCCACGCACGGTGCCATGCCCTGGGCGAGCAGCCCGGCCACCACCCCGGCCAGCACGTCGCCCATGCCGCCGCTGGCCATGCCCGGATTGCCGTCGCTACAGACCGCCGGCCGGCGGTCGCCGCCGGAGGCCACCAGTGTGCCCGCCCCCTTGAGCACCACCACGCCACCAAGCTTGCTTCGCAGCCGTTCCGCGGCGGCGAAACGGTCGGCCTGGATTCCGGCCGCATCGGTGCCGAGGAGTCTCGCCGCCTCCCCCGGATGGGGGGTGAGCACCCAGTCGTCGCGCTGGACTGGCGCCTCGGCCAGCAGGTTGAGCCCGTCGGCGTCCACCACCAGGGGACGGCCCGCCGCCAGCACCATCTCGAACAGCGCACGCCCCCAGGCGTCCCGGCCCAGGCCCGGCCCCACCACCACCTGGGTGGCGCGGCGCAGCAGGGAATCGAGCTGTTCCGGCGCCTCCACGCCGTGCACCATGATCTCGGGGCGGGTGGCGAGGACGGGGGCCAGATGTTCGGGCCGGGTGGCCAGGCTCACCAGGCCGGCGCCGGTGCGCAGGGCCGCCTCGGCGGCGAGGCGTGCCGCGCCCCCCATGCCGTGGTCGCCCCCTACCACCAGCACATGGCCGAAATCGCCCTTGTGGGCCGTGGCGCGGCGCGGCTGCAGCAGCTCCCGCTGCTGGGCCCAGTCGATGCGCCGGGCGGAGACGACGAGATGGCCGTAGAGCCGCGCCGGCACCTCCAGGGCATCGAACTCGACCTCGCCACAGCAGTCCGGCCCTTCGCCGGTGAACATGCCCTGCTTGAGGCCGATGAAGGTGACGGTGGCCTGCGCACGCACCGCGGTTCCCAGGACGGCTCCCGTGTCGGCATGGAGCCCCGAAGGCAGATCCAGCGCCAGCACCGGCACCCGGCTGCGGTTCATGGCCTCGATGGCCTCCGCCCAGGCGCCCTCCACGGGACGTTCCAGGCCGGTGCCGAAAATGGCGTCCACCAGCAGGTCGGCGTTTCCCGGCACCCTCCCGTCGAAGGGCTGCCACTCGCCGGAGAGCGCGGCAAAACGGTCGGCGTGGGTGCGCGCGTCGCCGGAGATGCGGGCCGGGTCACCGAGCTGCAGCACCCGCACCCTCTTTCCCGCCTGCAGCGCCAGGCGCGCCAGCACGAAACCGTCGCCGCCGTTGTTGCCGGTGCCCGCCAGCACCACGATGCGCCCGGCTTCCGGCCAGCGCCGTTCCAGCACCTCGAAGGCGGCCTGGCCGGCGCGCTCCATGAGCACCTCGCCGGGAATGCCGTACCTCTCGATGGCGAGCCGGTCCAGCTCCCGCACCTGTTTGGCACGGTAGAGCGCCTGTGGAAGACGGTGGAGCCTGGGAAGGGGCCGATGTGCATTCATTGCCGTGCGCCTGTCTGGAAGAGATTCCATGGCTTATTCTACGGCCATGAGCGACGCGAAACATCCGTGTGATCTGGCGGGCCTGGCCCGCCGCATCAAGCAGTGGGCTCTCGAGCTGGGCTTCCAGCAGGCCGGCATCACCGACACCGGCCTGGAGGAGGCGGGGGCGCGACTGCGAAAGTGGCTCTCCCGCGGCTTCCACGGCGAGATGGAATACATGGCGCGCCACGGCAGCAAGCGCTGGCGGCCGGCGGAGCTGGTACCCGGCACCCTCCGGGTGATCTCGGTGCGGATGGACTACCGGCCGCCGGAAGGGGATCCGCGACTGCACCTGAAGGATCCCGCTGCCGCCTACGTCTCGCGCTACGCCCTGGGACGCGACTACCACAAGCTGATGCGCAAGCGGCTCCAGCATCTGGCAAAGCGCATCGAGCAAGCGGCGGGCCCCTTCGGATACCGGGTGTTCGTCGACTCGGCGCCGGTGATGGAGAAGCCCCTGGCGGTGAAGGCCGGCCTGGGCTGGATGGGCAAGCACACCAACCTGGTGAACCGTGAAGCCGGCTCCTGGTTCTTCCTGGGCGAACTCTACACCGACCTGCCCCTGCCGGTGGACGCACCGGTGACGGACCACTGCGGCCGCTGCACCGCCTGCATCGACCTCTGCCCCACCCGTGCCATCGTCGAACCCTGGGTGGTGGACGCCCGCCGCTGCATCTCCTACCTCACCATCGAGCACCCGGGTCCCATTCCAATGGAGCTGCGCCCCCTCCTGGGCAATCGCGTCTACGGCTGCGACGACTGCCTCCTGGCCTGCCCCTGGAACCGCTTCTCGCCTCCGGGACAGGAACCGGATTTCCTGCCCCGCAACGGTCTCGACCGCGCCACCCTGCTGGAGCTCTTTTCGTGGGACGAGGAGACCTTCCTGAAGCGCACCGAGGGTTCCGCCATCCGCCGCATCGGCCACGAGCGGTGGCAGCGGAACCTCGCGGTGGCGCTGGGCAACACCGAAGGCGACGCCGAAGTCACCTGGGCGTTGCGGTCACGGCTGGAGTCGGCCACGCCGCTGGTGGCAGAGCACATCCGCTGGGCGCTGGAACGGCTGTCGGACTGAAGCCTGGCCTCAGACGGCGAACCAGTCGCTGCACAGGTCCTGCCGCAGCACCGAGAGCACTGGCTCCAACCCCTCCCGCCCCTCCAGCACGGCGGCCCGCGCCAGCTCGGGATGGTTGTTCTTCTCGCTCAGGTGACCCAGCACCAGGTGCTGCAGGCGGCCGCAGTCGATGCTCGCCAGCAGCTCCCCCGCCTGGGCGTTGCTCAGGTGACCGAAACTGCCGCCCACGCGCGACCGCAGGCTGGGCGGGTAGGGGCCCTCCTGCAGCATGCGCCGGTCGTGGTTGCACTCGAGCAGCAGGGCGTCCACGCCGTCGAGCGCCGCCACCATGTGGGGAGTGATGCTGCCGGCGTCGGTGAGCAGCCCCAGGCGGCGGCCTTCGTGGGAAAAGACGAACTGACTGGGCTCACGGGCATCGTGAGGCACGGCGTAGGGCGCCACCTCGATTCCGCCGATACGGAAGGAGGAGGTGTGGGTGCCGAAGAGATGGAGCTCGGGGATGTCGCCGCAACGACCGCTGCGGAAGGTGCCGTGGGTCATCCACACCGGCAGACGGTACTTGCGCGCCAGCGCCCCCACCCCTTTGAGGTGATCGCCGTGCTCATGGGTCACCAGGAGGGCGCCGATGGCGTCCGGATCCACCTCCAGCTCGGCACAGCGCGCCTCGAACTCGCGCACCGAGTAGCCGCAGTCCACCAGCAGGCAGGTCCCGCCGGCCTGCACCAGGGTGGCATTGCCGCGGCTGCCGCTGCCGAGAGAGGCGAATCTCACCCGGAGCGTCCCGCGCGCGTCAGTTCAGCTGCTCCTGGACCATGGTGAGGATGCGCAGCGCCGTCTCTCCGGTGAGCAGCCGCCCCTCCTCGTCGTGCACGGTGACCCGGCTGCCCTCGCCCTCGCTCTCCAGCCGCACCAGGTAGAGCTTCTCCTCCTCTGCCGGCTTCTCGCTGCGCCAGAAGGCGAGCTTGGAGAGCCAGCCACCCTGCTTGCTGCCCGCGGTGGGATCGCGATAGCGGACATAGTAGGTGCCGGTGGAGCGGTTGCGGTCCTCCACCACGAAGCCGACGCGGTCCAGCGCCAGCCCGAGCACCCGCCACCCCCTGGAGAAGGAGGTCTCGATGATCAGGCCGAGGCGATCGCTTCCCTTGTCCATGCGGCTGCGGATGCCCTTGAACTCCTTCGCCGCCGCCAGCTTCGATTTCGCCTCCTGCTCGGCATAGCCCAGGTAGACCAGAAGCTTGCGCAACATGGTGGCCTCCAGGCCGGGGTCCCGCGGCCGGATCTTCCAGTAGATCTGCTCCTCGTCCGCGGTGGCGCCGCTGGTGGCGAAATCCTGCTCCATGCCGAAGTGGGTGAGGTAGATCTCGGTAGTGCCGGGCTCCTCGCCCTCTTCGATGCGCACACGGAAGCGATCCCGGGTGGCGGCGCCGTAGAGGCCATCGAAGGCCTTGCGGATGAAGTCGGTGATGGGGTCGTTGGCGATGTCAGCGCGGTTCTCCAGCCAGCTGGTCTGCATGACGCCGGCTTGGGGGTCCAGCTCGTCCAGCAGGATGCCGTTCTCCTGCCAGAAGTCCACCACCCGGTCCCAGACCTGGTCGGGACTGCCCTTGACCACCAGCCAGCGGTCCTGCCCGTCCCGTACCACCCGGATGTCGGGCCGTTGCGGCAGCACCCGGCTCGGGGTACGCGAGATGCCCGCGCCGACCCCGCCCTGGCGCGCCCTGGTGTAATCGGTATAACTGGCGCTGCCACCGCCCTCCAGGCCGGGTATGCGGTTGTCGATGCGGCTGGAAGTGAGGTCCGGAGGCACCTCCAGGTGCTTGTCGGCCACAACCTCACGCTTGTACTCCACCTGCTTGTCGGGAAGGACCTTGTCCAGGTTCACCGAGCTGCAGGCGGCCAGGCCGAGCAGGGTGAAGAACAGAACGAAGAGGTTGACGGGAAAAGAGTTCATGGCAGTATGGCCCCGGCCGCCGTTGCCGGCGGTTCTGTTCAAAGTGCTCCTGCCTGGCGCATGGCCTCTCGCAGGGGTTCGTGACAGGATTCGCTGAGCCAGGTGAGCGGCAGGCGGATCCCCGCTTCGATCATGCCCATCTCGGCCAGCGCCCACTTCACGGGAATGGGGTTGGACTCGAGGAAGAGGTTCCGGTGGAGCGGCACAAGACGCCGGTCGATCTCTTCCGCCCGCTCCCGGTCGCCGGCCAGGGCGGCCCGGCACATTTCGCTCATGGCCGCCGGCACCACGTTGCTGGTGACGGAGATGACCCCGTCGGCGCCCTGCAGCATCGCCTCGCAGCCTGTGGCGTCGTCGCCGCTGTAGATGGCGAAATCCTTGCCGGCACCCTCGCGGATGGCGCGAACCCGTTCCAGGTCGCCGGTGGCCTCCTTGATGCCCACGATGTTCTCCACAGCGGCGAGGCGCACGGCCGTCTCGGGCAGCATGTCGCAGGCGGTGCGTCCCGGCACGTTGTAGAGGATCTGGGGAACGTCCACCGCCTCGGCCACGGCCCGGTGGTGGAGGTAGAGCCCCTCCTGGGTGGGCTTGTTGTAGTAGGGGGTCACCAGCAGGCAGGCATCGGCCCCCGCCTCGGCGGCGCAGCGGGTGAGGCGGATGGCCTCGGTGGTGGCGTTGGCGCCGGTGCCGGCGATGACGGGAATGCGGCCGGCCGCGTATTCCAGGGTGCGGGCGATGACCTCGCAGTGCTCCTTCTCGTCCAGCGTGGCCGACTCACCGGTGGTACCCACCGAGACGATGGCGTCGGTACCCTGCTCCACGTGCCAGTCCACCAGCCGGCGCAGCGCCGGAAAGTCGACGCTGCCGTCCTCCCGCATGGGGGTGACCAGGGCGACCACATTACCTCGTATCATCTCGTACTCCAGCCTCGATGGCAGAAAAGCGCCAGCCACGCAAGGGCGCTATTCTAGCCCGCCCCTTTTTTCACTGACAACAGAAAAAGCACCGCCGCGGCGGCGGGCCGACCGGTTCCAAAACGTCCGGCGTGTCTGCATAATCCCCGCATCTCCCCCAACTCCATGCGAAATCACCATGAAAGGAACCAGCGACGAACCCGAGACCCGCCCCGTGCGGGAGATCCGCATCAACCCCATCGTCCCCACCGAGTCGGTGCTGGTGGCCACCGCCCGCGGCATGCGCCCCAAGGAGGCGGAGAAACGGCTGGAGCGCGACACCCGAACCCTGGTGGAGACCTGCCCTTTCTGCCGCGGCAACGAGGAGCGGACACCACCCGCCATCGCCGTCTACCCGGAGGAGCAGGAGTGGGAGGTGCGCATCGTGCCCAACCTCTACCCCGTGCTGGGCGACGACTCGCCCGGCACCAGCCTCTCCTTCGGCCTGCAGCAGGTGATCGACGGCTACGGCCGCCACGAGGTGGTCATCGACCACGCCCACCACGGCATCGCCATCCACGAAATGAGCCGGGACCATCTCTCGCTGCTCTTCGGCATCTACCGGCAGCGCATGGCGGATCTCTACGCCTCCGATCCGCGCCTGCGCTACGTGCTGGTGTTCAAGAACTTCGGCCCGGCCGCCGGAGCCAGCATCGCCCACACCCACAGCCAGATCATCGCCATGCCGGTGGTGCCGGAGAACGTGCAGAACGAGGTGCATCACAGCCACCTCTACCACCGCAAGTACAACCAGTGCGTCTTCTGCTCCCTCATCGACGAGGCGCTCACCTACGAGGCCACCATCTACGACCGTGACTCGGGCGAGGTGCGGCGCAAGATCGACGTGGGCCAGTACGTCATCGAGCGCAACAACCATTTCGTGGCCATCAAGCCCTTCGCCAGCCGCTTCGAGTGGGAGATCCACATTCTTCCGCTGCACCACGAGGCCGACTTCCTCTCCACGCCGAAGGAGCACCTCGACGCCCTGGCGGAACTCTTCCGGCGCACCATGGCGCGCCTCGACAAGGTGGTGGGCGGCGTGCAGTACAACTTCTTCCTCCACTCCCTGCCCCACGGCGAAGAGTACGAGGGGCACCGCCAGAGCTACCACTGGCACCTGGAGATCTGCCCGCGCACCAGCATCCCCACCGGCTTCGAGCTGGGCTCGGGACTCTTCGTGAGCACCGTGAGCCCGGAGGAGGCGGCGCGGGCGCTGCGCGAGGCAGACATCGACGCCGATCTCGATTAAACTGCCGGTCATGAAGAAGCCCAACAACCAGATGGTGCTCTCGGCGCTGGGCAAGGACCGTCCGGGGCTGGTGGACCAGCTCACCCGGGTCATCTACGACCTGGACTGCAACATCTGCGACAGCCGCATGACGGTGCTCGGCGGCGAGTTCGCCATCCTGCTGCTGGTGGAAGGCCCCTGGAACCAGCTGGCCCGCCTGGAAGGCCAGCTGCCGGAGCTGGAGCGCAACCTCGGCCTCACCATCATCTCGCGCTACACCGAACCTCCCGAGGCGCTGGAGGAGGCCCTGCCCTACACCGTCGACGTGGTCTCCCTGGACCATCCCGGCATCGTCAACAGCCTGGCCGGCTTCTTCTCGCAGCGCGGCATCAACATCATCGACCTGCACACCACCAGCTACGCGGCCCCCCACACCGGCACCCCCATGTTCGCCGTGCACATGAACATCGGCGTGCCGGCCGGCATCCGCATCGGCGAACTGCGCGACGAGTTCCTGGACTTCTGCGACGGCATGAACCTGGACGCGGTGATGGAGCCCTACAAGCAGGAGTTCTGAGCGGCCCCGGCGGGGCAGGCCGCCAAAATGGCGACTGGATCGCCGATTTCACCGGCCGTTCCGTGCACAATGTCCCCCTGGCCGAAGCAGTTCCCCCAGAACCCCGTCCAGCCAAGGAGAGAGCAATGGTAAAGATCGGCAAGAAGGTTCCCGACGTGAAGCTCCTGCTCACCGGCAACCGCGAGGCCCGCCTGTCCGACTATCGCGGAAGGTGGCTGGTGCTCTATTTCTATCCCAAGGCCAGCACCCCCGGCTGCACCCGGGAGGGGCTGGACTTCAAGGAAGCGATCTTCAAGTTCCGCCGCCAGTCCACGGTGATCCTGGGCGCTTCCCGCGACAGCCTCAGGGCCCAGGAGCGGTTCAAGGAGAAGCAGGGCTTTCCCTTCGATCTGGTGGCCGACACCGAAGAGGAGCTGTGCAACGCCTTCGGCGTCATCAAGATGAAGAACATGTACGGCCGGCAGGTGCGCGGCATCGAGCGCAGCACCTTCCTCATCGACGACCAGGGCGTGCTGCGCCACGAATGGCGCGGCGTGAAGGTGCCGGGGCACGTGGACGAGGTGCTGGAAACCCTCAAGGCGCTGAAGAAGGGCTGAAGCTTGAACCCCCCGGGCCAGGAGAACGCGAGGCGGCTGTTCGTGCTCGACACCAACGTGCTGATGCACGACCCCACCGCCCTCTTCCGCTTCGCCGAGCACGATCTCTTCATCCCCATGGTGGTGCTGGAGGAGCTGGACCGCAACAAGAAGGGCATGTCGGAGGTGGTGCGCAACGCCCGCCAGGCCGGCTTCACCTCCGATTTACTGTAACCGAGAGATGAGCAAACCCCTCCCGAAACAGAACATCCGACTGCTGAAGCTGATGAAACAGGCGTTGGAGCAGAATCTCCTGCGTCCCAGCTACAAGCCACTGTTGCAAGTACGCTTCCCTACCCGTAAGAGCTTTCAGCTCGGCTGTGACCTACAGACGAGCGCCGGCCAGCTGATATCCTATTCCGGCTTGGAAAAACTGGCTCACCTTACACAGACCGGCGGCGAGCTGGACCGATGGCTGCTGGAAAGGGGACTGGAAGCGTTAAAAAGGCTCCACCGCGAGGAAGCAGAATCCCTGCTGGTAATCCCGCAATCGACCACGGCGCTCTCCGATCCGGAATACCCGCAACGCCTGGAGCGGCAGAAAGAGCTCAAGGAGCTCTCCCTCCAAGGCCTGGTCATCGCCTTTCGCCTGTCGGCCATCTCGAAGAATCTGAAACAGGCACACCAGTGCTTCATCGAACTGCACGAAATGGGCGTGGAGACCATGATCGAGGGGTTCAACCACCATCCGGCGGCAGTGAAGATACTGCATGCATTGGGCAGCCGCTACGTCAGCGTTTCCGAGAGCCTGCAACGAGCTGAAGACGGGGTGGTGGAACACCGGATCAAGACATGCCACCAGCTCGGGGTACGCATTCTGCTCGCCGAGGTCAATGGCCCCGACAAGGTCAACCTGCACTGGTCTGCCGGCGCCGACCTGCTGGCAGGCAACTACATCCAGCCGCCCATCCGCGACATCGATTTCCGGTTTCCGCCGGTGATCATCTGAGCTGTGACGGAGAAAGCGAGAACAAAAGAGGAGAGTCAAAATGAAGACAAACGTCGGCGGTATCGACCGCATCCTGCGAATCGTCGTAGGCCTGGCCGTGACCGGCTGGGGCATCTACGCCCAGAACTGGCTCGGCGCCATTGGCGCCATCCCGCTGCTCACCGGCCTTCTCGGCTGGTGCCCGCTCTACTTGCCGCTGAAACTCAGCACCAAGAAGTGACCCACACCCCGCCCCGGCGGACAGGCGTTCGCCGGGGCCCCTCTACGCCGGAACCGGGCCACCGTTCCGATTTTATTCCCTCCCGATCCCGGTTTTGACGAAGCCTTCTCACTTTCACGAGCGCCCGCTTCCACCACGGGCAAAACGGGATCATGCTCACAGCCCGGGAACGTCCCGACGGCGAAAATTCAGCACACCACCAACCGACAACAACTGCCCGCCATGCCCGACGAAGAAAAACCCATACTGTTTCTCGACCAGATCCCGGAACTGAAGAGAATGCGCCAGCTGGCGGAGCGGCTGGGCGCCGCGATGGCAGGAAACTTGCCCGGCGAGCCCGAAGAGGCCGCCACCCGCCCGCCACCGAAGCCGGAACCCGGAACCTCACCCCTGGAACAGGCGGTGGCCCTGCTGAAGCTGGAGTCGAACGAATCCGGGTAGCCCCGTTTCACCGATTTCCGCCCATGAAAAACCCCGGCAAGGGCCGGGGTTTGTTCGCGGGGTTCCCGCGGAACCGGCAAAGGGTCCGGGTCAGGACTGCCCCTTGAGGGACTCCTGGTAGCGGCGGTCCACCCGTTCCCGCAGCTCGCGCCCCGGCTTGAAGTGGGGCACGTACTTGCCCGCGAGGGCCACCGGTTCACCCGTCTTGGGGTTGCGCCCCATGCGGGGCGGCCGGTAGTGAAGAGAGAAGCTGCCGAATCCCCGCACCTCGATGCGCTCCCCAGAGGCCAGCGAGCGGCTCATCTGCTCGAGGATGCACTTCACCGCCAGCTCCACGTCGCGATGCGCCAGGTGCGGCTGCTGACGGGCGATGGCTTCGATCAGTTCCGATTTCGTCATGAATTCCCCCTTCAGAGACGGAAAGGGGCCGCCGGGGCGGCCCCGTTCAGTTTTCCCCTCTTTACTCGCTCTTCTCCTTGCTCGCGGAGAGCTGGTCCTTGAGCAGGTCGCCCAGCGAGGCGGAGCCCGCAGTGGAGCCACCCGCCTTGTAACTCTCGATGGTGGCCTTCTCCTCGTCCTGCTCCTTGCCCTTGATGGAGAGCATGAGCATGCGGTTCTTGCGATCGACGCCGGTGAACTTGGCCTCCACCTCTTCGCCCTCCTTGAGCACGGAGCGGGCATCTTCCACGCGGTCGCGGGAGATCTCGGAAGCGCGGATGTAGCCCTCCACACCCTCGGCCAGCTCGACGCGGGCGCCCTTGGCTTCCACCTCCTTGATCACGCCCTTGACGATGCTGCCCTTCTCGTGGGTGGCCAGGTAGCTGGAGAAGGGATCCTGGTCCAGCTGCTTGATGCCCAGTGAGATGCGCTCGCGCTCCGGATCCACGGAGAGGACCACGGTCTCGATCTCCTGGCCCTTCTTGTACTCGCGGATCGCCTCCTCGCCGGGCACGTCCCAAGAGATGTCGGACAGGTGCACCAGGCCGTCGATGCCGCCGTCCAGGCCGATGAAGATACCGAAGTCGGTGATGGACTTGATCTTGCCGGTGACGTGGTCGCCCTTCTTGTGGTTCTCGGCGAACTCGTCCCAGGGGTTGGGCTTGCACTGCTTCATGCCGAGGGAGATGCGGCGGCGCTCCTCGTCGATGTCGAGGACCATCACCTCCACCTCGTCGCCGAGCTGGACCACCTTGGAGGGGTGGATGTTCTTGTTGGTCCAGTCCATCTCGGAGACGTGCACCAGGCCTTCCACGCCCTCCTCGATCTCCACGAAGGCGCCGTAGTCGGCCAGGTTGGTGACCTTGCCGAAGAGACGGGTGCCCACGGGATAGCGGCGCATGATGTTCTCCCAGGGATCCTCGCCCAGCTGCTTCAGGCCCAGGGAGACGCGCATCTTCTCGCGGTCGAACTTGAGCACGCGCACCTCGATCTCGTCACCGATCTCCACCACCTCGGAGGGGTGCTTGACCCGCTTCCAGGCCATGTCGGTGATGTGCAGCAGGCCATCGATGCCGCCCAGGTCCACAAAGGCGCCGTAGTCGGTGAGGTTCTTGACGATGCCCTTGACCACTGCGCCCTCTTCCAGAGTCTCGAGGAGCTTCTCGCGCTCCTCGCTGTACTCCTGCTCCACCACGGCGCGGCGGGACACCACCACGTTGTTGCGCTTCTGGTCCAGCTTGATGACCTTGAACTCCAGGTCCTTGCCCTCGAGGTAGGCGGTGTCGCGCACGGGACGCACGTCCACCAGGGAGCCGGGCAGGAAGGCGCGCAGGTCCTGCAGCTCCACGGTGAAGCCGCCCTTGACCTTGCCGGTGATACGGCCGGTGACGATCTCGTCGTTCTCGAAGGCCTTCTCCAGGGCGGCCCAGGCGTGGTGCCGCTTGACCTTCTCGCGCGAGAGGCGGGTGCGGCCGAAGCCGTCGTCCACCGCCTCCACGGCCACCTCGACGGTGTCGCCCACGGAGACTTCGAGCTCTCCGTCGGCGTTGGTGAATTCGCTCTTGGGGATCACGCCCTCGGACTTGAGTCCGGCGTTGACGATGACGTTTTCGTTGTCGATGTCGACCACGGTGCCGACGACGATGTC
>Ga0256914_1000686_pt1 | contig 32851 bp, 29 predicted proteins | sample HulkmetaG_FD_191571 | JGI IMG/M metagenome (GOLD analysis project Ga0256914, IMG submission 191571) | Hydrothermal chimney microbial communities from Main Endeavour vent field at the Juan de Fuca Ridge, Pacific Ocean - Hulk | ecosystem: Environmental > Aquatic > Marine > Hydrothermal vents ... | reverse complement strand
TAGGATTGTGGCGTTTGATGCTATGGGTGTAATGGCTGTCTCCTTACTCGTTATTTTATCAGTTACCATCAAAGATAGTATATATCTTGATGTTGCTTTTGTCTTTTCTCTTATTGGATTTATTGGGACTATAATATTCTCACGGTTCAATGTAGTAAAAGAGGGAGATGATAATGAGTAATATTGGTTTTATATTTATATTTCTAGGCATACTTTTTTTGATTTTGAGTTCTATTGGGCTTTTGAGAATGCCTGATACTCTGACGAGAATGCACGCAGGAACAAAAGCCTCTACGCTTGGTAGTCTTTTGGTTATAGTGGGAGCTATATTTTTAGAACCTACTTTATGGTTCAAACTTTCACTTCTTGGATTTTTTTTACTTATAACTAATCCCCTCTCTTCTTCTATTTTAGCACGAAGTACTTATATTAAATTTGGCTTTTTGAACAAAAGTGGAATTGATGATTTAAAGGATGACAAATGATAGGTTTAGTTGTTTTAGCTATTTTTATCTCTATGATTATATTAGCTATTTTTACTATTTTTAATAGAGATTTACCACATAGTGTCATACTCTTTATGGGATTTGGATTAGGAAGTGTAGTTCTATTTTTTCTTTTTTCTGCTCCTGATGTAGCATTAACTGAAGCTGTAATTGGAACTGGGGCTAGTAGTGTAGTGCTATTGGTTACACTTCTTCAAGTTAGACCAAAGGAGAGAAAAAGATGAGTCTCAAACAAAAAATTTCTATACAGAGTATCTTAGTCTCATTGGTTGTATCTATTATGACTATAATACTTCTTGGAGTTTTACTTAATTTTACAACTTCATTTGAACCTACTCTTGGTAATGAACTATTAAGAATTAATGCTAATAATACAAAAAGTGCTAATGCTGTAACCTCTGTAGTAACCTATTTTAGAGGATTTGATACTTTAGGAGAGGTGACTATTCTATTTTTGTCTATTTTTGGAGTTGGTTTAGGATTAAAAGGATTTAAAGATAAGCTTAATATATTTAGTTATGAAAATACTCTTTTGAAAATAGGAGTAGATACACTTTTTCCTATTATTATACTATTTGGTATATATGTTATTATTCATGGTCATCTAAGCCCTGGTGGTGGATTTCAAGGTGGCGTGATTATCGCTAGTGGATTTTTGCTTATGTTTTTAGCCAAAGGTGATGATTTGAATATCAATCACAAGATATTAGAACTAATCGAGTCTCTAAGTGGAGCAGGATTTATACTTATAGCTCTACTTGGACTTTTGGTTACAGATAGATTTCTAGGTAATTTCTTACCTCTCGGAGAGGTGGGTAAGCTATTTAGTGGTGGAGTTATACCACTTATTTATATATTTGTAGGTATTAAAGTATCTGCTGAAATAACAGCCCTATTGGAGTATTTTATAAGGATTAAAGATGTTAGATAGTTTTAATCAAACCCCTTTTTTGCATAGTGTTATTACTATTGGTTCGTTTTTGATTTTGCTTATCGGATTGGTTGGAGCATTGAGTAAGAAAAATCTATTCAAAATCTTTTTATCATTAGCTATTGCTGAAAGTAGTCTATTTATCTATTTTATTGGAATGCACTTTAGTATAGGCAAAATTGCCCCAATTGTTACAAATAAAGTCACAGAGTTTAGCAATGATATGGTTGACCCTATTCCACAAGCTATGATTTTGACTACTATTGTTATTGGTATTGCTGTTTTATCATTAGCACTATCTTTTATTATTAGTTATTATAAACTCACTGGCAAAATGAGAATAGATGATATGAATGAGTTGGGAGAGGATAAATGAGTATATTATATTTTATAGCTATACCTCTATTGGCTTCCTTTTTGACTTTATTTTTTAAAAACTATCTAAGATATATATCTGTAGCTATCAATGCTATTTTATTAGTTCTTGCCTATTTTATAATAGAAAATTTGCCTATTACAGAAAATTTATCTTTTGATTCACCTTTGGCTATATCTTTTGTATTGACTAAAGGCTCTGCATTTTTTATGACTCTATTTATAGGTATCTCTTTTCTATTTTCTCTCTATAATATCACTCAAAATAGCAGAAGAGATATATTTATACTAACGAATATGCTACTTATTGGAGTAATAGGTCTAGTACTTAGTGGTGATATTTTCAATATATATATCTTTTTCGAGATTTCAAGTATCACAGCATATATCCTAACTTCTCTAAACCGTGATGCCAAAGCATACAATGGAGCAATAAAATATATGATAATAGGAAGTATTGCATCTATCTTTTTGCTAATTGCTATTATAACTATATATCTAAATATAGGTACACTAAATCTTATAACTATAGGTGAGAGATTTGGTTATATGGGAGCTAATACTCAATTCCTAGTCCTGCTCTCACTATTTATAGGGTTTGGAATAAAAACAGAGATTTTCCCTCTAAACTTTTGGGCTGTGGATATATACCAAGCAACTAGTAGTAAAATCAATACTCTTTTCTCTTCTATTTTATCTAAAGCTTATATATTTGTCTTTTTTCATATAGCTTATCTGTGGAATGTAGATAGTAAATATCTACTCTTTACAGCTATGATAGGAGTTATCTCTTTTGGTATAGCAGAGGTATCATCACTAACAAGTAAAGATACCAAAAGAGTATTTGCTTACTCTACTTTGGGTCAATTGGGTGTTTTGTTTATAGGGTTTTCTTATAACAATATCACTATTATGACAGGGGCTATATTTTTGGTTTTTATGCACTCTATTACTAAACTTATGCTCTTTTTGTCACTTGATATTCTCGAACAGAGATTTGGACAAAGTAGTATAGAGATATTCAAACAGTTCAAATCTCCTTTTTTAATCATAATCTTTATTATAGGATTTTTGTCTCTTTTGGGTCTTCCACCATTTGGAGGATTTATTGCCAAACTTACTATTTTAAGTGGTTTGGCAGGAGTGGGAGCTTATATTATGATGGGAGCTATATTAGTTATATCATTAGTTGAAGCTGTTTATCTATTTAGATTATTATCTTATACTAAAGATACCCAACCCAAAGTAAAAATCTCAATACCTTTACTACAAAAGGCTATACTTGCTTCTATCGCTTTTGCTATTATATATTTTGGAATTTTCCCAAATGCACTACTAGATATATCACAACAGGTAGCTAGTTCAATTATAGGAGGAGTTCATGTTTAATTTTGCTATTACCTCACTAGGCAATCTATTTTTTGTATTGAGCTTAACTGTTTTTGTCTCTCTATGGTTTATTAAAAGAGATAATATAATACTACAAACGCTACTTTTAACCTCTTTGGGTATTATATTTTATGCTAATGACCTCATCACTCTATTTATAGGTTGGGAGATTATGAGTTGGAGTAGCTATTTTATTATCTCAGGAAAAGCCTCACTTCAAACCTCTCAAAAATATATTATATTTAATCTAGGAGCAGGTTTTGCACTACTTGGAGCAATAGTTATTATATATAGTTTTGTAGGAAGTTTTCTATATAGTGAGATAGTATTTAACAAAATTCCAATAGAGTTTAGAACACCTATCTATATTTTACTACTTGTTACTATATTTATCAAATCAGCTATTATGCCTTTTCACTACTGGGTAGTGGATACTTATGAAGAGTCTGACCATCTATTTAGCGTAATTTTGAGTGCTATTATCTCCAAAGCAGGGATTTTTCTATTTATAGTTTTCTTTATAAAAATCATAGGATATAAATATCTCCAATCAAATCTATTTGATATAGTAGCATGGTTAGGGGTTATAACCTCTATTGTAGCCTCATTCAAAGCCATATCACAAGATAGTATGAAACGGCTTTTGGCATACTCATCTATTGCACAAGTTGGATATATTGTTACTATTTTGGCTATACTAAACGGAAGTGGATTAGAAGCAGGTCTATATCACACTATTATTCATACCTTTGTAAAACTTCTTCTATTTGTAAATATCGCTTCTATTATCTATATCACAGGCAAAACTAAATTTAGTGAACTAGGAGGGCTACTATATGAGTACCCTGCTCTATTTATACTATTGGTTATTGGGATTATAGGTTTAGCAGGTATGCCACCATTGGCAGGATTTAATAGTAAATTTCTTATATACACTACACTATTAGAAGAGAAAAAAGCTCTACTATTAGTAGCTGTTATGTTTAGTTCAGCCACAGCATTTTTATATTGCTATAAACTAGTATATGGTATCTATCTAGGACAACCCACTCACTCCAAAGAGTCATATCAAAAGCTACCAAATAGCTACTATATAGCTCAAATTATCGGTACTTTGATTTTGATACTATTAGCAATAGTACCATCTCTAGCCATAGAGGAGTTCAATACTATTTTAATCTCACTTGGTTTTAAACCAACTGATTTTAAATCTCTATTTGAACTAAACGGTGGTTTTGCATCATTTAATGGTGGAGTTATTATGAGTATATTTATTGCTATTTTTATAGTAATTTTACTTATAGCTTATAAACTCAAAAACAAGACTAGAAAAGTTAAAGATAGATTAGATATAAGTTATTGTGGAGAGATACCAAATCCAAATATAAACTTACATTATGGTTATGGACTAGGCAAAGAGCTTAGTAGAATAGGTTTTATCAGAGTTATTCTAACTAATAGTAGCAAAAGATATTGGGAACAGATTAGAGTAGTTACAGAAGATAGCTCATTGATTATCAAACAATTTTATAATATTAGTGTCCAAAATATTGGATTAATTATAATTCTATTTTTTACTACTTTACTATTGATAGGAGTTCAATAATGTTTTTAGATATATTTTTTATGATAATATTAGCCTACTCTTTTGGCTTTTTGTACTATGGACTATACCGAAATATCAGTGCTAGAGTTCATGGTAGATTTGGCCCTCCTATTATCCAATCATTTATAGATAGTATCAAACTTTTTAGCAAAGAGAATAGTACAAGTTTTGGTTGGGCATTTTATGCAGGTATAATATTTATGGCAACAGGTGCAGTTATTACTATGCTATTTATCCCATTTCTAAACCATAGTACTCATTTGATAGGTTTTAGTCAATATGGAAACCTAATAGTAGTTCTATACCTTATGGTTTTAGGACCATTAGGAAATGCCATCGGAATAGGAAGTAATGGAAATCCATTTGGAGTAATGGGAGTAACTAGAGGGCTTACACGACTAATTGGATTAGAGATGCCATTTTATATAGCACTCATTGGGCTTATGATAGCCAATCAAACAGCAGATATTAGTACTATTATGGCAAATCAAAGTGAAATCTATAACGCATTTGCTCATCCACTTCTATTTATAGGAGCATTTATATCATTTGTTGGATTTATGGGTGCATCACCATTTGATGTAGTAGGTGCTCCCCAAGAGATATATAGTGGACCAGCTACAGAGTTTAGTGGTAAGTTTTTTGCTTTGGCCTTATCTCAAAGTGCAATATTCTCTTTTACCAAACTACTTTTGATAGTTAATCTATTTTTGGGTGGTGCTGATAATTTATTTTTATTGATAGCTAAGACATTTATCCTATTTCTTGCTGTTGTTTTGGTTGGAAATGTCTATTCTCGATTTACTACAGTGGGGAGTGTTGAGTTTTTGATTAAAGTTCCTACTGTTATTGCTTTGGTTGGACTATTTTTTATATAAAGGAATTAGAAATGCAAGAAGGATTTATAGACTACCAAAAAGTCTTAGACAACGAAGAACATGCCATAAAAAGCACACAAAGCGTAATAGAAAAAGCCGTTGATTGGTTTCGTTCAAAAAGTATGTTTGTATTAGCCTATGGAACAGGATGTGGAGCAATAGAGATGCCCCCAACCTTTACAAGTAGATATGATATAGAACGGCTCGGAGTAGTAGGAGTAGCCACACCGAGACAAGCAGATATTCTGATAGTCTCAGGGTACTGCTCTTATAAAACTCTAAAAAGAGTTATAAGAAGTTATGAGCAAATGAATGAGCCAAAATATGTAATTGCTTTGGGTAGTTGTACTATCAATGGTGGTATGTATTGGGATAGTTATAATACGATTAAACGATTAGAAGATTATATGCCTGTAGATATATTTGTAAATGGATGTATGCCACGCCCTGAAGCTTTGATTGAGGGGTTTGTAAAACTTCAAGATAATATTAGAAATGCTAAAAGAAAAGCAGGATATATTAAATATATAGAGGATAATGAGTTTTATAAAGCTAATCAGAGAAAAATCTTTGGGGATAATATAGAGCCTACTTATGAGGCTAATTTTGAAGGGATGAACTGATGATAGAGAGCTTAAAGCAACACTATAATATAGAGCAAAAAGATATTAGATTATTCAAAATAGTAATACAAAAAGAAAAATTTCTAAAGACTTTGAGCTTTATTAGTTCAAATAGTAATTTTATCACACTCTCTCAAATTACATGTACTGATTGGATAGAGGATAAACTATTTACACTTAATTATATTTTGACAAATAAAGAGAGAAACAAAAATCTAATGATTGAGCTACAAATTCCAAGAGAACAGAGCAAGATTTCAACTCTATTAAACTTTTTTCCTCAAGCTAAAGTGATGGAGAGAGATTTGCATGAGATGTATGGGATAGAGTTTATTGGTAACCCTACTCTATATGATTTTGCATTAGAAAATTGGAAAGAGATACCACCTCTTAGACGAGAGTTTGATACTCTAGCTTATGTAAATGAGCAGTTTGAGTTTAGAAGAGGTCGAGAAGACAACAGAGATGTTAAAGTAGAGATGAAAAAAAGAAGAGCCGAAGCCAAAAGGTTAAAAAATGCAAAAAAATAATCAACTAATCAAGATTTTCCATGGACCTCAACATCCAGGTATTACAGGAAATATGAGTGTAGAGCTTGATTTATTAGGAGAGACTATCAAAAAGGCTAGAACTCATGTAGGTTATCTTCATAGAGGATTTGAGAAGCTTATAGAGAGACGAACTATTATACAAGCTTTTACTATCGTATGTCGAATATGTGTTCCTGAACCTGACCCAAATGAAGAAAATTTTGCAAGAGCTGTGGAAAATTTGGCAGATATAGAGATAAGCGAAAAAGCAAAATATATCCGTGTAATGGTTTTGGAGATGGCACGACTTGGAGCTTTATTTTTATGGATGGGTGGTCAGAGTAGCTCTATTGGACTAGGGACTATAGGACAGTGGAGTGTGCATGATAGGGATTTAATCCTTGATTTGTTTGAAGAGTTGACAGGTGGGCGAGTTTATCATATGTATATCTATCCTGGTGGTGTTAGACGAGAGTTACCCAATGGCTTTTTGGATAAATTATCTCAACTATTAGACTATTTAGAGAGTCGTTTACCTTTATATGATAATGTATTTTTTGATAATAGTTCATTCAAAAAAAGAGCTATGGGTGTAGGTATAGTAGATACCAATGAAGCTCTAAGATATGGATTTGTGGGTCAAGTATTAAGAGGTTGTGGAATAAAACGAGATGTACGAAAAGATAATCCATATCTAGTTTATGATAAACTTGATTTTGAAATTCCAACTTTTGAAGGTGGAGATGTTTATGCTAGAGCAATGGTTAGACGAAGCGAGATACGAGAAAGTATCAAGATATTAAGACAAGTTATAACACAAATGCCACAAGAGGGTTTGATTATGCAAAAAATCCCAAAACATAGAAAATTTAAACTAAAAAAAGATGATACTTTTGTGGCTACAGAGTCAGCTAGAGGTGAGTTTGCTTATTATATGGCAGGAGATGGTACAGAAAAAATTAGAAGAATGCAGGTAAAAGGACCTTCACTTATACACGGTTTTACACTTTTGGAAAAGCTACTAATAGATGAAGAGTTATCCAATGTAGCAATGATTATGAACTCACTTGGTATATGCCCACCTGAGATGGAGAGATAAAGGGAAAATATGAATTTAAAACTAGATATAAAAGGTACTATAAGCCCATTTAATGCTGTAACTAAACTATTTGAACAGCCTGATACAATATGTTATCCGTATGTAACCAAAGATATACCAAAAGGATATAGAGGGTTTCATACCAATACACTAAGCAATTGTATAGGGTGTGCTAATTGTCAAGATGTATGTATGAATGAAGCTATAGATATGATACCTATAGAAGAGGATAAAAATACCAAAAATAGTAGTGGATGTATCCCCAGAATTGATTATGGAAGATGTTGTTGGTGTAGTTTATGTACAGATGTATGTCCACCAAGCTCACTTAAATTAGAAGAGGATTGCATATGGGCAAATGATAATAGCAATAACTTTTTATATATGCCAAAGGATAAATAATGTTAGGAAAATTTATACTACTATTTCTAGTTTGGATAGGACTTACAAACTCACTAGATATTCAAGAGCTACTTGTAGGGGCAGTTGTAGCTTTTGTTATTACTCGTTTTTTTACTCCAAATAGAGAGTTTAATCTAAAAGAGTTGATTATGAAATATATTAAATTTATACCAATATTTTTAAAAAATCTAGTTCAATCTAATATTGCTGTAGCCAAAATAGTATTGAACCCGAAACTACCTATCAATACAGGGATAGTAAAACTCAAAACCTCTCTAAGTAGTAACCAAGATAAGCTTATCTTAGCAAATGCGATAACACTAACCCCAGGGACTATTACCGTAGAGTTACGAAATAATGATTTGTTTATTCATATTCTGAATATAGATAGTTTAGATAGAAGTGTATTACAAAAAGAGATTATTGATGAGTTAGAGAGAGGACTCTTTGTTTAAATCAATAACTCTATCAGCTTTCTCGATACTATTTCTCCTATGAGCAATAGTTATTATCGTCTTATCCTTAATATAATTTTCCAAGGCTATCAAAAGTTTATCTTCCGTATTATTATCAAGTGAAGAGGTTGATTCGTCAAAAATAATTACTTTTGGATTATCCAAAAGTACTCTAGCAATAGATAGCCTCTGCTTCTGTCCACCTGATAATTTTGTTCCATTTTTACCAACTATGGTCTTTAATCTATTCTCTAATCCCATTACAAAATCATATAATTGAGCTACCTTTAAAGCTTCATATATCTGTTTGTCACTATACTCTTCACCAAGTGTTAAATTAAACCTCAAACTGTTATTAAACATCATAGGAGATTGAATAACGAAACCTACATTTTCTCTAATATTTTTATATCCTATATTCTTTATATCAACTCCATTATAAAAAATCTCTCCCTCCTCTATTGGATATAGTCCTATTAATATTTGTGCTAATGTACTTTTGCCACTTCCCGTCTCACCTATTATGGCTACTTTTTCACCCTCTTTTATCTCTAAACTTATATTTTTAAAAACTTTTACAGATTTATCATAGGAGAAGGATACATCTTTTAAACGAATAGATGCACTATTTTTATTTTTAAATGGGTCAATTTTAAGTTCATATTTCGGCTCTATCTCTAATCTGATTATATCATTGAGTCGTATAATAGATGATTTGGCATTAAAATATAGATGGGTAAACTTCATAAGTTTATCCATAGGTCGCATAATCACCCAAGCATAAGCAAATATAGCTAACATCTCACCAATAGTTATATAACCTAAAAATACCATAAGTATTCCCACAGCTCTAAAAGTATCATGAGAGTACATAATTAACATCTGTGCAAATTTAAGTGAGATTTCACTTTTGAGACCATACATATAAGCTTTGTCTCTAATCTCTTTTGCTTTTTTATCTATATCATCTAAGAAATACTCTTCTCTATTTTGTACTCTTATCTGACTATATAACTCCAAACTTTCTGTTAATGAGTTTTGAAAAATCTCTATAGATTTATTCTCTTGTTTTTTTATTTTGGCAATATTCTTAAATACTTTTAGAAAAAATGCCAATGCCAATGGATTTAATATCAAAATTACCAAAGCTAATTGCCAATTTAGATATAAAATAATGGAAGCCACACCTATAATAGTAAGAGCCTCAACTATAATCTCACCTACCCCACTAGCAATAAACTTATCAATAGTGTCAACATCTGTAATAACCTTGGCAGAGACTGAACCTGACCCCAACATATCATATTCACTCATAGAAACGATTTTAAGATGCTCTAGTAATCTCTTTCTAATCTTATAACTAACCTCTTTTGCTATTTTAGTAAAAAGCCGTATATGGATTATATTTAGTAATAGACTACTAGCTCTAAGTAAAATAGTAATAATCAATACAACTAAAATATAATATTCAGGTGAACTAATAGTAATATATTGGTCAATAGCCTCAGTTATCCAACCCTCTTTTCCTAAAATTATCTCATCAATCAATTTTGGAATAAGTAGAGGTACGGGAATACTTAATAGTATAGATACTATAGCTATAATATTAGCTATTATTAGTATCTTTTTATGGTGATTTATCTCATTTAAAATTGATTTAATTGTTATCATGATATTAAATTAAGTAACTATTTTCTTGTATTTTTGAGATATCTTTCTATCCCCTCTGCAATACCTTTTGCTAAGAGTAATTGATAAGAACTCTTTAAAAGATTTCTCCCCTCTTTGGGATGAGATATATATCCTGTTTCTACCAATATTGCTGGCATTTGAGCTCCGACCAATACCCAAAAATTAGCCGATTTGACTCCACCATTATCTACATTTTTATATTTTTTTCGTATATTTGATAATATCTGCTTATCTACATCTAAACCTAATTTATGTGATTCTACAATCTTCTCCCTATTAAGTAGAGAGAGATAATCATTTTTAGTATAAAAATCTTTATCTTCTAGCATAACATTATTCTCCTTTTCAGCAGCCTCTTTGGCTCTTTTACTATGTGCTACTGATAGATAATATATCTCTATACCATTAAATATTTTGGCTGTTTTTTTAGTAGGGGCTGCATTAGCATGAATAGAGATAAATATATTAGCCATTTTCTTATTTGCAAACTCTGTTCGTTTAGGCAACTTGACAAACTTATCACTATCTCTAGTCATATAAACTTTGAAACCATCTTTTAATAATATCTTTTTGAGTTTCCTTGCTATGGACAAAACAATTTTTTTCTCTCTCCTATTTTTATAACTTGCACCATTATCCTTTCCTCCATGTCCTGCATCAATAACTACTATATACTTTTTTCTATTAGTCATAGAAATATAAGGTTTTTTAGAAGATATATTTTGAATGGTTATACCATCAATTGATGCTTTTTTACCATAATTTAAAGGAATAAACAACATATTTTTTTTATACGCATGTTTATCTAAAGCTTTTTGAGAACTTTTAATAACTATACGCAATTTATCTAAACTATTTTGTGCTATTCTAAAATAGTCTATATTTTTATAAGTATGGTCTGATATACCTTTACCGTCAGGAAGAGTAGCACCATATATATCATAAACATATTTGGTACTACCATCTTTACAAGGTAATGAGAAATAGGTAACTTTATCAATATTAGAAGAGAAATATACTCTCAACTCTCCTTGTCTTATTTTACTTTTTATAAAATAATTTTTAGCAAATAGTTCATTTGAATAAAAAAATATAAAAAATATTAATATTATCTTTTTATTTAGAATAGTCTTCTCCATTCATTAATTTCTCCATAAGTTCTTTGACAGTTATAATCTCATTGAGTCTATAACCATTAGCACCTGTGAAGAAAAGTCCACTCTCTTTAATTCCATCATATGCATCACTCAATCTATCAGCAATACAATATCCTACAACTTTAGCCTCAACCCCACGATGACACGGTGCAACACAGTTTGAAATACAAGCTATTTTAGGTGCTGTTCCAGCTTCAATATCTCTATGAAGCTCTGTTTTGACCCCTCTTGCTGGATACCCAACAGGTGATTTAAATAGTTTTATATCCTCCTCTTTGGCATCAATTATGATATTTTTCATAACTTCACTTGTATCACACTCTATTGTACCAATAAATCGTGTACCCATTTGGACAGCATCTGCTCCTAATTCCATCATTTTGACAATATCATTATAATCCCAAATACCACCTGCTGCAATAACTGGGATAGAACCCCATTTTTTCGCCTCTTCTACTACAGGAGGCAAAATATTTTCTAGTTGGTTCTCCTCTTTGAAACACTCATCATATTTGAACCCTTGGTGTCCACCACTTAAAGGTCCCTCAACTATTACAGCATCTGGTAATCTATTGTGTGTTTTTTTCCATCTTTTACACAAAATTCTAAGTCCTTTTGCTGTGGAGAGGATAGGTACTAGAGCTACATCAGGATAATTTTTAGTAGCTTCTGGCATTGTCAGAGGCAGACCAGCCCCTGTAATAATTATATCAGCCCCTGCTTTACAAGCATCTTCTACTACACGATTATAATCAGTTTGTGCATACAATATATTACAACCTAGTGGTTTATCCCCACAAATTTTTCGTGCATTATCAAAAATTTTTTTCAAAGCTTTATAAGAATAAAAATTAATTGCTTCAAGTGGTCTATGCTCTTTTCCCACTACCTTATCTACATATGCTCTATTTTTATAAACACCTGTACCAACAGCTGATATAACACCAAGTCCACCCTCTGCACTAACAGTTCCTGCCAATTGGTCCCAAGATATTCCTACACCCATACCACCTTGGATAATAGGCTTTTCTATTATATACTTTCCGATTTTCAAAGATTTAAATGACACTACTTTACCTTTACTTTTACAAATTTTCTTTTACCCACTTGCAAGATATATTCACCACTATCCAAGTTCATTTTCTCATTAGAGATTTTCTCTTGGTCAAGTCGCACTGCCCCTTGTTTTATATCTCTTCTAGCTTGTGAAGTTGATGGTTCAATTCCAGCATCAACCAATGCTTTGCATATCCAAATGCCATTTTCAACTTCAATTTTAGCTATATCTGTAGGTAGTTTGTTTGATTTAAATATATTATCAAACTCACTCTTTGCCATAGTAGCAGACTCTTCATTATAAAATCTAGTAGTTATCTCCAAAGCCAAATTTTCTTTGACTATTTTTGGGTGTAGTAATCCATTTGCTACATCTTCTCTCATTTTAGCTATATCTTCAAGTGATTTATCACTTAATATCTCATAATATCTCCACATTAGTTCATCAGAAATAGATAAAATTTTTGCATAAATATCTTTTGGTGCTTCAGTTATACCTATATAGTTACCTAAAGATTTACTCATCTTTTGTACACCATCAAGACCCTCTAAAATAGGCATCATCAATACAGCTTGTTCTTTATCAATACTATAAGCTCTTTGTAGTTGTCGTCCCATAAGTAAGTTGAATTTTTGGTCAGTTCCACCTATCTCTATATCCGATTTGAGTTCTACACTATCATATCCTTGAAGAAGTGGATACAAAAATTCAGAAATAGAGATACTCTGTCCACTCTTGTATCGCTTCTCAAAATCATCTCGTTCTAACATTCTAGCTACACTAAAAAGTGTAGTCAAAGATACTAATCCTTTTGCACCTAAAGAGTTTAACCATTTGGAATTAAAAACCACTTGGGTTTTAGACTCATCTATTACATTAAATACTTGGTCTTGATAAGTTTTAGCATTTGCCATAATTGTATCTCTATCAAGAACTTTTCTAGTCTCGCTCTTACCTGTAGGGTCACCAATAGTTGCTGTAAAATCACCAATAAGTAACTGAACTACTCCACCATGTTTTTGAAATACTTTAAGCTTTTGAAGTAAAACAGTATGACCTAAATGTAAATCAGCACCTGTTGGGTCAAATCCTGCTTTGACACTATAAGTTGTACCATTTTCATAAAATTCTGTTACGAGTTTCTCTATTCGTTGCATATCTATAATTTCAGCAGTCCCTCTGCCAATCTCATTTAGTGCTATCTCTATTTGTTCTTTTTTTGACATATTTCCCTCTATCTATTTATTATAAGCATCATTTAGACTAAGCATATCAACTAGTTTAAATTTTTTGCTCAATTTTTCTTTTAATTTCTTACTATTTTGTTCTTTGGTCTCAACCTCGATTTTACAAAACTCTGCACTCTCACTATTTGTAATCCCCAGGTCTATACTTAATATATTCAAATCCAACATAGCTAGTTTGTGTAAAAGCTCTGCCAAGATACCTTTTCTATTTTGCAAACTAATAATCAATCTATATCGATATGATTTCTCATTAATCCATGATACAAATACCATAGGTTCATGATTTTGCATCTTTTTAAATGCTTCTTTGCATAATTTATGATGTATTATTACCCTATTATCTTGATAAAATGCAACTATATCATCACCTATTTTTGGATGACAACAGTAATCAAACTCTACATTATCAATATGTTTATTACTAATTAGACTAAAATGCTCTAATACAAACTCTTTTGGATAAACAAAGTTATCACTAATATCTGAAATATCTGTATAAACAGTAATAAATCTACCCAATACATCTCTATATATCTGTTTGTTACTAGTTAGCTTAAATGCACTATCTTTAGATTCACATATATCAAATAGTGAGATAATTTTATCTATAGGCATATTGAATAATAGACCAAATATATTAATAGCACTTAATCTATTACACTCTCTTATCTTCTGTTTACAAGCATTTTTGATACCCTCTTTGGCTCTGCTAGTTTTGACTGTATCTATCCAAGAGCAATGCACAGAGGCATCTTGGTCGGTAATAATGCGAACAATATCTCCATTTTTTAGTGGAGTCAATAGTAATGCTTTTTGTTTATTAATCAATGCTGATATAGCAGTATTACCTATATCTGAATGAATTGCATATCCAAAATCCAAAGCAACTGAACCACGAGGAAGTGTTATTTGGTCTCCTATTGGAGAATAAACACTAATATCTTCGGTAAATAGCTCACCTCTAGCAAATGAATAAAACTCTTCAACTGATTCATCTTGATATTGTAAACCTTTTAACCAATCTAAGTTAACCTCTTTGGTCTCATCTCGTCCATCTTTATAATGCCAATGTGCAGCTATCCCAAACTCTGCTGTTTTATGCATCTCAAATGTTCTAATTTGTGCCTCAACAATCCCTTTATCATTAAAAAGTGTGGTATGTATGGTACTATACCCATTCTCTTTTGGCAAGGTTATATAATCTTTAAATCTTGATATAATTGGTTTAAAATTCAGATGCAATACTCCTAAAATCTCATAACATTCTAAATCCTCTTTAACTAATATACGAATAGCAATCAAATCAAGTATCTCATCAATACCTATACCTTTTCTCTGCATCTTTAGATACATAGAGTAGTAGTGCTTAACTCGTCCAAATATCTCAAAATCTTTCTCTTTAATACCATTTAAGATTATTAATTTCTTTATCTTTTGTATAAATCTATTTAGTTTGAGTTGTAGATTTTGAGTATTCCCTTTGATATAATCATCTATCTGCTTATAAGCATCGGGATATATATAATAAAAACTCAAATCCTCCAAACGATTTTTAAGCTGACCAATACCCAAACGATGGGCAATTGGTGCATATACAACCATAGTCTCTTCTGCAATTCTAAGCTGTTTATGCTTTGGCAAGGCATTTAGAGTCATCATATTATGTAATCTATCACAAAGTTTTACAACAAGAACTCTGACATCTTTGATTGAAGTGATTAACATATTTCTAAAAGTTAAAGCAGAGGATATAAGTTTTTGATTAGAAGTTGATGGGATAAGCTCTTCATCACGCATTACCTCTATCTTGGTTAATCCATCAACCAATAGTGCCACATCTTTACCAAATTCACTGTGTAGCTCCTCAATAGTATAATCTGTATCTTCTACTACATCATGCAAAAGTGCAGAAGCTACCATCATCTCATCATTTGAAATCATAGCTGTAAATACACCTACTAAAATAGGATGTATAATATAAGGCTCTCCACTCTTACGAGTTTGTCCAGAATGAGCCTCTTTTGCTAAAATTAATGCTTTATTAATAATTTCTGAATTAGAGTTGGTATAAGAGAAGAGAAGTTCCTCAGCCTCCTCTATAGTAGAAATATTATCTGCTTTGCTGAGTAAAGCCTCCAAAATAGTTATCCTTCGTCTGAAACTATAATTTTACCTTCTGCAATCTCTACTAAAGCAATATCGGTAAATTTTTCTATTTTAGGGTCCATATCAACAAGTGGTGTAGCACCATGTGCAATCTCTTCAGCCCTTTTGCCTACTGCAATTGCTAGCAAATATCTATCAAAATGGAGTCTTTCTAATGCTTGTGCTGTTAATTTTTCTATTTTCATTCATTTTATCCTTTATCTATTTCTTTTATTCTACAATTGAGCATAAATCTCTATTTCCATTGACAATAGCCAATAGATTACCCTTTTCAAACATATTACAAACAATAATTGGCATACTGTTATCTCTTGCCAATGCTATAGATGTATCATCCATTACTTTTATATGTTCACTAAGTGCTTCATCATAAGTAATTCTATCTAATTTAACTGCATCCTTATATTTATGAGGGTCTTTGTCATAAACTCCATCTACTTTAGTAGCTTTGATAATTACCTCTGCTTCTATCTCAGAAGCTCGTAATGTTGCAGCTGTATCAGTTGTAAAATATGGATTACCAGTTCCACCTGCAAAAATCACTACTCTTCCTTTTTCGAGATGTCTTTTGGCACGACGAATAATAAATGGTTCACCTACCTCTTGCATATTGATAGCACTAAGTAGTCGTGTCGCTAATCCTATATGTTCCAATGCCTCTTGAATAGCTATACCATTAATAGCTGTTGCTAACATTCCCATATAATCACCACTAGTTCGTTTAATCACACCATCAGCAGCAGCAGATACACCACGAATAATATTACCACCACCTATAACAATAGCAACTTGATTACCATTTGCTACAAGTGCCTTAATCTCACTAGAAATAAAATGTAAAATCTTCGTATCTATACCATAACCATTTTCACCAGCCAATGCTTCACCAGAAAACTTTACTAGTACTCTTTTTTTTATCATGATTTGCAACCCTTGTTTTAAGATGAGATTTTACCCTAAAGTACTTAAATTTGGTTGACTTTTGTTATAATTACAAAATATAAAAATCATAGAAGGAAAAGTAATGTCAACGCTTTCACCCCAAGACAAACAGATAATATTAGATACAATACGAGATATACCAGACTTCCCCAAAAAGGGAATAATATTTAAAGATATTACAACCCTATTAAATAATCCCAAAGGATTAAAAACTCTTATGAACCACCTAGAGCAGAGATATAAAGAGTATAATTTAGACTATATAGCAGGTATTGATGCAAGAGGATTTATATTTGGTTCTATATTAGCAGATAGATTAGGAATAGGCTTTGTACCCATACGAAAAAAAGGGAAACTTCCATATACAACAGTAGCTGAAAAGTATTCCTTAGAGTATGGTTTTGATGAAGTAGAGGTACATATAGACGCATTTGAAGGGAAAAAAGGAGCTAAAGTACTTCTAATAGATGACCTAATAGCAACAGGAGGTACAGCTAAGGCAGCATCTAATCTAATAAACAAAGTAGATGCCCACTGCGTAGAGTGCTGTTTTATAGCTGAACTTACATTTTTGAATGGCAAAAATGGTATAGATAGTCCTGTTTATAGTGTTTTGGAGTTTTAATTAGAATAGCTATTGTTTTAAATAGATATTAATAACACTTAAAAAAAATCTTATTCTTAGAATAATCTTATTATAATCTCAAATTATTCTATAAGGAGATTTTATGAAAAAAATATCATTTATCTATTTACCATTGCTATTTACTATTTATGTGACAGTGGAGGCTGTTTTAAAACTTTTTCACTCTACACTATGTGCCTCAACAGGATGTCTATTAGCTGATAGCTTATTGAGATTTGATAGTATCTATCTCAATTTTATTGGTGTAGCTGATGCTTTGATTGTATTATTAATAGGAATATTGAGTTTCAATAAAAAAGTGAGTGAAAAGCTATTTTTCTTAGTAATTGTATCATCACTACTCTTTGAAACTATTATGTTGGGGTATCAATACTATGCTTCTCCAGAGATGTGTAAGTTCTGTATGGGTGTTTATGCATTTTTAGTTATTATAACTTTACTCTCTTCACGGAAATATTTTTTAATGGTTATTCCTGCTGTAGTATCAGTTTTTATATCACTATCTTTTTTGGCTATTCCAAAATCACAAGCTTTTGTAGTCTCAAATGGAAACTATCTAATTCAATCGGTTACATGTCCTCACTGTAAAAAGGTAAAAGAGTATCTAAAAGAACAACACATTGATTTTACTAAACTAAATATTGATGATATAGAGGCTAGAAATTTTGCTACTTTTTTAAATTTTAAAACTATTCCTATTTTATTAATCAAAGATGGAAAAAATATTCAGATAATAAATGGAGATAAAAATATTATTACTTATTTTGAGAATAAAAATAAAAATATTGCTATGGAAGATAGTGTTCAAATAGAAGATAGTGTAGATGTTGAAGAGAGTAGTACTACCCAAAGTGCTAATACTGGTAGTAGTGAATTACTCTATGAAGGAGATGAAGAGGCTGATGAGGGATGTGGATTTGCTACTTTAACTAAACTAGAGAGTAACTGTAGCAAAGAATAACTAAGATATAATAACATCAAAAAAAGCGAAATAATATTATGAGAGAATTTTTGACAAAAGCAAAAGCTTCTACACAGATAGTAGCTACATTAGATAGTAAAACAAAAAATAGAATACTTCAAGAGATGGCAGAGGCTCTATTGGAACATACTCTATTTATAGTTAAAGAAAATAGAAAGGATATGCATCTAGGAAGAACTAATAATCTTGATGATGCCTTGCTTGATAGACTTTTACTTGATGAAAATAGAGTAAAAACAATTGCTAAATCATTAGTAGAAATATCTGCTCTTAAAGAGCCTGTAGGTAGAGTATTGGAGGGTTGGGTAAATGATGATAATCTACGGATAGAGAAAGTATCTGTACCCATTGGTGTAATAGGTGTGATTTATGAGTCCAGACCAAATGTTACCTCTGATGTGGCAGCATTATGTTTCAAAAGTGGAAATGTAGCTATACTAAAAGGTGGAAAAGAGGCAGAGAATTCCAATAGAGCAATTGCTAAAATACTCCAAAGTGTTTTAGAAAAAAATAATTTACCAAAAGAGATTATCTCACTGCTTCCTGATAGCTCACGAGAGGGTGTAGCAAAACTTATCAAAGAGGATAGTTTTGTAGATTTAATTGTACCGAGAGGTGGAGAGGGACTTATCCATTATATCTCTCAAAACTCTAGTGTCCCTGTAGTCAAACATGACAAAGGGCTTTGTCACACATATATTCACAAAGATGCCGACCAAACCAAAGCTATTAATATAGCATTAAATGCTAAGTGTCAAAGACCAGGAGTTTGTAATGCTATGGAGACACTAATTATAGATAGAGAGATTGCCAAAAAACTTTTACCCTCTATATACAAAACTTTTATTGATGCAGGTACTAAATTAAAAGGGTGTGCTATTACTAGAGAGTTTATTTTCATTGACAGAGCAACTGATAATGATTTTAATACAGAGTATCTCTCTAATCAACTCAATATTAAAGTTGTAGATGATATAGATGAAGCTATATCACATATTACTAAATATGGGTCAGGACACTCTGAAGCAATTATTACTGAAAACTATACTATGGCTGAAAAGTTTTTGGATATAATTGATGCAGCTTGTGTTTATGTTAATGCTAGTACAAGGTTTACTGATGGTGGGGTATTTGGATTTGGTGCAGAGGTTGGTATCTCTACCAATAAACTACATGCTAGAGGTCCAATGGGTATCAATGAGTTGACTACATATAAATTTAAGATATATGGAAATGGGCAAACTAGGTAATGTCTAATAGTTTTTGCAAAAAAACTATTATCATAATATTTACTCTCTTTCTTGTTGTTGCAAATGCAAAAAATATGGATACTCCTATTCCTATTACATTTCAAGGCAATAAATATATAGAAACCTCATCACTCGAAGAGGTTGTCGGTGCTAAAAGAGAATCTCCTTTATTAGTTATTAATCAAGGAATAGCCACTATAAATGAGATATATATTCCTAAACTTGATGAAATATTTCGATTATATTATAAAAAGGAAGGATTTTATAATGCAAATATCTCACACAAAATAGATAATAAAGGGATACACTTTTTTATCAAAGAGAATAGATATATTAAAGTTAAAAGTATAAAAATAACTACTGATTTTAATATAGATGAGCTAATAGAGATAAAAAAAGGTACTCGTTTTAGAGCCGAACTTTTTACAGATACCAAATTAGCTATCAAAAAAAGACTTTTAGAAAATGGTTATTGTAACTATGATTTAAATACCAAAGCATATATAGATTTAAAAAAGTATAGTACTAATATTGTAATAAAACTAAAAAAAGGTAATATATGCCATTTTGGTAAAATTAATATAAAAGGCTCTGGTGGAATTGATGATAAGATTATTAAATCTAGGCTTGGGTTTAAAACAGGAGATAGATTTAATATAGAAAAAATCAAAGATAGCTACACAGCACTCTATGCTTTAGAAGCATTTGACCAAGTCTATATAAAAGAAGAAAATCAGATAATCAACAAAGAAAAGTTAAAACAGCAGTATGACTCACTCTCTAAACTAAAATCATTTGATGAGATATATAAAGAGTTAAATAAAAAACAGAGTAATAATATCCCCATGGATATAAAATATAAAGAGATAAAAAATAGAATACATTCCAGAGTTGGTATTGGTTATGCTACAGATTTATTATTTCAGACTAAATACCATTGGGAATACAAAAATTTTTATGGTAATGCTCGAAAATTAATGTTTGATGTTTTATACTCACAGAAACAAAAAAAGCTAGAAAACAACTTTCTCAATCCAGCTATTATGGTATTAGGAGATTATCATTTAGATTTTCAAAATAGTGCAGGATATACTCAAGAAAAGGATATTCATAACTTTGATGAAAAAATAGCTTATGATAAATTTTATCTGCTTCATCAAGGCTCGAAATGGTTTAGTAGTATTGGAATGGGTATAGAAAATAGAGATATATCCAATGATAGAAGTTTCTTTTTGATATATCCATTTATAAAACTGGTATATGATTTAAGAGATTCAAAAATCAATCCAACGAAAGGATTATATTTCTCTCATGAGATGGAGTATGGTTTACCATATTCTCCTGATAGTACTACTTATTTAAAATATATAGATGAGCTTCGTCTTATCTATACACAATGGGGAGTTACGCTATCGGGTGTAGGTAGGATAGGTGCTATAGAGGAGTATCAAAATAGATTACCCCAATCCAAAAAGTTTTTTGCAGGTGGAGCATTTTCCAATCGTGCTTATGGATACGATAAGATAGGAGTTATATCTTCAACAAAAGATACACAAGCAAATGAGGGAGGATATAATATGGCAAATATATCACTAGAACTCAATTTTCCTATTTACAAAAATCTCCAACTAGGACTCTTTTCAGATAATACAATGATAGGCTCACAACAAGGAATTTGGGAATTTACAAATAATATTATATATTCAGCTGGTTTTGGATTTAGATATATGACACCTATTGGTCCATTTAAACTAGATTTTGGTTTTAATACTCATAAATATAGTGAAAACGCAATACATTTTCAGGTAGGACAATCATTTTGATTCGTCTTTTGTATTTGGTAATGGCTCTAATAGAGTTTATATTACTTTTAGGTACTATACTACTATTTATCCTATCCGACTCTAGGACTATAGATATTGTAGCTAAGGATATTTTACCTCATTATGGTATTGGTTATCAAAAAATCTCTGGAAACCTATTTACAGGGATAAAAATCACCTCTTTGGAGTATAATAATAGTAGATTAGTAGATAAAATCAATATTCATTGGAACCCTATTGCCTTACTAGAGGATACAATTCATATAACTAAATTAGAGATAAAAAATGCAAATTCAAATAAGATAAAAGAGATACTCAACTCTCTACCTAAATCAGAGGGTAAACTAGATATTCTTTTCAATTACCAAATAGAAAATATAGATTTTACAGCAAAGCCTTTGAATTATCATAGAGTTAGATTTAAAAATTTTGCGTTAAATATAGATAATATAAGTATAGATAGAGATATGCAAAAATTCAAAGCTAAATTACTCAAATTATCTTTGAATTCAGATTTACTTAATATAAAAATAGATGGAGATATAAACAAAAAGAGACTACACATAAACAGAGTAAATCTAACTAATATAGATACTAAAGTGATTAGACGATTTATTAAAAGTTTTAAGAGTAATAAGAAAATACTCAAAAAAGAGACTCCAGCACTAAAGAGTCCATCTTTATTAAAATCTATCAAAATAGATAAGTTATTAGCTTCTCTAAAAAAGATTACTTATGGCGTGGTTACTTTAGAAAAAACCAAATTGAGTCTATCCCATATTACTATTGACCCAAAATCATCTTATAATATAAATGCTAAAAAAGCTATTCTAATAGGAAAAACAAACTTTGCTAATACCAAACAGATAGGGTATATCAAAAATTCTAAACTCTATACTAAAGGAGATATAATTAGTAAGGAGTATCTATTTGAACGATATACTCTGCCTCTCAATAGAAAAGAGCTAAGGCGACTTCCTACCAAACTAGAGGTTAATAAAAAAGGTCTTTGGATAGAGATAAACAATAGTGCCAAAAATCTATTGGTATTAAATAGTGACTTTAATATAAATATAAAGAAAGCAACTCATAAACTCAAATATATCTATAATAATAAGAAAATATATATTCACTCAAAAGCCAAACTTTCAATGAGCTATTCTGATGATAGTGATATAGATAGTTTAGTATTAGTTGATATTGCAAAAAATGGTTATACTACATATGAAGGTAATATTAATATTAAAAAAATTAAAAATATACCTAAAAATATATCATCAAATCTATTAGAAAATTTAAAAACAGAGTATAAAGGTGATAGCAAGAGACTTACTGTTAATATTAATTCCAAGCAGATTAGAGGAGATTTTTCTACCCAAGGTTATAATAATGCAAAACTTACTTTTCATACTAAAAACAGTATATATATAAATAAATTTATAAAAGGTTTATCAAAACCATTTAATAACTCTCTAGCAGATATTACAAGTGACTCCTTTATTGATTTTCAAGATAATAAAAAGAGTAAAATTGGAGTAACTATTCATTCTGATATTATCAATATAAATACCTCCTTAGGAGTTGTTAAACCATTTAAAATTAAATTTAATGCTACTATTCCTCATAACTCAAAAATATCTCAAATAGACAAAAATATAAGAGTAAATGCTATATCTAAACTAAATGGGCTAGTAACCTTAAATAAAAATAATATAAATCATATATATATAAAAAATAATGATTTGAGCTTATCTTGTAACTATAGTAGTAAAACAGATAGATTAAGTAGAGGTCTAATAGAGATAGTAGGTGAAAAGATAAAATTTGCTGGTAAGATAAATCAAAATATAAATATAACAACTAAAATCCAAGATATAAATAGATTTAGTAAAATGGTTATGAGATATTATAATATTAAACTCCAAAAAATGAGAGGCAAAGCAGATATTGATATAAAATTAAATTCTAATAGAATTGATATATCCCTCAAAAGTAAAAAAATAAGCTATGGAAATATTCAAGGTGATTTATTATACAAAGCAAATATAGACAAAAATTCAAAGATAGATATGGAGTTAAGAAGTAAAGAGCTCAAATATATAGATAAAAAAACTACTAAAATCCATGCATTATCTGCCAAATTTTCTATATTGGATAATCAAATAGAGATTAATAGATATAGTTTTAAGTTTTATAATGATTATATTAGTCACTTCTTTTCAAATAAAAAATCATATCTAAGTCTAAAAAATAGAAATATATATGCTAAAAAAGTTTGGTTAAATGATAATATTTTGATTACAGGAGATTTTAATATAGATAATATGATTGGAAATCTAAATATCTTATCCCATAATTTTACTTTTAAAAATAGAGATTTTGACCTATTGAGCAGGTTTAATCTAAATCTAAAGATAGATAAACAGAGATTTTTTTTAAGTGGTTTAGTAGAGCCATTAGGCAATACAATTACTTATGAAGCTATTGGTTCAGGAATATCAGAGGATAATGATATTATCATAGTTCAAAATAAATCACAAAAAAATAGTACTATATTAGATAATCTAAAAATGAATTTACACATCAAAAATCAAAAACCTATAAAATATAAAACAGATAATATAGATATAGAGTTTAGCAATGATATTACTATTATCAAAGATTACTTTAAAGAGTTTAAACTCTTAGGTAAGACTATTATAAACAAAGGATATTATAAACAAGAGAAGAAAAAATTTTTCCTTGATAAGAGTTATATCTATTTCTCAGGAAATCCCAAAAAACCAATGTTAGAAATCAAAGCAACCTATACTAAAGAGCAGTATAATATCCAAATCTTTATATCAGGTACAACCCAAGACCCTATTATCAATTTCAATTCTGACCCATATTTAACCAAAAAAGAGATTTTATCACTAATACTATTTGACTCTACAGGTGAAAATAGTGGAAATGGTACAGAGGTATATGCACTTCTTGGTGGAACATTTGCCAAAGAGTTAATGAAAAGTTTGGGCATAAGTGTTGACCATCTAGTATTAGGACAAGGAATAGATGAACAACTATCTGTAGAGGTAGGGAAAAAAATCTCTAAAGATATTACTCTAATTTATCTCCATAATAATGGAAAAGATGGTGTAAAAGTTAGAGTTGACCACAATAAAAATTTTGAGACAGATATTATAATGCAACCACAAAGTTCTAGTATAGAGTTTTTGTATAAGAGTGATTAGTAGTTATAAATTATGATAATTACAAAGCTTTATCCAAACTCTTATAGTGTTGATGTGGAGGCTTTTTTTTATGAGGTAATAATAAATGGTTGAGTTTGTGAATATTTAGATTTGTTTTCTCTTTTTATGCTAAAATACCACCAATAAAATCCAATATCAGGTCTAAGAATTGTCAAATAACAACATACTAAAATATGAATCCAAAATATGGAATACAGCTGATTTACTAAGAAGTTCAGGGTTTAAAGAGAGTGATTTTCCTAAATTTATGATGCCTTTTTTTGCTCTTGCAATGGTGGAGAGTCGGTTTATCCGAATGGCTGGTGAGCTTCGTGCAGAGGTGGGGGATGAGTTGTCAAATGAGGACTTTTTGGAGCTTATCAAAGATGGTGACCAAGGGTATAATGTCTATCTGTTTGAGCATAACAAGAGGCTAAAAGATATTTGCAAAAATGATAAGAGTTTTGAGATAGATTTTGATGCTTATATGGGTGGTTTTGATAGTGAGACCAAAGATTTACTAGGGGTTGATAGGGCAGAGGGGGATAAGTTTCTTGACCTCTATGGTGTGGTGCGTCAGCTCAAAGCCAAAAAGATTTTTTATGCGTATGTCAAAGAGTGGAGTGAGGTTGATTTGAAATCTTATGACAACTCTGAGATTACCACGCTAGAGGAGCATATCAAGCGAAAGTGGGCTGATATATCGGCAGAGACGGCAGGGGAGCAGTATACACCTGATGATGTTATCTCTCTGATTTCCGAGATTGTGGCAACCAAGATAGAGAACAGTGGCTCTTTTTTAAAGATTTATGACCCAACTTGTGGTGGGGGAAATATGCTCTATGGTGTAGAGGATAGAATCAATCAGAAGTTCTCAACTCCTACAGCGACCTATGGGCAGGATTGGAATGATGCTCTTTTTGCGTTGGCAAAGATAGAGAGTCGGTTTCGTCCTGATTCACAGATTGAGTATGGTAACACTTTGACCGATGACAAGTACCCCTTTGAGGAGTTTGATATAGTAGTCGCCAACCCTCCGTATGGTGTGGATTGGAAAGGTTTTAGAAGTGAGATAACCAATGACAAAACAGGACGATTTCACGATACCCCTGCTGTCTCTGATGGGCAGTTGCTCTTTTTGCAACATCTGATTTCTAAGATGAACTTGCAGGGAATGGGTGTGGTGGTTCACAACGGCTCAACGCTCTTTTCTGGTGATGCAGGGAGTGGAGAGAGCAACATACGAAAGTGGCTATTTGACCAAGATATAGTCGAAGCGATTATACAGCTACCTACTGATGAGTTTTTCAATACAGGGATTTTTACCTATCTTTGGGTTTTGAACAAAAATAAAAAGTACAAAAACAGAGTCATGATGATAAATGCGAGTGATAAGTTTGTGCCAATGAAGAAAAACAAGGGTAAAAAGAGAAAAGAGATAGATGAGCCTAACCGTTTGGATATTGTAAAAACGCTAACAGAGTTCAAAGATAATGAGTACGCCAAGGTGTTTGAGAAGGAGTTTTTCTATTTTAACAAACAGGCTTTGATGTTAACAAATCTCGATGTCAATGGAAAAAGCTTTGAGGATGAGCTACCACCCAAGAAAAAATCTCTAAAACTCACTCCTCTTAAAATAGTACAAGATGAGATAACCGTAGATGAGTTTTCATATAATGATATAGGCAAACTAGACGAGATAAAAGAGACCATTAAGGCATTTGATTATAAAGAGAGTGATTTGAGGGTTTATGTGGATGAGGATGTTTACTACTTTTATGATAGTGATAGAGAGACACTTATTAAACAGAGCCAAGAGAAGCAAGAGGAGTTGGGTTGTGGCAAGATAGTTATCAAGAGTAGTCACAAAAAGGCTACCAAAACCAAAGAGGCGAATATAACCATTACGGTTGAGTTGAGGGCTGATTACTCAAAAGATTATGAGATAATCCCCTATAGCAGTGAGGAGGAGCTAAATCAAAAAAATATAGATGATTTTATGGCAAAATATATCTCTAAACCTTTTGAGCTATTGGATAATGTGGTAGGGGTTGAGATAAATTTCAATAAGATTTTTTATAAACCTCAAAAACTGCGACCGTTAGAGACTATTTTGGCTGAACTCTCAGAGATAAATAGTGAGTTGGTAGAGATGGAGAGTGAGCTTGGGTTATGAGATTTGAACGATATGAGTGTTATAAAGATAGTGGATTAGAGTGGTTGGGGGAGATTCCTTGTGAGTGGGGAGTTAAGAGACTAAAAGATTTAGGATATTTACAAAATGGTTTAAGTAAGAGTGGTAGTTATTTCGGTTTTGGATTTCCTTTTGTAAGTTATGGTAATATCCATAAAAATGCTATGGATTTAAAAGATATAAAAGGATTAGCCAACTCAACAAAAGAAGACCAAAAAATGTACTCTGTTTTAGAAGGTGATGTTTTTTTTACAAGGACATCTGAAACAGTAGATGAAATAGGTTTTTCTGCAACTTGTTTGAAAACAATACCAAAGGCAACATTTTCAGGTTTTGTTATTCGATTTAGACCAAGATTTAATGATTTACATAAATTATATACAAAATATTTATTTAGAGTTCACGATAATAGACACTATTTTGTAAAAAATATGAATATAGTAACAAGGGCATCTTTAAATCAAGGATTATTAGGCGAATTACCCACATTAATTCCACCCCTAAAAACACAAACCAAAATAGCCACCTACCTAGACACCAAAACCAAAAAAATAGACAAAGAGATAGCACTACTTGAACAGAAAATAGAAAAATATAGAGAGCTAAAGCAGACGCTTATTAATGAAACTGTTTTAAGAGGGCTTGATAGGGGTGTGGAGTTTAAAGATAGTGGGATTGAGTGGATTGGGGAGATTCCTGAGGGGTGGGAGGTTAAGAGGTTAAAAGAGCTAGTAAAAAATATTTTATCAGGAGCTACTCCTGTATCAAACAATGAAGATTATTGGATAAATGGGGTAATTAATTGGTGTAATATAAAAGATATGGGTAGAAATAAATTATTGATAAAGACCGATAAAAAGATAACACAATCTGCATTTATATCTAAGAATTTGAAATTAATTCCAAAAGAAACTATTCTTTATAGTATTTATGCCACATTAGGAAGAGTTAATATTACAAAAATAGAAACAACAATTAATCAAGCTATTTTAGCTATTTTTGAAAATAAGAAAAAGATAAATAAAATTTATTTTATCTATTATTTAGAATTTATAGAAAGAAATATTTTATTATTTGCAAATTTCAATACACAATATAATTTGAATGCTGATATTGTTAAGAGATTAAAGATAGTTATTCCTCCACTAAAAGAACAAGTAAAAATAGCAAACTACTTAGACGAAAAAACCCAAAAAATAGACAATATAACTCAAATCATTTCAAAAAAAATAGAGCTTCTAAAAGAGTTTAGAAAAACGCTTATTAATGATGTGGTAACTGGAAAGGTAAAGGTGGCTTAGTATGAATGAATTACATTTACAAGATAAATTTCTTATCCCATTTATTACCGATGAGGTCAACGGCTTAGGCTACCAAGAGGTCAAAGCCAATACCATTACAAACAACCTCATAATAGAAGAGGATTTACGCTCTTTTATCTCTCAAAGTGAACTCAATCAAAAAAACTACCCTAAACTACTCAAACGATTTAACGGAGATGAAAAAGAGCTAATGCAAGAGCTTATGGCTTTTATCTGTGAGAAACTTCAAAACTACAGAAACATGGCGATTTTTATTAACACCAACAAGAGCATAACCTTTGAGGGGGTTAAGCTACATCTCTTTTATACCAGTGGAAGTGAGATTCATGCTGATAGATTGTTTGAACAAAACATCTTCTCTGTGGTGCAGGAGTTACCATATCAGTACCACTACAAGGGTAAAAAAGTAATCGCTTTTCGACCTGATATTAGCTTCTTTGTCAATGGGTTGTTTTTGGGTTATAGTGAACTCAAATCAAACTACACCAACCAAAGTGCAAAAAAAAACGGTCGAGCAAAAGTGATAAAAGATTATGAAAAAGCAGTCACAAACTATATTGAGGTGATAGGAGCAGACCAGAGTAGTAGCAGAAATGAGAAAGAGAGATTTAGAAAAGAGTCTCTGAAAATCTTTGAGAAAGCGATACATATTACCACCACCGATATAGGCGAAACGCATATCTTGCGAAATGTAGCTGACTATTTTGATGAGATTAAACGGGTGGTTGAGGAGAATAGTTATGATACCCAAACCTATCAGAAAAATATACGCAGTGTTTTTAAACCCTATCCACTGCTTGAAAAAGAGAGTGCCAAGAGCGATAGGCTCAAAGAGGTTTTTGGAGCGTTGTACTCCAAAAAGATGATAGAGAAAGAGATACTCTACTACAACTTTATTGAGAGAGAAGTGGTTAAAGGAGCAAAAGGCAAAGAGACCAAAAATGAGAGAGGACGGCTCATCTCTCCACGACCCAAACAGAAATTTGGGGTTGATAAAATCATGTCAAAGATAGATGAGTTTTTGGAGCATGAGGGGGATGATGACTACTTTGTTAACAAGCTTAGAGGTCAGCTTAAAGCTTTGGGGGCAAATGAGAGTATTATCAAAGAGTTGGTCAAAAAGAGAGAAGCCTACTCTAACAACAAAAATATCTACTCACTTCTACTTCAATACGCCGCAGGTTTTGGAAAATCCAATATTATCGGTTGGTCAGCTCTGCAACTCAAAGATATAAAACGAGATGGTGAGTTTGTCTATGATAAGGTTATGTTGATTGTCGATAGGTTGCAACTACGAGACCAACTAGGCTCAAAGATGATAAATATGAATATCGAAAATAGGATGTTTATAGAGGCAGAGGACAAAAACTCTTTTTTGAAAGCTCTCAAAGAAGATACACGGCTTGTGATTGTCAATTTACAAAAGTTTGGAAGCACCAGAGAGATACTTGATAATGAGGTGTTGGAGAAGTTGGCACAGCTTCGTATTGTCTTTTTGATTGATGAGATACACCGTTCTAACACAGGCGATATGCACCAAGAGATGATAAGTATTTTTGATGATTTGCAGACAAGTTTTAATCATCAATCCTATAAGAGCAAGAGAAAAAAGAAAAATCTGATTATCGGTTTTACGGCTACACCTAGTGATAATACTTTGGCTAGATTTGGTGAGTTCTCTGGTCATTTGGAGAGTCCTGATAAGTATTGGGTTCCTTTTGATAACTATACCATGAGAGAGGCGATAGAGGATGGGTATATACTCAATCCCCTTAGAGGAATTGTTCCTGTAGCCTCAAAAATGCTCTTTGGGATGCCTGATAATCTCTTGGAAGGGTTTGAAGATGATAGAGAGTTCAAAGATATAGGAAACCGAAAAATCTATGAAAATAGTGATAGGATTAAAGCCATATCGGAGTTTGTGGCTAAACGATTGGTTCAAGACACCTACCGACAGATAAGAGGCACAGGCAAAGGGATGTTGGCAGTCTATTCGATTAAGAGTGCGATTAGATACAAAGGGTATATCGAAGAGGCGATAAAACCACTGCTCTTGGAGTCCAAGTATGAGAGATATTCGGAAGCACCGATTTATATTGTCTATAGTGCTTCACAAGCTGTTCAATCCTCTAGCTCTCTCAATGGTGGATTGAGTGAAGAGAAAGTACTACAGAACTTTGCACAGTCCAAAAATGGGTTGATTATCGTGGTTGACAAGCTACAGACAGGGTTTGATGAACCCAAGCTTCATACCCTCTTTTTGGACAAAGAGATAAGAGGCATTAACGCCATACAGACCATAAGCCGTGTCAATAGAACCACAAAATATAAACATGATTGTAAGATAGTCGATTTCTCTTATAAAAATGTCAATGTCAACAATATTAAAAGTGCATTTGAACACTTTTCTGATGTGGTTATCTCCGATTTTGACCCCTTTGGAGAGTTGCAACTGCTCGAAGAGCTTTATGGTGACTTGAAAAAGAGTGATATTTATGAGAATTTCTTTGAGACTTATAAGGCGTTGGAGAGAGAGGGAGGATTGAGTCTTGATTTTGAAGAGAGCCTTGAAAAATATATCCTCGCCAATCCCAAAAGAGCCAAACTGATTAAAGAGAAGATTAATAGATATTTTAGAATATTGAAACTCTTGCAGTTTGTTATAGATATAGAGAAAAAGTATAGCCAAAAACTTTTTTTGGACTTTTTTAGAAAATTTAATATGCTCTATAATCAAGAAAATAAATTAGGAGGGCTAAAAGATGAGATAGAGGTCTATTTTGATGACCAAATAGGCATAGTCGAAGAGCCACCAGAAGAGTTTGCCAAGAAAAAGAGAAAAGCATCAGGAGAGGGAAACGCTAATGGTGAAAAGAAAAAGTATAAATACAACATCTTAGATATTATAGAGACTCGAAACGAAGAGGAGGAGTTTATAGCCGAACAGATTAAGAACTTTGAGTCTAAAATTGATGAGATGTTTGAGTATTTTCAGTATGACACCCAAGGAACAAGGCTTGTAGCCAAGATTAAATCTCGTAGTTTTCCTGAAGAGGAGATATATAGTGATTTTCGGAAGCTCTATAGAAAATATAAAATTATAAATAATCAGAAACTGGGGGCTTTTTTTATTAGAGAGACTGAGAGTATGGTTGATAAGTTGTGTGATGATTTTGAGAGGAGTTTGAGGTGAAAACAATAAAAGAACTGCATAATGATGATAAACCACGAGAGAAACTTATCAAGAAAGGAACTCAATCTCTCAAAAAAGATGAGTTAATATCTATAATTTTGGGTTCAGGTATCAAAGGAAAAGATGTCCGTAAACTATCACGAGAGATTGTCTCTATCCTAGATACCTCCTACAGCTCTATCACACTAGAACAGCTCTGTAATATTCACGGTTTGGGTATAGCCAAAGCTTCACAAATCTTAGCCTCAATAGAGTTAGCCAAAAGATACACTTCACAAAACAACAGAAAAATAACTTCTGCTGAAGATGTTTATAGTGAACTAAAATCTTTTACAAACAAAAAGCAAGAGTACTTCTTGACTATTACTCTTGATGGTGCATCACATATCATCAACACAAGAACAGTATTTATAGGAACACTAAATCAGAGCCTAGTTCACCCAAGAGAGGTTTTTGCTGATGCGATAGCCGATAGATCAGCAGGAATTATTATCGCCCATAATCACCCCTCTGGAACACTTGTACCAAGTCGTGCAGATATTTCTATAACCCAACGACTCAAAGAGGTCTCTAAATTGGTGGGGATTGAGCTACTTGACCATATTATTTTGGCAAAAGATGGGTTTTATAGTTTTGCTGATGAGGGATTAATAACAGTTAATCAAAAACTTATCCAATCTTGGTTATAATGGTCTGAAATGAATAAATTATTATCAATAAAAGAAGCAAGTAAACTCTTAGGAGTATCAGAATCAACACTAAGAAGATGGGAAAAAGAAAAAAAACTAATTCCTGATGAGAGAACCAAAGGGAATCAAAGAAGATACAGACTCTCTTCAATAAGACCAGAGATGATGCATGGTCAAAAAATAGAGAGAAAAACCATAGCTTATGCAAGAGTTTCATCACATGGACAAAAAAAAGACCTTGAAAGACAAAACTCACAAAGATAAATTATTAAGATTTGGAGCAGAGCTAATATTTTCAATCTGTGAAGCAAAAGAGGTAGAGGTATTAATTATTAATAAAGGAGAAGATAGCTCATTTGAAGAGGATTTAGCAAAAGATGTTTTGGAGATAATAACAGTTTTCTCAGCAAGGCTTTATGGAGCAAGAAGTAGAAAAAATCAAAAATTAATAGATAAAATGAAAG
>Ga0256914_1000685_pt1 | contig 32934 bp, 26 predicted proteins | sample HulkmetaG_FD_191571 | JGI IMG/M metagenome (GOLD analysis project Ga0256914, IMG submission 191571) | Hydrothermal chimney microbial communities from Main Endeavour vent field at the Juan de Fuca Ridge, Pacific Ocean - Hulk | ecosystem: Environmental > Aquatic > Marine > Hydrothermal vents ... | reverse complement strand
CGTTGATGGGCACCACCTTGCCAAAATATTGGCGGAACAAGTCAGGATGCTCGCGCAGGCCGTCTTCGATGCTCTTGAAAATCACGCCCTGGCGCTCCAACTGCTCTTGAATGCGGTGGTACACCATCTCGGATTCATATTGCGCGCCGACGCCCGCGAGGAACTTCTGCTCGGCTTCGGGAATGCCCAAACGGTCGAAGGTTTCTTTGATTTCGTCGGGAATTTCATCCCAAGAGCGCCCAGCCTTGTCGGTGGGCTTGATGTAGTAGTAAATGTCGTCGAAGTCAAGTTCCGACAGGTCGGGGCCCCAATTGGGCATGGGGCGCTCAATAAAGTGCCGATAGGCCTTGAGGCGATATTCCAACATCCATTCCGGCTCGCCTTTGATGGCCGAAATTTGCCGTACGATTTCCTCATCCAGCCCTTTGCGGGCTTTGAAAACGTAGTTTTCAGGCATGTGGAAATCGTAGCGCTCTTCGCCAAAGCCTTCCAACAGTTCTGCATCACTTTGCTTTGCCATGATTCATCCTCTTCGAGGCCAATCGCAATTCGTCAATCGCTTGGTGCGCTTTGTCATGCGCCTACGCGTTCACGCAGCCAATCGTAGCCGTGTTCTTCCAAGTGCTCGGCCAATTCCGGGCCGCCTGATTCCACAATGCGGCCATCCATCATGATGTGGACTTTGTCGGGCTGGATGTAGCGCAAAATGCGCTGGTAGTGGGTGATGACCAACACGCCCAAGTCAGGGCCACGCAGCGCGTTGACGCCTTCCGAAACGATGCGCAGCGCGTCAATATCCAGGCCGGAGTCGGTCTCATCCAAAATGGCGATTTCCGGCTCTAACATGGCCATCTGCAAAATTTCGGCGCGCTTCTTTTCGCCACCGCTGAAGCCGTCGTTGAGGTAGCGGCCGGCAAACGACGGGTCCATGTTGAGCAACTTCATCTTCTCATACAGCAGTTTCCGAAACTCAGCAATGGGGATGCCCTCATCGTCGGGGTTGAGGGCCTTGCGCTTGGCGTTGAGCGCTGCCCGCAGGAAGTTAGCCAGCGTCACCCCCGGAATGGCCACGGGATATTGGAAAGCCAAGAAAAGCCCCAAATGGGCTCGTTCGTCTGGGCCGAGTTCCAAAATGTTTTGACCTTTGAAAATCACTTCCCCTTCGGTGACTTCATAATTCGGATGCCCCATCAACGTGTATGCCAGGGTAGATTTGCCCGTCCCGTTGGGGCCCATAATGGCGTGGACCTCACCTTGGGGCAAAGTGAGGTTCAAGCCCTTCAAAATTTCCTTGCCGTCAATGCTGACATGCAGGTTACGGATGACCAGTTCGGACATACGAAAACTCCTCATTGCGGTAAAATAGGCGGTGGGGCAACGGCTTCCGCCGCCGAAAGCAAGGGCAATGGCTGTTTTTGATAGCGGGGGGATTATAGCACGGAGCAGGCAAAAGCGTCAATATTCGTTATAAAAATCCAAAATATTGACTTATCCGCGCAGGCGTGCTATACTGTGGCCGCGCTGAAAATCGGCTTTTTTCGTTTGACCTTTGGCGGAAACCATGCAAAACACCCGGAAACGCATTCTCTACACGCTGTTAAACCGACAACGCTGCACCATCAACGAACTGGCTGAAGCAGTGGGCATCACCCCCATTTCTGTACGGCACCACATCAGCAAATTGGAAGCCGAAGGCTTGGTGACGTCAGAAGAGGAACGGCATGGGGTCGGTCGCCCACGACGGCTCTATTACCTGACTGAAACCGGGTTAGAGCAGTTTCCTTCCCAATATGTGCGCCTGACGACCCAACTGCTGAAACAGCTCAAAGCCACCCTGCCCCGCCCTATGGTGGCCAAGCTCTTCGCCGAAATGGCCCGCAACATGGCCAAAGATTACGCAGCCCAGGGCGATACCGACTCAATGAGCCTGGAAGACCGCCTGCAATTCATCACCCAGCTGCTCAACGAAGAGGGCTTTGTCGTCACGTGGGAGCAGGAAGACAACCACTACATTCTCAAAGAATCGGTCTGCCCTTACTTTCGCATCGGCAAAGACCATCCGGAAGTATGCGTTTTAGACCGCACCTTCATTGCCAGCCTGCTGGAAATTCCGCCCGACAAAATCAAACACGAGCATTGCATTCTCAACGGCGATCGTCAATGCCGTTTTATCATTCCGAAACCCTCGTACGGAGAATAACGCCATGACCGAAGAAACCCAAAACGCCCCCAATCGCCCCGTCTGGCAGGCCCGCCAGACGCACCCTGAGTTGGCCGAAGCGGTCGAAAAGGCCTTGCGCACCGTGGTGGACCCCGAATTGGGGATGGACGTGGTCACCTTGGGGTTGATTCGCGACCTGCAAATCAACGACGAGAGCGCAAACTTGGTGATGATTCTGACGACGCCGTTCTGCCCTTACGGCCCGGCGATTTTGGAAGCCGCGCGGCGCAAGGTCGAGGAAACCCTTCAAAAGCCGACCACCATTGAACTGGGCGAAGAAATCTGGGATCGCAGCATGATGGAAGACGGCGCGGCCGAGATGCTTGGTTTGTGGTAAAGGCAACCCTCATCGCGTGGTGCAACCTCTCTCCAAAAAAGGCTCCGCAATGCGGAGCCTTTTTTGTTGCAGCATCCTTCGCCCACTGCGGGGCATGGCGGCCGCGTCAAGGTTCCATACCCCGCACGACCGTGAGGGCGACCCAATCGCCCATCTGGCGGCGTTTCGCCAACGTCAGCCCAGCGCGGCGGGCGGCGGCGAGCACGTCGTCGGCTTGGTTCTCCAAGATGCCACTCAACACCAACGCGCCTTGGGGGGCAAGCAAGGCGGCCATGCCTTCCTCATCCAACAAGCGCACCAACACGGGCGCCAAAATATTGGCCAACACCAGCGGCGCTTGCAGCGGCCCCCAGGGCGGCTGACGCAAGGCCTCTACCGAGCCCACAGCCGCCCGAAACCTCGCGCCAACGCCATTGCGGTTGGCGTTTTCGCGGGCCACTTCCACGGCCTTGGGGTCGGTATCAACCCCAAAGGCCTCAGCCGCACCCAATTTGAGCGCGGCAATGCTCAAAATGCCGCTGCCGCAGCCCACATCCAACACCCTCATGCCCGGCCGCACCAAGCGCTCCACTTCTTCCAAGCACATTTGCGTGGTAGGATGCGTGCCCGTGCCAAACGCCATGCCAGGGTCCAAAAGCAATGGCACCCGCCGTGGCTCGGGATTTTCTAACCACGCGGGCACAATGATGAGGCGTTCCCCCACGGCAATGGGGCGATAGGCAAACTTCCAGGCTTCGGCCCAATCTTCTTCTTGTAAAAAGCGATACGATGGCTGGGGCAAAGGACGGATGACGTGCAAATGCCAGAGGGCCTCTTCGATGCGTTGCCGCGTGGTTTCCAGGTGTTCGTCCACCGGAAGATAGGCAGCCACGCGCACCGGCCCGGTCGGCACGCCTTCGCCGTCGGGCTGGTCGGCGATGTGGGTTGATTCGAGCACCACGCGGTTAGGGGCAAAGCGCGCCAGCACTTCGGCCACGGCTTCGGCCATTTCGCCGTCCACTTCCAGTGAGAGTTCCAACCATTGGGTCGGGTCGCTCATCCTAACAAATCCTTGAGGCGGTCTAAAAAGCCTCGGCCTTGGGGTTTGGCTTCGGTGCCCAGGCTTTCGGCCAGTTCCTCCAACAATTCTCGTTGGCGCGGGCTCAGGTGTTTGGGGATTTCCACGTTGACCACCACAATCTGGTCGCCGCGGCCGGGGCGCTGCAAATGGGGCACGCCTTTGCCCCGCATGCGGAAGGTTTGCCCCGGCTGGGTGCCCGCGGGAATGCGGAGCATCTCTTCGCCATCCACGGTCGGCACGGCGACTTCCGCGCCCAATGCTGCCTGGGCCATGTTGATGTTGAGGTGCAGGATGATGTCATCACCCTTGCGCTGGAAGAATTTGTGGGGCTTGACTTTGATTTTGATGTAAAGGTCGCCGCGCGGGCCGCCGTTGACCCCTGGCTCGCCTTCGCCGCTGAGGCGGATTTGCGTGCCAGTTGCGACCCCCGCTGGCACTTGCACCACTTTTCGCACGGTGCGGCGTTCCAGGCCTCGGCCGCGACAGGTGGGGCAAGGTTGCATGATGATTTGCCCCGTGCCGCCACACGAGGGGCAGGCCGTTTCTTGCACCATGGTGCCAAAGAAGGTGGTCCGCGTCTGACGAACCCGCCCGCTTCCCCGACAGGTGGGGCAAACCTGGGGGCGCGTGCCCGGCGCCGCGCCGGTGCCTTGGCAGGTGTGGCACACTTCGTTGCGGGTGACTTGCACCTCTTTTTCTGTGCCAAAAACCGCCTCTTCAAACTCCAGCGTCAGGGTGACTTGAAGGTCGCGCCCGCGCCGCGGCCGCGGGCGGGAGGTCTGCCCCCAGGCACGGCCAAAGCCGAAAATTTCCTCAAACAGGTCGGCAAAGTCGCCCATGCCAAAATCGGCTGCGCCGCCAAAACCGCCCGCGCCGCGGCCGACCCCAGCCGGGCCAAAACGGTCGTAGGCGGCCCGCTTTTCTGGGTCCGACAGCACGGCGTAGGCTTCGTTGATTTCTTTGAAGCGCTCTTCCGCGTCGGGCTCGCTGCTCACGTCAGGGTGATATTTGCGCGCCAAACGGCGGAAGGCGCTTTTGATTTCTTCTTGACTGGCGTTCCGAGGCACGCCAAGGATGTCGTAATAATCGCGTGGCATAATGCAATCGGTGAATGAGAGGATGGGGAATGGGTCAGGCCTCTAAGGGGCCGAGTTGGCGTAAGGCTTCCTGCACTGCCCGGGTGTGTTCTGCAAGGGCTTCAGGCGGGGCCTCCGCGTCGGCCAGGGTGGCTTTCAAAGCCGCCAAAGCCTGCTGGATTGCGGTTCGGGTTTGGGACGGCATTTTCTCGCCCAAGTCGTGCAGGGCTTTCTCCGCGCGGTAGGCCACTTGTTCAGCCTGGTTGAGGGCTTCGATGCGCTCCCGACGGCGGCGGTCTTCTTCCGCGTACCGTTCGGCCTCTTCCCGCATCCGCTTGATTTCTTCTTCGCTCAGCCCAGAAGACGCGGTAATGGTGATGTGTTGTGAGCGCCCTGTGGTTTGATCTTTGGCCGTCACTTTGAGGATGCCGTTGGCGTCAATGTCAAACGTCACCTCAATTCTTGGCACGCCCCGCGGCGCGGGGGGGATGCCATCCAAAACAAACTTGCCCAACGACTTGTTGTCTTTGGCTAAGGGGCGCTCGCCCTGCACGATGTGAATTTCAACCTGGGTCTGGTTGTCAGAAGCCGTGGAAAACACCTGGCTCTTGCGGGTTGGAATGGTGGTGTTGCGGGGGATGATGGGGGTAGCGATGCCGCCCATGGTTTCAATGGAAAGGGTCAAGGGGGTGACATCCAAAAGGAGCAAATCGGTCACCTCACCGCCCAACACACCAGCCTGGATGGCCGCGCCCATCGCCACGACCTCATCGGGGTTGACGCCTTTGTGGGGTTCTTTTCCAAAGAAGCGCGTGACGGCTTCCTGGACGGCGGGCATCCGCGTCATCCCGCCCACCAAGACCACTTCGTCAATTTGGTCGGGGGTGAGTTCGGCATCTTGGAGGGCTTCCCGCATGGGCTCCAACGTCCGCTCAATCAGGTGGTGGGTGAGTTGTTCCAGGCGGGCGCGGGTGAGGGTCATCACCAGGTGTTTGGGGCCTTCCTCGGTCACGGTGATGTAAGGCAGGTTGATTTCCGTTTGGAGCATGCTGGAGAGTTCTTTTTTGGCTTTTTCGGCCGCGTCTTTGAGGCGTTGCAGCGCGTTGCGGTCTTGCCGCAAGTCAATGCCTTCGGCCTCGAGGAAGGTCTGGATGAGGTAATCCATGATGGCTTGGTCGAAATCGTCGCCGCCGAGGAAGGTGTCGCCGCGGGTGGCCAACACCTGGAAGACGCCTTCGCCCACTTCCAGGATGGAAATGTCAAACGTGCCACCGCCGAGGTCATACACGGCGATGATCTCGTTGTGTTTGCGGTCCAGGCCATACGCCAGGGCAGAGGCGGTTGGCTCGTTGATGATGCGCAACACCTCCAAGCCGGCAATGCGCCCTGCGTCTTTCGTGGCGTTGCGCTGAGCGTCGTTGAAATAAGCGGGCACGGTAATCACCGCTTGGGTCACCGGCTCGCCCAAAAAGGCCTCTGCGTCGGCCTTGATTTTTTGCAAAATCATGGCCGAGATTTCAGGCGGGGCGTATTCCCGGCCGCCCATCAACACCCGCACATCGCCGTTGGGGGCCGCGGTGACCTTGTAGGGGATGCGCTTGCGGGCCTCTTGCACTTCGGGGTCGTCATATTTGCGCCCCATGAAGCGCTTGACCGAAAAAATGGTATTTTCGGCATTCACCAGGGCTTGGTTGCGGGCAATCCGCCCGACCAAGCGCTCGCCGTTTTTGATAGCAACCACAGAAGGCACCAGGCGCTCGCCCTCGGCTGAGGGGATGATGGTCGGTTCGCCACCCGACATCACCGCAGCCACTGAGTTGGTGGTGCCCAAATCAATGCCAATAATTTTGCCCATGCCTCTTTCTCCTTGCTTTTTTCACCCGCGGCTGACCCTTGCGGCCGCGCCCTGGGTTCAAACCATCAGGAAGACGGCGTCATTGCGCCACGCGCACCAGCGCAGGCCGCAGCACCTGATCGCCGATCATGTAGCCCCGCCGCACGACTTCGATGATTGCTTCGCTCTCGTGCTCGTCGTGAGGTTCGTGGGTGATGGCCTCGTGGAAGCGCGGGTCAAAGGGCATGCCCGGTTCAGCCGGGATGGGCTTGACGCCTTCGGCTTCCAAAATGGCCAGCATCTTGCGATAAATCAGTTCGATGCCTTCGGCCCAGGCCGCGCCTTCGCCTTCGGTGGGCTTGTTTTTCAACGCGAGTTCCAGGTCATCCAAAACTTCAAGATACCGCTTCACAATGTTGGCCGTGATATCGCGGCGGGTTTGCTCTTGTTGCTGCTCGACGCGTTTGCGGAAGTTGGCAAAGGCGGCCCGCTCCCGCTGCCAACCATCCAAATATTCTTGCATTTGGGCGCGGGTGGTTTCCAATTCGGCTTGCAGGGCCGCCACGTCCCCTTCGGCGTCTGTAGCCTCGGCAGGAGGGGTTTCCGAGGCTTCAGGCGCGGTCGCTTCGGGTGGCGTTTCTGCTTGAGGGGTTGTTTCAACCTGCACTTCTTCTTCAGGTTGTTCGGTGGGTTGTTGTTTTTGCTTCGCCATAAGCGTTACTCCCTATTCGGCTAAGGTTTCGGTCACCATATCGCTCAGCAGGCGGGCCACAAAGCGCACCGTAGGGATGGCCCGGCTGTAAGCCATGCGGGTGGGGCCTAACACGCCCAGCACCCCACTGGCCAACCCTGGCGCGCCGTAACGGGCCAACACCACCGAGCAATGGCGGAGTTCTTCCCAATCTTCGCTGCCCACCAGCACTTGCACGCTGCCGATTTCAGCATCTACGGCCACGCGTTGCAGCAAGCGCTCCAAAATAGCCCGGTTTTCCAACACGCTCAGGGCTTTTCGGGCGGCTTCAGGTTGGGCAAATTCGGGTTCGGTCAAGACGTGGGTCAAACCATCCCGATAGACTTCTTCGACCCACGTCCGGGTGCTCTCTTCCATCTCGGCGATGACCAAGCGTTGAATGTCGGCTTCCAACGCGTCGGCAGGCCAGGGCGCGGCTTGGATCTCGGCCAGCGTCCTTCCACGATGGCGCTGGTTGAGGCGCTCGGCCACCGCGCTCAGTTGAACCTGGGTCACAGGCTCGGCCAAATGCAGCAACCGCTGCCGCACTTCGCCGCCTACCAGCACCAACACCATCAACACCTGCCGCCCACGAATGCCGATCAGTTCCAAGTGTTTGTAACGGGCTTTTTCAGGATGCGGGGCGGTCACCAATGAGGCCGCCCGCGCTTGTTGCGCCAACACGGAAGCCGCCAGTTGCATCCATTGGTCAATGTCTTGTTGGGCTTGGTAAAACTGATGGGCAATCGTGTGTTTGGTCTCTGGGGGAAGGTCACTCCGCCCCAACAAATGCCCCACGAAATAGCGATAGCCCTTCTCGGTGGGTATCCGCCCTGCAGAGGTATGCGGCTGCTTGAGATAGCCCTTCTTGCTCAACACGGCCATTTCGTTGCGCACGGTTGCAGGGCTGATGTCCAGCCGATAATGTTCCACCAGGTGGCGCGAACCCACCGGCTGCGCGGTGTCCACATAATCGCGCACCACCAGGGCTAAAATCAGCTGTTGGCGTTCGGTCAGTTCCTCGCCAGGAGGGGGCACTTGTTTGGGTCGGGGCGACATCGGATTTACTCCAAATTTTTTAGCACTCTTGCTATGAGAGTGCTAAAAATCAGCGTTTTTATGATACCACGGGAAAGCGGCCCCGTCAACCAGCGAAATGCTGCGCAGCCCCCCTCACGCTCCCGCCCCTCCACCCATTGCACCCCCGCGCTGAGCGCCCCAGGACCTTCGCCCTCCTCAGCGTAGAGGCATCCCCCCGCAAAAACCCCGCGCCCAAACCTTGCCAAGTCCTCACAAATCGCAAGCGAACTGTAACAAACCGCAAGCCACATCGTTGTACTTAAAACCCCCTTATTTGCGTTAGGGGGCAAAATCTTTGCTCCAGGAGGATGGTATGCGCTTTTCTTCTCGTTTTCGTATCTGGGGGGCAATTGTCTTAGCCCTGGCCTTGGCCATTGGCGTGCTCAGCGTGGGCGCGGGTGCGCCTGCTGAGAAGGTACGCGTCTGGGTCACCTACCAAGCAGGTGCCCACGACACCGTGCATCAAGCCCTGCAAGGGGCAGGCGCACAATTCCATTATGACTTCCAGCGCCTCAACGCCTATGTGGTCACCGTGCCTGAAAACGCCCTGCAAGGCTTGCGCAACAATCCCAACGTGGTCAGCATTGAAGAAGACGTTCCCCGCTACCTCTACGGCAGCGCCATGAGCGCGCAAGCCGTGCAAGAAGCCCTCGCCGCCGCCGACATCGGCCAGACCGTGCCCTACGGCGTGGACATGGTGCAAGCCCGCGACGTTTGGGATGCCGACCGCGACGGCGTAGTGGATAGCGGCGCAGCCACAGGCAGCGGCATCACCGTCTGCATCATTGACACCGGCCTTTACACCGACCATGAAGACTTCGCCGGCGTCAACATCATCGGCGGCTATTCCCAAGTGGAAGACGCGTGGGATACCGACGGCGCAGGCCACGGCACCCACGTGGCCGGCACCATCGCAGCCGCGAATAACGACCTCGGCGTCGTAGGCGTGACGCCCGGCGCGGTGTCGCTGTATATCGTCAAAGTCTTCGACAACGACGGCCTGTGGACCATGTCTTCCGACTTGGTGGATGCAATCTACCGCTGCGCAGACGCAGGCGCCAACGTGGTCAGCATGAGCCTGGGCGGGAGCCAATCCACCGGTAAAGAGTCCCAAGCCTTTGCCGACCTCTACAACCAAGGCGTGCTCTTCGTCGCCGCTGCGGGCAACGACGGCACCACCGCGTATTCCTACCCTGCTTCGTACGATTCCGTCATCTCCGTAGCCGCGGTGGATAGCACCGGCACCGTGGCCGAATTTTCCCAACAAAACGACCAAGTGGAACTGGCCGCGCCTGGCGTGGACGTGCTGAGCACCATCCCGTGGGTGGAAGAAAACACCGTCACCGTGGACGGCGTGACCTACGAGGCCAACCACATCGAATACGCGGCTCGCGGCTCGGCAAGCGGTCCCTTGGTTGACGGCGGCCTGTGCGACAGCACGGGCGATTGGGAAGGCGCGGTCGTGCTGTGCGAACGCGGGGACATCACTTTCTACGAAAAGGTGATGAACGTCCAAAACAGCGGCGGCGTGGCTGCCCTGATTTACAACAACGAACCCGGCAATTTCTACGGCACCCTGGGCGACGGCAACACCGCTGACATCATCGCCCTCAGCCTGACCCAAGAAGACGGCCAATATCTGGTCGCCAACAAGCTGGGCGAAACTGCCGACGTCTACAGCAGCATCACCAAGCCGGCCAGCGGCTATGAAGCCTGGAGCGGCACTTCCATGGCCACGCCTCATGTCTCGGCTGTGGCCGCGCTGGTGTGGAGCGCCTACCCCTCACTGAGCAATGCCGACATCCGCGCCGCCCTGGACGCCTCAGCCAAAGACCTGGGCGTTGAAGGCCGCGACGTCGCCTACGGCTATGGCCTGGTGCAGGCTTACGACGCCATCCAATACCTGAGCGGCAACGACGGCGGTGACGATGACACCGGCGACGAGGGCGCGTTGAGCGTCAGCGTGACCACCGACAAAGACACCTACACCAATCGCGAAACCGTCACCATCACCGTTACCGTCACCGACGGCACCGACCCCGTCGCAGATGCTTCGGTCGCTATGACCATCACCACGGCCAAAGGCCGCACTTCCTCCGCTACGGCCATCACCGACGCCAACGGCCAAGCGACCTTCTCTTACTGGGTGAACGCCAACCGCGACGGCGTTGGCACCTACACCGTGGATGTCACGGCAACCAAGAGCGGCTATACCTCCGCCTCTGCCAGCACAACGTTTGTGGTAGAGTAGTTGCCTCTCCTTCCCCAAGCCAAAGGCCGAGGTGCATACCTCGGCCTTTGCGCGTCAGGAAGGCTATATCCTGAGCCTGCACCCCTTACTCGCTCAGGAGTCACACCACATCAGCCCCTCAATTTTGGGAAACAGCCCCCCAAGCCCCGCGCTTTCTTTTGCCAGCCCGGGGCTTGGGATTTCACCGCTCGCGAGACACCGCACGCAACCAACGCACCTGATAAGGCGCCAAAGGAACCTGCAGGATTCCGTCGTTGGCCAAATGCAAAACCTCGCCAGAGAGCAAATCTCGCCAGCGCGAGGCCAGCGCCACGGCTTCGCCCGTGACGCGCACGGTCAGCTGCTCATCACGCACCGAAATCAAGGCCAACACAGCCTCCCGCCCTTGCCCGCGACGCACCGCGAACACGCCAGGGTGAAGGTCTAAAATCTCCTGCGGCGCCTGAGGGTGAAAAGCCGCTTGTTCCCGCCGCACTTCTAACAGACGCCGATAGGCCTGCAAAATCTGCGCCTCGCGCGTGGCAGGATCGGCCAAACGGGCCTCCAACGCCTGCAGGGAAAACTTCTCTCGATTGAGCGAACGCGGTTGGCCGGTCTGCTGAAAACAAGCCTGACAATTGCGCGAGCCAAACAGGGAATGGACGTAAATGCCCGGCACCCCCGCCAAACTGAGCATAATAGCCTGAGAGGCCAAAAAGCGCGGCACATCCTCTGCCGTGGGCGCCGAGGGGTCGTTGAGCGCGTCATACCAGGTGATGTTGAGTTCGTAAGGCGCTTGGGACCCATCAGGGCGGGCGTAGGTCGAAACCTGACCGCCGTGGGCTAAGGTGGTCTCGGCCAAAGCCTGAATTTCGGCCGCGGTCAGCCATCCCTCAGCCGGGCGCACCCCAATGCCATCGTGAGAAGCCAAAAAATTGAAAAACGTGGTGGCCTCACTGGGAGTACGCAACGTGCGGGCCCAAGCCGTCAACTTCTCGGCCTTGCCAGTGCGAAGCGCGTGCAAGGTCAACGGCGGCAATGTGAAGTTATACACCAACTGGGCTTCGTCATAACCATCGCCAAAATAGGCAATGTTTTCATCGTGGGGGACGTTGGTTTCCGTAATCAACAACACGCCCGGAGCCACTTCGTCTAACATCGCCCGAAACAATTTCACCACCGCATGGGTCTGCGGCAGGTGAATACACGGCGTGCCAATGACCTTCCACAGGTAGGCAATGGCATCCAGGCGAATGATGCGCGCCCCGTGGGCGACGTAAAACAGCAACACATCCACGATTTCCAACAAAACCGCAGGGTTGGCGTAGTTGAGGTCAATTTGGTCAGCGCTGAAAGTCGTCCACACATACTTGACCCCTTGGGCGGTTTCCACCTTGGTCAACAGCGGCCACGGCCTGGGGCGCACCACCTGCGAAAGGTCAGTGTGGGGATCTACCACGATGAAATAATCCCGATAGGGCGCTTCACCACGCAAAAACCCCTGAAACCACGCCGAAGCCCGCGAAACGTGGTTGATAACGGCGTCAAACATCAGCCGATAGTCACGCTCCAGGGACCGAATATCGTCCCACGTGCCCAAGGCCGGATTGACCTGCCGATAGTCAACCACCGAAAAGCCGTCGTCCGACGAATAGGGGAAGAAAGGCAAAAGATGCACCGCGGAGATGCTATCACCCAAATGGGTGCGCAAAAAAGCGTGCAAGCTTCGCAAAGGCGGTTCGCCGCTGGTGCGGAATTGGTCACCATAGGTGATGAGCACTGCGTCGCGCTCGGTCAGACGCTGCGCAGGCGGCGGGGCCTCTTGCAAATGCGGGTGTTGGCGTCGAAAAGCCTCCAAGCGCTGCGCCAACGCTCGGGCGGTTTCGTCGCCTTGCTGCGGACCATAGAGGAAACGGAGCAAATCAGCAAGCACAGGCATCATCATCCCTGCAAAGGGGAAGGCCCCTCAGGGGGCACTTCCAAAATTTCATATTGGGCATTGGCTACTGGAATGCGGCGCACCTCGGATGGATCGTAGCCTTGATAACGAATTTTCAGCAGTGCGATGGGCAAACGGTGAGCCACAATGGCCACGGTCTCATGCGGATGGCGGGCGACAATATCATCCACGGCCGCGTACACCCGCCGCTGCACTTCGGCAATGGTCTCACCGCCGGGCGGGCGGGTCTGCCACGGCGCGGTTTCCCAGGCTTGAAACAGGGCAGGCCACCGGCGGGCAATCTCGGTCGCCAAGACGCCCTCCCACGCGCCCAGGTGAATCTCTTTGAGGCGCGGGTCGGCTTTGAGAGGCGCGTGGACGGCTTGGGCCACAAGGATCGCGGTTTGCCAGGCACGACGCAAGGGGCTCGCATACACCACCGTCGGGTGCGGCCCTTGCGCCTGCAGCTGCTTGGCCAGGGCCTGCGCCTGCGCCAACCCACGCGCGTTGAGGGGCGGGTCGGCCTGCCCTTGATAGCGGCCTTCCACATTCCAATCGGTTTCGCCGTGTCGAATCAACAACAAACGCGTCATGGTCGGGCGCTTCTCAGACATGGATGGTGTGCAGGCGTGCGCGCTTTCATGCCAGGCCAAACTTTTCCCGATATTCGGGAATCTCAATCATCGGTGGGCGCTCACGCTCCACCACTTCCCTTTGATCCAAATAATAGCGTCCTGGCGCATAGCGGATGAGGTTCATGGTTTTGTTGATGTCTTCCAGCAGGCGGATTTTATGGCGCTCTTCCAGACGCCGCACCACCACTTGAATGATGGCGAAGGCCATGGGTGAGAGGTCAGGCAGCGGTTTGTTGCGATGGATGCGTTCGCGCAAATCCACCTGGGCAATGGCGCTGAGGCCAAAGTTTTCCAGAAGGTCAATGAGCAAGCCCGTCTCTACGCCGTAGCCGGTAAAGAAGGGCACCCGTTCCAGCGCGGTGCGGCGGCCGGCATACTCTCCGGAAAGGGGCTGGATGAGACCCGAAAGCTCGGGGAAGAACATGTTGAGCAACGGCCGGGCAGTAAGTTCGGTGACCCGCCCGCCACCACCGGCCACGATTTTATCACCCTGTTTGAGCGGACGGCGATAAAACCCCTTGACGTATTGGATTTTCGGGTTCATCAACAATGGCCCGATGATGCCATACACGAAGCGAGGGTGAATGTTGCTGATGTCGGTGTCAATCCAGGCGATGATGTCGCCTTTGAGCACGTAGAGGCTCTTCCACAGGGCTTCGCCTTTGCCATGATAGGCCCCGTGTTGGGGCAAGATTTCCTGGTGAATGTACACGGGGATGCCCAACTCGGCCGCGATTTCGCGGGTGTAATCAACCGAGCCGCTGTCAATGAGCACGATTTCATCCAAAAGGGGGAAGTCGTCCATCAGTGCGGTTTTCACCGTGGTAATCACTTTGCCCACGGTGGCCTCTTCGTTGAGGGCTGGCAGGCCCAAACTGATGGTTAGCCCCTGCTGCTCTTTGAGCTGCACCAGGTGCTCCAGGTCTGCAAATTCTTCGCTGCGGAAGGTGTTTTCGGCAAACCAACGGTCCACCACCAGGCTCAAGGGGCGGCGGGCGATGCGTTTCTCGGCCTGGTGTTCTGCGGCTTCCTGGCGGGCGCGCGAGGCCGCGGTTTTGACAATCAGCAGGGTGCTTTGCAAGTCACGCACCAGCCGTTCCAAACGGGGCGAAAGCAGTTTGCCCGGCGGGTTGTTGCGGCTGGAAGCGCCCATGACCACCACGTCGTGGTCGCGGCTTTCGGCTCGCACCGCGCTTTCCATCTCGTCTAACGTGGTGACCGAGCGCGTGATGGCCTTCAAACCCCGCAAGGCAGCCCCAAAGTGGGCAAACAGGCGCTCTTCCGCATCGTAGGCGGCTTCGCGGGTGGCGTGAAGCAGGGTGATTCGCGCTGAAGCATATTCCGCGACGGCTAAGGCAACCCGCAACGCTTCGGCGTCATAGGGGCCACCGCGCACCGGCAACAACACCCGCTGCACCTTGTGCCATTCGGTGGGCTCGTGGCCGCGGCGAGCCACGACCAGGTTGCTGGGCAAGGCATCGAGGTTGGCGTCTTCCAGCGAGGGAATCGCTGCGTTGGGCCAGGGCACCAACATGGTGTGGATGTGCTCTTCGCGGGCGTGGTCACAGAGGGCATCCCAAATATGCTCAGGATGTCGGGCCAGGGAATGCACATAAAGCGCGGGCACCTGATAGCGTTGCAAAACCGGCGCAATCGCCTCACGCAGGCGGCTCAAAGGCCCCGCCGCGGCGCTCAAAGGTTCGTCGTGGGGCACGTCTTTGATGAGCAGCACCACAATTTGCCCTCGCTCATGGCCGTGGGCCAGAATGTGCGCTAAAGGAAGCAAAAATTCTGCCTCTTCGGGTGAGGCTACCGCCACCAAAATGCGTGGGGCTGCCGGTTGGCTGGGTTCGGGATGATACGGCATTGCAACACCTCCCCAAACAGTGACCGTTGCGTTGGGCAACGCTTGCGAACGTGTTTTCGCTTTTGAGAGCACGGCCGCGCCTGCCACGCGGCAAGGCCTCTCAGGCCCGCCCCGCTCCCAGGGGCTTTAGGATAGAAGCGGAATCAACTGCTCTTCAACAATCGCCTCCCAAGTGTAACGGCGGATGACGCGACGCCGCAAGCGATAGGTAGGCTCCTGTTTTAGCCGCGCGGCAATGCGCGCCGCGGCTTCCGCGGGGTCGCCTTGGGGGTCAAAGAGGGTCGCGTCTTCCCCTGCGCTTTCGCGCACTGGCGGGATGTCGGCCGCAAACACCGGCAGGCGCAACAAGCCGGCTTCTAACACCGGAATGCCAAACCCCTCCCGCAAACTGGGGAAGAGCAGCGCATCGGCCAAGGCGTAAAACTCGGCCAAAAGGGTGTCATCCACCAACAAGGGCTCGCCCCCCCGCCCCTGCTCGTAGAGGAAATGGACCTGCTCGGTCAAGTGTAATTCGCGACGTAGGTCTTGCAATTGAGCCAGGTAAGCGACGTTGGAAGGGTTATGGGGCCCTGGAGGGCCGGTGACGACCAACATGGGGTTGGGGAAATGCGCTCGCAGCGCCGCGATGATGCGAATGGCCATTTGGATGTTTTTGCGGCGGGTGATGCGCGCCGGCAACAAAAACAAGGGGTCGGCTTCCCACAACCCCAAGTCGTCGGCCAGGCGCCGAGCCGTCGGGCTCAGCCGAAGCAACTGCGCAGGCGCTACCCCCGGCGGGATGACCTCAATGGCTTCTGCCGGCAAGCCGAGCAATTGGGAAAGTTGACCACGGCGATGCTCTGACACCGTGACATAGCGGGTGTTGGGCCAAGGGGTTCGGAGCAAATCCCAAGGGAAGCCAGGGCGCAACACCGGAATGTAGAGGGCATCTAACCATGCGAAATCATGACACCAGCCAATGAGATGCCAACCTTGGCTGGCCAAGTCGTGCAAGGCTGCGGTGAGGGGCAAGTTTTTGTGCAAGGTCAGGGCGTTGTGCACAATGAGCGTGTCTTCGGGCGAAATGGCTTCTTGCAAAATAGCCCGCAAGCGAGCACGCAACGCCTCGAAACGCTCGTCAGGGCCGCGGTCGGTGAGGGTCTGAGAAACCGCCAACACGCCGTCATGCCGTGAATCAATCTCGGGCACCAAGAGAAAATCCACCCGAGGGTCAAACTTGCCCCCCCGCCCGGCAATAACCTGCACCTGATAACCTCGCCGAGCCAGCAAACGAGCATGATAGGCAATGGTAATCTCTACGCCACCGATGATAGGCGGACCAGCGTAGTGTAGGATGTGAAGCATAGCACCTCCTGCTGACAACCCGTCTTGCTCGTGCGGCAACACAACCCTTTGAGGCCTTGCCCCCATTTTGCCCTGCCTCGTCGGGCGCTGCAAAACCCGTTGGGCCACACCATGCCATCGCCCACGCCCACCTCTGCCGTCCATCCCCCCGCCGCGCATGGCAATGCCCGGCTCCGTTGCTTAGGTGCCAAACCGATGGCGCAGCAAATAGGCCAAGTTGCGTTCCAAAGTGCGGAAGCCGAAATATCGCCGGGCAATGGCGTAGTTTTGCTCGGTCATGGCTGCCACCCGTTCGGGGTCGTGCAACAACACGCGCGCGGCCTCCACAGTGCGATCGTCCACAAAGTCTTCAAAAACCACAACGTCAAAGCCCTTGGGCTGGATGTCAATGCGAAAAATCCCATATGCGCTCATCACCAAGGGGCGGCGATAATAAATCGTTTCCAAAAAGGCATTGCCAAATCCTTCCACGGCCGAGGGGTATGTCACCAAATCCGCCGCCTGATACGCATCGCGCAAGGCAAAAATCGGCGAGCCATCGGCCTTGCGCCCGCGATGATGGTCAAAGTGGGCAGCAGCAAAGCGAACGTCAACGCCCAAGAGGTGGGCGTTTTCCGCAAGATAGCGCTGATAGGCCGTGCCTTCATCGCCGCTCGCATGGGTAATGACCAACACCGCGGGTTCCCCTAACCGCCGCACCAGTTCAATGGCGTGTTCGATGCGTTTGCGAGGCACCACCCGCGTGGGCTGCAGGATGAAATGCGTGCCGGCGGGCACTTCCAAAACCTCCCGAACTTGCGCGGTGACCTGGTCGGGTGGCGGCGGCGGGCTTTCAAAATCCATCACATTGGGCACAACCGTGGCGCTCAGCCCGGTGCGCCAGGCCAATTCCCGCGCTGCATAGGTATTGATGGTGACATGGGTCACCTGATGCAGCGCGGGCGGGAACGCAGCCCGCAAAAAATCGTCCGCGGCTGAGCGCAAGTAACGGTTGCGCTCCCACCAAAAATCATGGTGGTGGCCAATGGTGTAAAGGTCGGTTTCGGCAATCACTTCGGTCAACGCCAGCCCTAACGGGATGTTGACCGGCAAGGAAAGCGCGTTTTCGGCGATGAGAATGTCAATGTCAAACCGTTCGATAAATCGGTAGAGATGTTGCTTGAGGTGATCGCGCAGCCGATGGATTTGGGCTGTGGTCTCAGACGAGCGGCAATAATCGTCAAACAGGTCTTGGGTGAGTTTCAAAATCTCCGGATGCTGGAAAAAAGCCTCCTCGACCACCATGCTGCGTTCCGGCGGCTGCTCGCTCAACCCCGCGAAGTAGAAACATTCATGCCCCATGTCGGTGAGCACCTGCGCCCATTTGGCGATTTCCAGCGAAACGCCATCGGTGCCTGCAATGCGGGTCGAGACAAAGCCAATATGAAGCGACGATTTTTGAGGTGCGGAAGGGCGGCAGGCTGGCATGGCATCCTCCAAACCCATTTAGTGGCGCAAGGGAGCGGCAGCAACACCGTTGGTGGTCAGCAAGTGCTCGAAGATGGGCAACACGGCTTCGTAGGAAAAATGCTCCCGAGCCAGTTGGTAATTGCGCTCCACCATCCGCCGCCGACGGACAGGGTCGCGCAGCACTTCAATGACGGCCTCCACGGTGTCGCCATCCACCGCGCGGTCAATTTCGATCAAATCAAAGCCCAAGGGGGCAATATCGGCCACATAGACGCTGTAGCGGTTGACCATGATGGGCAAACGAAAGTAGATGGCTTCCAAAAGGGCGTTGCCAAAGCCCTCATAAAGGCTGGGGTAGGTCACAAAATCGGCGTGGACGTAGGCATCCCAAAGGCTGTAGGCCTTGCGGGAACCCTGCTGCGCGGGGCGCGGCTGGAAGTATTCCGCGGCGTAGTGCAACGGCACCCGCCACTGCCGCGCCAAGGTCTGAATGTGCTGGAAATAGGCCATGCCCTCATCGCCGGCGTGGTGGCTAATCAACAACACGGGCTCTTTGCCCATCAGTTTGCGCTTCTTGCGGCGAAGTTCCCTCACCAAAACCAAGGCATGCTCGATGCCCTTCCGAGGGACAACCCGCGTGGGCTGGAGAATGAGCAAGTGGTCGTCGGTGAAGCCCAAGTTGGTGCGCAAATCGCTATTGAAGGGGGTAATGCCCACCGCGGCACGGTTGTAATCGAAAATATTAGGGATGACCGTGCTCGAAAGCCCTCGCCGGGCTTCGAGGTCGCGCTGGGCCACCGAATTAATCACCACATGCCGAATGGAGGGCAAATCGGGCGGGAAGGTCTCGTCTAACAACTCAGGCACATGGTTTTGAGCAAAGCGTTCCCGCTCCCAATAAAAATCGTGGTGGTGGGCAATGGTCGGCAGGGCCGTCGCCTCAATCAAACGGCGCAACGCAATGCCCAAAGGCAAGTTCATGGGAATGGTGAGCGCGTTTTCGACCACCAACAAATCAATTCGGAAGGTCTCAAGGAAGCGGAACAGGGCTTTTTCGATTTGCCGGCTCAACGCTTCCAAACGCGCCGTGAAATCATCGGGCAGCGGTGCCTCTTGAAAAGCCGCCTGGTTCAACGCCTGCACTTCGGGATGCTGAAAGTGCATCTCAGGCACCCGCATCCCCGGGAGATGGTCTTCATCCAAGTCGCCGGCGCAAAAATAGGTGCTGTGTCCCAGACGCTCCAGGATAATCCGCCACTTGGTCGTCTCCAAAGAGACGCCATCCGTCCCCGCGAAACGGGTTGAGACGAAGCCAATGTGCATTGCGTGGCCTCTATGTTGTCGAGGATGCGCACCGCGGTGGTGAACCTCGGTGCTGTGATAATTATATCCTCATCTTGCAGCCTTGGCAGCACGAACGCGCGGCTTGTTCCCCACAAAAATTTCCCAGAGGCGCCAAACAGCAGGAAACCACCCCCAGGCCCTTGCCCGCCTCAGAGGCTTCCCCACGGCGGAGCCGCGATGAGGCCACACTCCCTCAGCCCTTGACAAATTAGAACAAATGTTCTATCATAAGGCAGCACATCTTCTTTCCCGCTTTTTCCCTTTGGAGGTTGAAATGCAAGCCGCTTTTTCGCTCCCCCAACTTCGTGTGCGCCGAGGTCTGCTTTTCGGCGTGCTCATCCTGGCTGCGCTCCTGGCCTTCGAAATTTTCAATTACAGCACCACCGATTTTGCCCTCCGAGATTTGCTGGGCGACCTCCGCTTCGCGGGCATCCGCTGGGCGACCATTTTAGCCATTGCCTTCTGCGGCATTGATTTTGCAGGCATCGCCCGCCTTTTCACCCCTGAAGTCGGGGGCGATGAACCCAAAGAAGTGTGGTATCTGTTCGGCGCGTGGCTGTTGGCCGCGACCATGAATGCCATGCTCACGTGGTGGGGGGTCTCCATCGCCATTTTAGGGCATCAAAGCTTAGGCAACGCGGTCATCGGTCGAGAGACGTTGCTCAAAGTGGTGCCTGTTTTTGTAGCCATCATGGTATGGCTGATTCGGGTGCTCATCATCGGCACTTTTTCAGTGGCCGGAGAGCGTTTATTCAGCGTTGCGGAAGCCCGCCCCGCCCCCAAAGCCCGGCCGCAGCCCAACCCGCGCCGCCCGGGGACGCCATCTCGCCCCGCGCGAACGCCGAGCTACCGCCCCTATTCGGCCAGCGCCGCCCCCCACGATCGCCAACGTCACTGAGTCATGGCATCTCGCGTGCAGCCCGCTTCCCCGCTTACTCACCCATCGCCGCCGGCAGTTTACCTCACCCCTTTTTTGCTGCTGGCGGTGATGGCCACGTTGGCCGTCATGGGGGCCGCGGTCTTGACATGGGCGCCGGCCTTTGCCGCGGCCGCACCTTCCCCCACGCAGCGCTCCACCGCAGCCCAGCCGTCCTCCTCGCGCCTCGCTCCCTTTTTTACGCCCGAGGTGCGCCATTGGGAAGCCGACATCGTCCGCTGGGCTGCCCAATTCCATCTCGACCCCAACTTGGTTGCCACGGTGATGCAAATCGAATCGTGCGGCGATCCGCGGGCGATTTCGTCGGCTGGGGCGCGGGGGCTCTTTCAGGTGATGCCTTACCACTTCAAAGCCGGCGAAGACCCTTTCGACCCCAATGTCAACGCCCGGCGGGGGCTGGCCTACCTGCGCCAGGCCTGGCAACAGAGCCACGGTCAGGTCCGGCTGACCTTGGCTGGCTACAACGGCGGGTTGGGGGTCATCGGGCTGGCAGAAAGCGCCTGGCCAGACGAAACCCGCCGTTACGTGCGCTGGGGAACGCCGATTTACCAAGATGCCCACGCGCAAAAACAAAACAGCCAAGCCTTGCAAGCCTGGCTGCAACACGGTGGAGCCTCACTTTGTCGGCAAGCCCATCGGCGTTTAGGGCTACCTTAGGGTCTCACAGTTGTCTTGGCAAGTGGGCTACGGGGCTGCTTTCCGTCTCCTGCACGGCGCCAGGCCGCTCACTCTGCGATTTCAGCAGGGTGGGGCTCAGTGGCGGTCTCGTCTTCTTCAACCAAACAGCCTTCTTCAGGCATGATGGGCAGCGTCACGGTAAACGTAGTGCCCTCACCCGGGCGAGAGGCGACCTCGATGCGGCCGTCGTGGTGTTTTACAATCCAATAAGCGATAGAAAGCCCCAAACCAAAGCCCTTGCCTCGTGAGCGGGCTTTGTCAGCCCGATAAAAGCGCTCAAAAATATGGGGCAGGTCTTCTGGGGGAATGCCTGGCCCTGTATCTTGCACTGTGGCAACCGCGTATGAGCCTTTTTGCCCCACCATCAGCCGCACCACACCTCCTTGCGGTGTGTATTTGATGGCGTTTCCGACCAAATTGAGCAACACCTGTTTGAGGCGGTCGGGGTCCCCACACACCATGACGGGTTGGATGTCGGCTTGGAGGCGAATTTTTTCGCGGGCGACCACCTGCATTTCACGCAAGACATCGGCTGCGATGGCGCCCAAATCCACCATTTCACGGCGGAGGGGCAATTTGCCGGCCTCTGCGCGTTCCAGCAGCAGCAAATCGTCCACCAAGCGGCTCAGGCGGTCGGCTTCTTCTTCGATGCTATCCAGGGCTTCCCAATCCAATTTGCCGATGCGCCGCATCCATTGGGCATTGCCCTTAATGACGGTGAGGGGGGTGCGCAATTCATGCCCCACGTCGGCGATGAAGCGCCGCTGCGCCTGGAAGAGGGCTTCGAGGCGGGAAAGGGTCGCGTTGAAGGCTTGCACCAAAGTCCACACCTCATCGCCTGCGCCCTGGGGCACGGGGATGCGGCGGGAGAGGTCGTCGGCATGGGTGATTTGGTCGGCCACGGCGGTGACGCGGGTCAGGGGTTCCAGCGCGGCTTTGACGCTAAAGTAACTGACCAAAGCGGCCAAAAGCACGGCCAACAGAGCCACGGCCCCCACCGAGAGCAACACGACTTGTTTTGCGCGATAGATGGCTTCCAACGGCATGGCCACTTGTAGGGTGGCCACACGGCGGTCACCCACGTAGATGGGCTCGCTCAACACCCGCCAAGGATGGCCTTGCAAGGCTTCGGTGCGCAAGGTGGGCTGGGTGACAGAAAGCCCTTGGGGGGAGAGGGGATGGGCGTATTCCCGCACGTTGTGCGAAGCCCCTACCAGCCGCCCTTGGCGGTCCCACACTTGGACGGCCATGCCCGCGGCCAAGGCCAAATCGTCGGGGATGGGCACCACAATATTGCCGAATTCATCGCGGCGCACTTGCGACATCATGACGTGGGCGGTGTGTCGCAGCGTGCGATCCACGTGGTTCATCAACAAGACCCCCACCACGCCATAAACCGCCGCGCCAAAGACCAAAAACATTCCCCCAGTGACGGCTACGTAGAGCAACGTCAGGCGGGCGCGCAGGGTGCGCATGAGGTTATTCCTCTTCCTCTCGCAAGACGTAGCCCACGCCCCGCAAAGTATGAATCAAGCGGGGTTCACCGCCGGCTTCTAATTTGCGCCGCAGGTAACGGATATACACTTCCAGCAAGTTGCTCCCTGCGCCGAAATCATACTTCCAGACCTGATCGTAAATTTGCTCACGGGTCAACACCTGCCGCGGATGCCGCATGAAGAGTTCCAAAAGCTCATATTCCTTGGCTGTGAGGGCGATCTTCCGGTCGCCGCGGCGGGCTTCGTGGGTGCCGGTGTCCAGTTCCAAATCTGCAAAGCGATAAACTTTGGGCTCTTCGTGCCGCGAGCGGCGCAACAGCGCGCGGATGCGCGCCAAAAGTTCGTCCATATTGAAGGGCTTGACCATGTAGTCATCCGCGCCCATATCCAGCCCTTGCACTCGGTCGGCTACGCTGGTCTTGGCGGTGAGCATCAAAATCAAGACATCGCCCATAGCCCGCAAACGGCGGGCGACTTCCAGGCCATCCAATCCTGGGAGCATCCAGTCTAAAATCACCAAATCTGGCATGTTTTCTCGCGCCAGGGCCAGGCCGGTTTCTCCATCGGTGGCGACGTCTACCTGGTAACCTTCATAAATCAGTGCCCGCCGCAGGAAGCGGACAATGCCTTCATCGTCTTCGATGAGCAATAGGCGGGGCATAGAGGTCCTCCATCATGCGATTTTGCGGGCCCCAAACTTCGAACCCGACCTACTTTTGAGGGGTGTTGTTTCAAATATACCACAAACTGCCCAAATTGCTGTGGCCTCCCTGCAAGTGCGCCAAGGGCTTTGGGCGCCGGCAGAGGGAAGCGCGGCGCACCCGTGCTGTGCGGTTCAGATGCGCGGCCAGCCTCATCTCGGGCTTGGCGTGGGGGCTTAGGCTGCTTGCCGAGGCTCACGCCAACGCCCCCGCCGCCTCGGGCGACAAAAAAGCCCCCGCCCGAAGGCGGAGGCTTCCAAGCTGCCCAACCTCCCGGCTCACGGCAAAAAGTTCCAGGGGTTGACCTTGCCGTATTTCTCGTGCAAGAGCTCAAAGTGCAAATGCGGACCTGTCGAATTGCCTGTGCTCCCAATGGCGCCAATCATGTCGCCCTGATACACACTCTGCCCACACTGGACATAGATCTGGCTCAAGTGAGCATACAGCGACTGCCAGCCGTTGCCGTGGTCAATGACCACCACATTGCCGTAGCCCCAATCGTTCCAGCCGGCATAGACCACCACGCCATTGTCCACAGCGTAAACCGGATAGCCCAGTTTGCCCGCGATGTCAATGCCATAGTGGTTGATGGCCGGGGAGTAATCGTACCCTGACAAATAGTGCAACGTGGTCGGCCAGATGAAAGTGCCCGTGCCAACCGCGCCTTCATAGACCTCACCACAGGAACCAGGGCCCAACACCCTCGCGACCGCGGGGTTTTCGCGGGTGATGCGCGGGGCGCTCCAGGTCACAAATTGCCGATGCCCACCTGGGATAATCAGCCAAGTGCCGGGTTCGATATTGGGATGTTCGGGGTCGGTTTCAGGCGGCAAGTGGTTGCCAGGGTAATTGATGATGTCTTCGGGGGTCACCCCAAAAAACTTGGCCACCACGCGCAGGTTATCGCCTGCGTGCCATTGGTAATAGGTGCCATCCACCGGCAAAATATTGAGCACCTGGCCAGGGCGCAAGCGATGGGGGTCGTCAGCCAAGATGTCGTAATTTCCCCACAGCACGGTTTCGGGCTTCAGGCCAAACTTTTCGGCAATGCCAAACACCGTGTCGCCGGGCTGCACTTTGTATTTGACCACCTCTTCTCGGGGGCGGGAAGGGACGTCGGTATGCAAGACGACCTCCCGCTCAACAGCTTGCATGTGCGAAGCGTCTGCCGCGCGAAAAGGTGGGAGGAGCGCCGCGGCGCCAGCCTGCGGGGTGGGCGTCGCTGGGATGGCTTCTGCCGCGGCCACCGTGCGCTGGGGGCTGTTGGCCGCCAACACCCGCGGCAAGCCACTGCGGTTGAAAAACCAAACCGCAATCGCCACCATGACCACGACGACCGCGTGGCTGCCCAAGCGCTGCACGAACTCCAAAACCCCCAACTGCGCCAACTGCTCGCTGACTCGCAAGCGGGGGAACTTCTTCTGCTTATCCATCGTGGCCACATTATACTCCAAAAAGCCCCCTTCCCCAGGGCTGGAAGATGAGGGCGCCCTAAAAATCGCCCGCATTGTTGATATAAAACATCAGACAACCTCCACCAGCCTCCGCTCAATAACCACTCGCCCCACGCAGGCGCGGCGCCGAAGCCCTGCATGGATGCACGCTTTTTGAGAATAAAAAATTGCCAAAAACTCCCGCAGGTTCCTGCTCGGTGCTATAATGAAAGAGCCAAACACAGCCGCTATCTCTCGTGGAGGTAAGCATGAGCGTTGCTGGTTCCCAGCGGGGATACGTGCCCCCGCCCATCACCCGCCTGGAAGATACAGGGCTCTCTGCCCTCTGGCTGCAAGATTTGGCTTTGAAAATCCTTTATTTTCAAGGCTACCTAACCGGCTACGACGTTGCAGAGGCCATGGCCCTGCCTTTTACAGGCTTGGTGGATCAACTGCTGGAATCTCTCAAAAGGGAAAAAATGGTCGAAGTCCGCTCTTCGCGCGGGGGTTTAGGAGCGGGGGTGTACGAATATGCCATTACCGAAGCCGGGCTCCGTCGGGCGCGCGAAGCCCTGGCCCGCAGTCAATATGCGGGGCCCGCGCCGGTGCCGCTCCACGTTTACAACGAAGCCATGCGCAAACAAAGCCGCTCGCGCACCTTGGTGACGCCGCGGGTGATGCGCAAAGCCCTGGCCAGCTTGGTCCTCTCGGAAAAAACCTTCCACCGTATTGGTCCGGCCGTCAACTCGGGCACCTCCATTTTCCTCTATGGCCCGCCCGGCAACGGGAAAACCACCATCGCCCGCGCGATTGGCAACATGGTGCTTTCTGAGGCCATCTACATCCCCTACGCGCTGTATGTTGACGGCCAAGTCGTCACCCTCTACGACTCGGTCAACCACAAACGCGCCCCCGAAGACGATACCACCTCCCGCGGCACAGGCTCCCTGCGCGCGAGCAAACGCCGCGACCCCCGCTGGGTACGCATCCATCGGCCCTTCATCATGGTGGGCGGCGAACTCACGTTGGCCAACCTCGACCTCATCTTTGATGACGTCAACAAATTCTATCAAGCCCCTGTGCAGGTCAAAGCCAACGGGGGTATTTTGCTGGTGGATGACTTCGGACGGCAGCAAGTGCGCCCACGCGACCTGCTCAACCGCTGGATTGTCCCCTTAGAAAACCGCATTGATTACCTCACCCTCCACACTGGCCGCAAAATCGAAGTGCCGTTCGACGTGTTGGTCGTGTTTTCCACCAACCTTCCCCCCAAAGACCTGGTGGACGAAGCCTTCCTGCGGCGCTTACGCCATAAAATCTACATCGGCGACCCCTCTTACAGCGACTATCGCGAAATCTTCCGCCGCGTGGCGCAAGCCAAAGGCGTGGTCTATAGCGATCAAGGTTTGGCTTACCTCCTCCAAGAATGGTACATCAAACGCGGGCGCAAACTGCGCGCTTCGCACCCGCGCGACATTTGCGACCAAATCGTAGACATTGCCCGTTACCGCGGCATTGAACCCACCATGAGCCGGGAACTCATTGACCAAGCCGCGGAAGCCTATTTCGTGGACCTCTAACCATGCCCGTCACCTGGGAGACGCTTCCTCGCCCGACCATCATCGCCCACCGAGGGGCATCGCACTACGCCCCCGAAAACACCCTGGCCGCCTTCCGCCTGGCCGTTGCTCAACACGCCGACGCCATCGAATTAGACGCCAAACTCACCCGTGATGGGCGCGTGGTCGTCATGCACGACAACACCGTGGACCGCACCACCAACGGCCACGGCGCGGTGCGCAAAATGGCCTGGCGCGACCTCCAAAAACTCAGCGCCGGTGGCGACCCCCACGACCCCGACACGGCCATCCCCCTCCTGGCCGACGTCCTCCAAGCCGTAGCCTCCGACCTCATGGTCAACATCGAACTGACCAACTACGCCTCGCCCACCGACGCCCTGCCAGACAAGGTTGCCAACCTCATCACCGCTTTGGGGGTGCAAGACCGCGTTTGGATTTCATCCTTCAACCCACTGACCTTGTGGCGCTTTGCCCGTCGCATGCCCAGCGTGCCTGTGGGCTTCCTGCTCGACCAGCGTTACCCGTGGCTCTACCGTCTGGCAAAACACTTTGTGCGCCACGAAGCCGTGGAACCTCACCTTTCGCTGGTCACCGCCTCGGCTGTCACCCGCTGGCACCAAGAGGGCAAACGCGTGTTGGTTTACACCGTCAACCAAGCCACCGCCATGCGCCGCCTGTTCCGCTGGGGGGTGGATGGCATCTACACCGACGATCCCCCCCTGGCGCAACAAGTGCGCGCCACCCTGGAAACCGCCTAACCCGTTGAAAAAGGCGGCTTTCGCCACCCCGCTGCCGCCTTTTTCAACCCCAAATTGGAGGAGAAATGCGCCCTTCCCGCCTGTGGGCCGGCATTGCCCTACTGGCACTGGTGGCATTGCTCTTTACGCCCACGCGGGCCTCAGCCCAAAGCAGCGCCTCCCGCCACGCCGACGGCACAGCCGAAGACTGTGCTCGGCAAATTTTGGCGCGCCTCTCGCCCGAAGAGCGGGTGGGGCAGCTCTTTCTGGTGGCCTATCAAGGCCACGACATCTCCCCCGAAACGCCCATCTACGACCTCTTGGCGCAAAGGCAGGTCGGCGGCGTGGTGCTCCTGAGGGAAAACGACAACATCCCAGCCGACCCACAAGCCCTTCAAGACGAGGTCACGGCCCTCCAACGCGCCGCGTGGGAAGGCGCCCAGCAAACCCGCACCGACATCCACGGCCTTACTTATCAGCCGGCCTACGTCCCCCTGCTCATCGCCGCCGCCCAAGATGGCGACGGTTACCCCAGCGACCAAATCATCGAAGGCCTCACCCCCTTGCCCAGCCCCTTGGCCATCGGCGCGACGTGGAACCCCGACCTCGCCCAATCGGTCGGGCAAGTTTTGGGCCGTGAAATGGCCGCGCTGGGCATCAACCTGCTCTTGGGGCCGCCTTTAGACGTCTCAGCCACCCCTCACCCCGGCAGCCCCGGCGACCTGGGCACCAACACCTTTGGCGGCGACCCCTACTGGGTAGGGCGCATGGGACAAGCCTACATCCAAGGCGTGCATCAGGGCAGCAGCGGGCAGGTGGCGGTGGTGGTCAAACACTTCCCGGGCTATAGCGGCTCCGACCGCTCTCCCGCGGAAGAGGTCGCGACCGTGCGAAAATCGCTGGAACAGCTCAAACAAATCGAATTAGCCCCCTTCTTTGCCGTCACGGGCAACGCCAGCGACCCCGCCTGGATGGCCGACGGTTTGTTGGTCTCTCACATTCGCTATCAAGGCTTCCAGGGCAACATCCGCGCCACCACGCGGCCGGTCAGCCTCGACCCCCAAGCCTTTGCCCAACTCATGGCGCTGCAACCCTTTGCCGCCTGGCGCGACAACGGCGGGGTGGCCGTCACCGACGATTTAGGCAGTCAGGCTATTCGCAAATTCTACGACCCGACGGAGCAAACCTTCCCCGCCCATCTGGTGGCCCGCGATGCGCTGTTGGCTGGCAACGACCTCCTTTATTTGGGGCTGGGCTTCCACGACCCCAGCGACGCCACCCAATACGAAACCGTCATCCGCACGCTGGATTTCTTCGTCCAAAAATATCTCAGCGACCCGGCCTTTGCCCAACGGGTTGATGCCGCAGCCTTGCGCGTGCTGACCCTCAAGTGCCGCCTTTTCAAGCGCTTCTCTTACGCCGAGGCCACGCCCAACCCGGGCGCCCTGACGGTGCTGGGGCAAGGGCAAGATGTCGCCTTCCAGGTTGCCCAACAAGCCGCAACCCTGATTAGCCCTTCGCCGACTGATTTGGAAGCCGTGCTTCCCGCGCCGCCGCAACCCTACGAGCGCATCCTCTTCGTGGCAGACACCGTGCCCTATCGCCAATGTAGCGCCTGCCCTGAACGCATGGCGCTCTCACCCGAGGCGTTTCGCGATGCCGTGCTGCGGCTTTATGGGCCGCAGGGGGGGCAACAGGTGATGCCACAAAACCTTTCGACTTTGACCTTCGCGCAACTCCAAAACTGGCTGGACGACCCCGACGCCCACCCCGACGTGGGCTCTAAACTGCGCTGGGCCAAATGGGTGGTCGTCGGCCTCCTGGAAGTCAACCCCCAACGCCCAACCTCCTTGGCCTTCCGCCATCTGCTGGACCAGCACCCCGGCCTGTTACGCGACAAACGCGTGGTGGTTTTTGCCTTCAACGCCCCCTATTATCTGGATGCCACCGATATTTCCAAACTATCGGCCTACTATGGGCTCTACAGCAAAACTTCGCCCTTTGTCGAAGCCGCGGCCCGACTGCTCTTTCGCGAATTGGCGCCTCTGGGCGCACTGCCGGTGTCGGTTTCGGGCGTGGGCTACGACCTCATCGCAGCCACCGCACCCGACCCCCAGCAGGTCATCCCCCTCTTTTGGGACTTCCCCCCGCCCCAAGACGCAGCAGCGGCCATCACCCCCGAGCCCAATCAGCCACTCCGCGCCACGCCCGGCCAGAGCCTTCCCGTCCGCACGGGTGTTATCATTGACCACAACGGGCATCCCGTGCCCGACGGCACTGTGGTACGCTTCCTGCTGACCACGCCGGGCGGCGATCAAGTGCAACAAAGCGTTGAGGTCACCACCACCGACGGCATCGCTCGCGCGTCCTTCCAGGCCGAACAACCTGGGCTTTGGGAAATCCGCGCACAGAGCGATCCTGCCCGCCAATCTCAAGTGCTCACCGTGGAAATCCCGAGCGAAACCAACAATGGCACGCCGCTCCCGACAACGCCAACCCCAACTGCGACAATGCCCCCCAGCGCCACCCCCACTCCACCCCCGACCAGCACCATCTCTCCTACGCAACACGACAAAGTCAACGGGCTGGATTACCTGCTGGCCCTCCTCACCAGCCTCGCTGTGGCCTGGACGACCTATCGGCTGGCCCTTCAACGCGGCCAGGCACGTTGGGGCGTGCGTTGGGGGCTGCTCGCTTTCAGCGGCGGGATGATGGGTTACCTCATCCTGGCTTTGGGACGCCACCGAGTCGCGCCGTGGCTGCTCCATTGGGGCTACGCGCTTTCCCCCACCTTGGCCCTGGGCGGCGCCCTGCTCGGCTTGCTGGGCGGCATTCTGTGGCGCCACTGGAGCCTTAAAACTCGGGTTTAGCCAAGGCTCCATGCCCTGCCGGCATGGAGTTCCATCGAGAAGTTTTAAAGTTGTGTGGTTTGTCTGCTCCGGGTGCTCTTGCCATGCGCAAACCGCTTGCTGCAGCAAGAGGAAAAACGGGCCCGTCACCCACCTGCACCCCCCACTGCCCAGACAGATGCCGGGGCAGGCAACAAAACGAGTTCCGTTTGCGCAGGAGATGTCTATGGCACAAAAGAAAATTTATATCGCCGGTCCCCTTTTCACCGAAGAACAACGCTGGCTTTTGGAACGCATTGACGAAGTGTGCCGCCAATCGGGCTTTGAGACATATCTCCCCCACCGCGACGCAGGCATCTTTGACCGCAACAGCGATTCGACTTTTTTCTTTGAAGAAGACTTGCGGCAACTCCAACAGGCCGATGTCCTGGTGGCGGTGCTCAACGGCGACGATGTGGATTCGGGAACAGCGTGGGAAATGGGATATTTCTACGCCTCTCACGATGGCCCCATCATTGGCTATCTCCAAGATTCACGCAAGCCTAATCCCAAAGCCCAGCTCAATCCGATGGTGGTCAACAGCCTCTTCGTATGGGTTGACAACCGCGAGAGGCTGGGGCAAATTCTCCGAGCGCTCAAGAGCTCTTAAGTGCCGCCCGGGTGCGCTTCCCCCAGACGCTCGACATCGCTCGACGCTTTCATTCTCGCTTCGTTAGCACTCATTTGTCCTTTCCAACATCGAAGAATTCTCCCTTTTGCGCGATTGCGCCGCAGAAGAAGATGTTTCAGCGTCTTAGGGGGCATTTCGCAGGCAACACCCCGGGGAAGCCCACCCCAGCCTTTCCACCTAAACGCGCCATCCGCGTTGCCCCATGCCGCGGGGAAACCGCCGCGGCGTGGACACCATCGCTTCTCTCCGGCCGTGGTCTCGAGGCCTTGGGGGGCTTTTCCCCCAGGGGTTGTTTGGCGCGCTTCGGTGCCGCTCACCGCTCCAAGTCGCTGTGACGCGTGATGCCAGGGGGTTCCTAACAACGCGCGTGCTTGCATTGCAGCGCTTGCCGGCCTGGTCCTTTCCCCTGGTCCTCCCTTCCTGTCCTTTCGCTGCCTTCTTTGCTTCCCCCTCGTTTCTCTCTCGCTTCCCTCTCGCTGTCCCCTCGCCTTTCTGTATGGCTATACGAAAGCCTCCTGGAGGCACAACTCCCACCGCACCCCCAGGAGGCTTTGACGATCCTAAAAGTTGACTTCCGGCAGGTTCTTCAACGATTGTTGAATGGCCTCGGCAGGGTAACTATAGTCTTGCAAGTTGCCGTTCAGATAGGCCTCATAAGCGCTGAGATCAAAGTGGCCATGCCCAGAGAAGTTGAAGACGATGACCCGCTTTTCGCCGGCTTCCCGAGCCTTGATGGCTTCGTCAATTGCCACTTTGACCGCGTGGGCCGTTTCAGGCGCGGGGATGATGCCTTGGGTGCGGGCAAACAACACCGCGGCTTCGAAAACCGCGCGCTGATGCACGGCCACGGCCTCAATGACGCCTTGCTCATACAACGCGCAGACGGTAGGCGCCATGCCATGATAGCGCAACCCGCCGGCGTGGATGGGCGGCGGCACAAAGTCGTGCCCCAGGGTGTGCATTTTCACGATGGGGGTGATTTTGCCCGTGTCGCCATAGTCGTAGGCGTAGAGGCCTTTGGTCAAGGTCGGAGCAGCCGTCGGCTCAACCGCGATGACCCGATAATCTTTCTTGCCTTGAAGTTTGGCCTGCAAGAAGGGGAAGGCAAAGCCGCCGAAGTTAGACCCGCCCCCAATGCAGCCAATGAGCACGTCGGGTTCTTCGCCTGCGAGTTCCATTTGTTTCATGGTCTCTTGCCCAATCACTGTTTGGTGCAACAAAACATGGTTGAGCACCGACCCCAGGCTGTATTTTTTCTTCCCGTTGGATGTGAGGGCGGCTTCCACTGCTTCGGAAATGGCAATCCCCAGCGAGCCAGGACTGTCGGGGTCTTCGGCCAAAATACGGCGGCCGAATTCCGTCCGCCCGGTGGGGCTGGCAAACACTTGCGCGCCGTAGGTTTCCATCAAAATGCGCCGATAGGGTTTCTGCTGATAGGAAACCTTCACCATGTACACTTCCACATCAATGTCAAAGAAATTCCCGGCCATCGCCAGCGCGGAGCCCCATTGCCCAGCGCCGGTCTCGGTCGTTAGGGCATGGACGCCTTCGGCCTTGTTATAAAAAGCCTGGGCTACGGCGGTGTTGGGTTTGTGGCTTCCCGAGGGGGAAACGCCTTCGTATTTGAAGTAGATGTGGGCCGGCGTGTCCAAGGCTTTTTCCAGACGCCGCGCGCGGATGAGCGGGGTCGGCCGCCAAAGCCGATAGACCTCCCGCACCGGCTCGGGGATCTCAATATACCGCTCTGTGCTCACTTCCTGGGCAATCACGGCCTTGGGGAAGAGCGCTTCCAGGAAGTCGGGGGTGACCGGCTCTTTGGTCACGGGGTGCAAAGGCGGCGGCAAAGGCGTGGGCAAATCCGCTGCGATGTTGTACCAAAACTTAGGCAAGTCGGCTTCGCCAAGCAAGAAACGATTTTGGTCAGACATGGAACACCTCCAAGCGTGAAATGGATTTGACGGACGGGAATAGGGCGTTAACGAAAAAAGCGTCCGTCCCTCATGGGGACGAACGCGATAGCGTCCGCGGTGCCACCCCGGTTAGGCGGCAGCCCTCGGCGATTTAAAACAAAAGCCCGTCGTGAAGCGACGGGAAAAATCGCAAGTTCTGGGCAAGCCAGCCTCACTCGTTTCGGGTACGGCGGGCATCAAGCCACGCTTATACCCTTTGCCCTGATAACGGTGGCAACTCCGGCAAGGGCTACTACCCTTCGGGTTCGCCCTGCGGCTCTGAGGCCCATTCAGCGTCGGCGTGCGGACCGGCTCTCACCTCGCCCGGCTCTCTGTACCGCCGTTTCGGCGCTTACTCGTCCTCTTCACAGCCTTTGCAACTGTGCAATTGTTGGCGCAAGTTATAAAGGAAAACGCGATGGGTGTCAAGGTTTTCGTCCGCGTCTGGCTGCTTTTGGGGTGGGGGGTGTTAGGTCTTGGTTACTTGGTTACTTGGTTGCTTGGTTGCCTGGTTGCTTGGTTGCCTGGGCGTTTGGGGACCCTTTGCCTGGGCAGTAGGGGCGGAGCGTTGCTCCGCGTTGGGAGGCACACGGAGCCACGGAGGGCACGGAGGGTAGATAGGGCGAGGCATCGCCTCGCCCCTACGCAAAAAAATCGGCGAAAATCGGTGTCAATCGGTGGATCCATCTGCGTCCATCTGCGTTCTGCCCTCATCCCCCTGTGTCCCCCCTCTCCCAGCGGGCGAGGGGGGATAGGGC
>Ga0256914_1000684_pt1 | contig 32940 bp, 23 predicted proteins | sample HulkmetaG_FD_191571 | JGI IMG/M metagenome (GOLD analysis project Ga0256914, IMG submission 191571) | Hydrothermal chimney microbial communities from Main Endeavour vent field at the Juan de Fuca Ridge, Pacific Ocean - Hulk | ecosystem: Environmental > Aquatic > Marine > Hydrothermal vents ... | reverse complement strand
CAGGGCGGAGGAGATGACCCGGGCCCGGGACGGTCTCCGGGTCCGGGTGGCCGAGGCGGAGGCCCGTCTCGGGAAGGCGACCGCCGCCCTCGGCGAGGCGACGGCGGCCGTGCACGCGCTCGAGGAGAGGCTCGACGTCGTGCTGGGGGAACTCGAGGGGATCCGCGCCCGCCGGGAGCGGTTCGGCCTCGAGGCCGAGCGACTGCGTTCCGACCTGGCCCACGTCGTCGAGACCTGCCGGGAGGAACTCGGCGTCGACCCGGGGGACCTGGCACCGGAACCCCCGGAGGGGATCGATCCCGAGGCCCTCTCGGACGAGCGGTGGCTGGCCGCACGCCTCGAGGAACTCCGGGGCAGGCGGCGCCGCATCGGGGTGGTCAATCCCCTGGCCGAGCAGGAGTACGACGAGCTGTCGGCCCGCTTCGAGGAACTCTCCGGCCAGAAAGAGGACCTGGAGTCGACGATCGCCGAGCTCACGTCGTCGATCCGGAAGATGGACCGGGAGAGCCGGGACCGGTTCCTGGAGGCGTGGCGGGAGATCCGCCGCCACTTCAAGGAACAGTTCGCCATCCTCTTCCGGGGCGGAAAGGCGGACCTGGTGCTCGAGAACGAGGGGGATCCCCTCGAGAGCGGAATCGAGATCGTCTGCCAGCCCCCGGGCAAGAAGCTCCAGTCGGTCGGCCTCCTCTCGGGGGGAGAGAAGGCCCTGGTCGCCACGGCCATGCTGTTCGCGATCTTCCGCTACCAGCCGCCGCCGTTCTGCCTGCTCGACGAGGTCGATGCCCCCCTGGACGAGGCCAACGTCAGCCGGTTCACGGAGGTGCTCCGGGGCTTCACCGGGCGGACCCAGTTCATCCTGATCACGCACAACAAGCGCACGATGGAGATGGCCGACGTCCTCTACGGCGTGACGATGCCGGAGCCCGGGATCTCCCGCCTGGTCGCGATGTCCCTCGACTGATCGGCTCCCCCCGGGATTGCCCGCCGGTGCCCCGGGACCCATCTTTTCCCCCGTCCGGTTCCCGCGCGCGCGGGACCGGGCGGGAGGATCCGCGATGCCCGAGAGGCCCACCCTGCTGCTGCTCCGGTCGCTGCCGGCGGCCGCCATGGCCGTCGGCGCGTTCGCCGGCGCCTCCCTCGGGGGCGGAAGCGTCCTGCTCGCCGGTGCCCTTGCCCTGGCCGGGTTCGCCTTCGGGTGGACCGTCCTGGCCCCGCCGCCGGAAGCGATGGACGCGGCCGCCGCGGTCGGGAAACCCGATCCGACCCTCGAGGCCCGGCTGATCGCCTACCGGGAGGAGGCCCGCTCCCTCCGGGAGTCGATCTCCCGCGAGCGGGAGCGGGCCCGCCAGGCGGCGCGGATGCTGGAGGCGGTCGGAACGCTCGTCCTGCCCGGGCTCTACACGGTCGACGGGATCCTCTCCGGCCTCCTCGGGGAGCCCGAGCGAGCCATCGACCGGCGCCGCGCCCTGGGGCCGGCCGTCCGGGAGCTGCGGCGACTCCGGCACCTGGTCGAGGAACTCCTCGCCCTCGCCCGCGAGGAGGAAGACGCGGGCGCCCTCGCGCCGGCGCCCCTCGAGATCCGGCCATTCCTCGCCGAGGTCTGCGGAGAGGAGGGGGTCGGGCAGCCCCGGGTGGAGGAGACCGTGCCGGCACTGGTCCTCGTCGACCGGACGCGGCTCGAGACGGCCCTGCGGTCCCTGCTGCGGGCCGGGGAGGGTCCTGTGGAACTGGCCGTGGGCGGGCGGCCGACCGGGATCGACCTGGTGGAGCTGACCTTCCACCTGCCGGGCCGGGCGGGCATCGTCCGGGAGACCCGGGCGGCCCGCGACGAGGGGAGGGTCGCGGCCCACCTCGCTGCCGCGGGAGAGCGGGCCCTCGCGGCCCTGCTCGGCGTGCGGGCGTTCGAGCGGCTGGGCGCGGCCCTGGACCTGGACGGGGACGACGTCGTGGCGCGCCTGGTCGTCCCCCTGGCAGCGGACCGTCGCCGCCGCGGACAGGATGCGCCCCGGACCGCGGCGGACCGGGAGGATGCCGTGCCCGTCGCGGCCGACTGAGGGCCGGGTTCGCGGTATGCTCCCCCGCGATGAGTGGGCGTGGCGCGGACCGGGACCGAGGAGCGGCAGGGCCGGGTGATCGCTCCTGGCGGGGCCTGCTGCTCGCGCTGTTCCTGGTCGCCCTCGCCATCCGGGGCGTCTCGATCCTCGAGGCGGCCGACTCCCCCTACCATCGGCACCTGGTCCTGGACGCGGCCACCTACCACCGGATCGCCGTGCGGGGTGACCCGCGCGAGCCGTTCTGGCAGCCGCCGCTCTACCCCTGGTTCCTCCGCGCCGTCTACCGGGTGACGGGACGGCCGGCTCCCGCTGCCGCCCGGGGCGTCCAGGCGGTCCTCGGCGCCCTCTCCGCCGTCCTGGCGACCCTCCTGGCGGCCCGGTACGCCTCGCGGCGCCTCGCCCTCCTCGCCGGCCTGCTCGTGGCGCTGTGGGGCCCCCTGATCTACTTCGACGGGGAGATCCTGCCCGCTTCCCTCGCCACTTTCCTTGTCCTCCTGCTGCTCCTCGTCGTCACCGCACCTCCCCGGTGGGGACGCCTCCCGGCGGCGGTCCCGCCGATCCTGTCCGGGCTCCTCCTTGGCGTCGGGGGCGTCCTGCTGCCCTCCCTCGCCCTGGCGGGCGGGCTCCTGCTGCTGTGGGGCTGGCGGACCCGGGGCTGGCGCTGGGCCCTCCTGTTCGCCGCGGCGGCCTGGCTCCCGATCCTCCCGGTGGCAGCGCGGAACGCCCGGTTCGACGAGGGCCGGGTGCTCGTTTCCTGGAACGGAGGGGTGAACTTCTACATCGGGAACCACCGCGACTACCCGGAGACGGTCGGGATCCGGCCGGGGATCCGCTGGGGCCACCTGGTGGAACGGCCCCGGTGCGAGGGTGGCGCCCGCACGCGGGCCGAGGAGGATGCCTGGTTCTGGCGGGCCGGCTTCGCGGAGATCGGCGCCGCCCCGTGGCGGTGGCTCGGTCACCTGGCGGAAAAGGTCGGCGAGACGTGGAACCGCCGGGAGATCGGGCGGAACCGGGAGATCTACGACGCCCGGGAGGAATCGCTGGTGCTGCGGGCCCTGCTCCAGCCGTGGGGACTGCCCTTCCTCCTGTTGGCGGCCCTCGTGCCGGCGTCCGTGGCGGCCCTCGCCCGGAGGCGGGGGATCCCCTGGCCGGTCTTCCTCGCCGCCCTGGGGATCCTCGCCGTGTCGCTGGTGTTCTTCCCGACCGCCCGGTACCGGGTCCCGGCGCTGCCGCTGCTGGTCATCGTCGCCGTGGCCGGCCTGGCGCACCTGCGGCCCCGGGATGGCGTCGTCGGTGTCCTGGGGCTCGCCCTGGCCTTCGCGCCCGTCGGGATTCCCCGGATCCCGCGGTCGGAAACCTTCTACGAGATCGCGGTCGACCTGGACCAGGACGGGAAGCCCGGGGCGGCGGTCCCGTTCTTCGAGCGGGCCGAGGCACTGGACCCGGACAACCCGGACATCCTCCTCGCCCATGGTCTCGTCCTGCTCAAGACCGGCAGGGAGGAAGAGGGAAGGCGCCTCCTCGAGCGCGCCGTCGCCCACGAACCGGGAGCCGACCTGGCCTGGCAGGCCCTCGGGGTCTACTGGCGACGTCACGGGGACGTCGCGAAGGCCCGGGAGTGCCTCGAGCGGGCCGTCGCCGCCGATCCCTGCAACCAGCGGGCCCATGCCCTGCTCGCCGACCTCTACCTGGACCTCGGGCGGCTGGACGACGCCCGGAGAGAGCTCGCGGAGGCCCGGCGCGTGCATCCGCGGCGGGACCGGACCGTCCTGCGGATCTCCCGGCGCCTCGAGGCGGTCCTCCGACGCCTCGCGGGGGACCGGTGAGCCCGAATCCGGTCGAACCGGGGCGGGCTCACGGTGATCCGGGCGGCCCGGGGCATAAAATATGCCGGGAGCACGGGTCCACGAACCGCGGGGTGCGGGCGGGGACGTGTGCCGGGACGAGCCGAGCGTGGCCCGTGGCCACGGGGAGGTGACAGATGCCCATCACGATCGGACTGATGGGATTCGGCAGGATCGGCCGGAACATCTTCCGGATCCTGCACCGGAGTGACGAGATCCGGATCGGAGCGATCTCCGACATCGCGGACCACGAGGCCCTGGTCTACCTGCTGCGTTACGACACGATCCTGGGACGGTTCCCGGACCAGGTCACCTACCGGGACGGACACCTCTACACGTGGGGAAGGGAGATCCCGGTGCTCTCCGGGCGGGATCCCGGGGACGTCCGCTGGTCCGACTACGGCGTCGACTACGTGATCGAGGCGACCGGGCGGTCCCGGTCCCGTGCCGAGGCGGAGCGGCACCTCGAGGCCGGCGCGAAGCGCGTGCTGCTCTGCGTGCCGCCGCGCGAGGAGCCGGACCTGACCGTGATCTACGGGGTCAACGACGACCAGCTCGAGCCGGGGCACCGGATCGTGTCCAACGGTTCCTGCACCGCCCACTGCGCGGCGCCGGTCCTCGATGTCCTGGACGAGGCGTTCGGGATCGAGCGGGCCCACCTGACCTCCGTGCACGCCTACACCAGCACCCAGCGCCTGGCGGACGTGCCGGCCGAGGACCTGCGCCTCTCGCGGGCGGCCGCGGAGAACATCGTGCCCTCGGACACGAACGCCGGCGCGGTCCTGGAGGGGATCCTCCCGAACCTGCGGGGGAAGCTGCGGGCCTCTGCCCTCCGGGTGCCGGTTCCGAACGGGTCGATCGTCGACATCTCGTTCTGGTCGGCGAAGCCGATCACGAGGGACGGCATCAACGAGGTCGTCCGGACGGCGGCTTCCGGTCCCTACCGGGGAATCATCGAGTTCATGGAGGACCCGATCGTCTCCAGCGACGTGGCGCGCAGCCCCTACTCGTCGGTCTTCGATTCCCTGGCGACGATGGTGCTCGACGGCGGCGTCGGGAAGGTGATCGCCTGGTTCGACAACAGCTGGGGCTATTCCCACCGGGCCGTCGACGTGCTGCGGCGCTTCGCCGAGCTGGACGGGCTGGTCGAGGAGGTGGAACGATGAGCCTGCGCGTGGCGATCAACGGCTTCGGGCGCATCGGGCGTGCCGTGTTCCGCATCATGAACCAGCGGGACGACATGGAGGTCGTCGCGATCAACGATCTCTACCACCCGCGCCAGCTCGCCTACCTGCTCAAGTACGACACGGTGATGGGGATGTTCGAGCGCCCGGTCTCCTGGGAGGAGGGGGCGCTGCTGGTCGACGGCAGGCGGATCCGCCTGACCGCGGAGCGGGACCCGGCGAACCTCCCCTGGGCGGAGGAACGGGTCGACCTGGTGATCGAGTCGACCGGTGTCTTCCGCCACCGGGCGAAGATCGAGCCCCACCTGCGGGCCGGGGCGAAGAAGGTGATCCTGACGGTGCCGCCCAAGGACGAGGTCGACGCGATCGTCGTCCTCGGCGTCAACGACGAGGTACTGACCCCGGACGCCCGGATCGTCTCCAACGCATCGTGCACCACCAACTGCCTGGCCCCGGTGGCGAAGGTCCTGCACGAGGCGTTCGGGATCGAGCGCGGGTTCATGACGACGGTCCACGCCTACACGAACGACCAGCGCCTCGCGGACGTTCCCCACAAGGACTTCCGCCGGGCCCGCGCCGCCGCCCAGAACATCATCCCGACGACGACCGGCGCGGCGAAGGCGGTGGGCAAGGTGCTGCCCGCCCTGGCGGGGAGGCTCGACGGGATGGCGATGCGGGTGCCGGTGCCGGACGGGTCGGTCGTCGACCTCGTCGTGGAGCTCGGCCGGGAGACCACGGTGGACGAGGTGAACCGCGTCGTACGGGAGGCCGCGGAGGGGCCGCTCTCCCGGATCCTCCAGTACACCGAGGAGGCCATCGTCTCCTCCGACGTGATCGGCAATTCCCACAGCTCGATCTTCGACGCGGCCTCGACCCAGATGTTCGGGCCGCGGCACCTGCGGATCCTCAGCTGGTACGACAACGAGTGGGGCTACTCGAACCGGGTGGTCGACCTGGCGACCCGCCTCGAGCAGTTCCTCTGAGCGAGCGGGCGATGGCGCCGCGGCCGGGGGTTCCCCGGGGCCGCGGGGGAGCGGACGATGGCGCGCAGGATCGGTGTGCTGACCGGCGGGGGTGACGTCCCCGGCCTGAACGTGGTGATCCGGACCCTGACCTGGCGGATGGAGGACGAGGGCTGGGAGGTCCTCGGCCTGCGCCGGGGATGGGCCGCCCTGCTGAACGCGGGGACGAAGAGTCCCTTTCCCCGCGAGGACTGGGTCGTCCGCCTGACCCGCCAGAACACGCGCACGATCGACCGGACCGGGGGAACCTGGCTTCACTCGTCCCGGACGAACCCGATGGCGATGCGCCCGGGGGAGATCCCGGACCACCTGAAGGACGAGGCGCCGGAGCCGGGTGACGACGGCACGGTGGACATGACCGCCCGGGCGATCCGGACGATCGAGGAGCTGGGGATCGACGTCCTGGTCGCGATCGGGGGGGACGACACCCTCTCGTTCGCCCGGCGCCTCCACCAGGAGGGAGTGCCGGTGATCGGTGTCCCGAAGACGATGGACAACGACGTCTACGGGACCGACTACTGCATCGGGTTCTCCACGGCGGTCAGCCGCTCGGTCAACATGATCACCGACCTGCGCAGCCCGGCCGGTTCCCACGAGCGGTTTCTCATCGTCGAGTTGTTCGGCCGGAACTCCGGCGAGACGTCCCTGGTGATCGCCCTGCTCGCCTTCGCCGACCGGGCGCTGATCAGCGAGGTGCCGTTCCGGCCGGAGAAGGTCGTCGAGCTGCTCGTCCGGGACAAGCGGGACAACCCCAGCAACTACGCGGTGCTGACCGTCTCCGAGGGGGCGTCCGTCGAGGGCGAGAAACCCCTCGAGTGGGGAGAGCCGGATGCCTACGGGCATCGGAAGCTGGGAGGGATCGGCCTGCACCTCGGCGACTACATCAAGAACACGACCCGCGAGGGGATCATGTACCAGAACCTCGCCTACCTGATGCGGGCCGGGGCGCCGGACTCCCTCGACCGGATGGTCGCGATCAACTTCGGCCGCATCGCCGCCGAGCTGGCGCGAACGGGAGACACCGGGAAGCTGGTGGCGGTCCTCGGCGGCCGGTATGCCGCCCAGCCCATCACGGTCGTCGGGGAGGGGACGCGGCGGGTCAACGTGGAGCGGTACTACGACGTCGACCGGTACCGGCCGAAGCTGGACGCCACCCTCGGCCTCCCGATGTTCCTCGAGTAGCGGGTGGGCGCGGAGCGACGGCACGGCTGGTGGCCGATCCCGGTGGCGATCCTGCTCGGGGTCCCGGCCGTCGTGTTGCGGGTCGGGCTGGGACTGCACCCCGACCACGCGCGGGGATCCCTGGTCTTCGGCGGGGGAAGCCTCGCGCCGTGGGCCGGTTCCCTGGTCTTCGGGCTCGCCGTGCTCGGCGCGGCCTTTGTCGTTTCCTGGGCGGCGGAGCTGCTCCAGTTCGACGTCAGCCCGAACCTGGCGGTGGCCGTGGTGGCCCTGCTGGCCGTGCTCCCCGAGTACAGCGTGGACATGTACCTCGCCTGGACCGCCGCCACCGTGCCGGAGAACGCGCCTCTCGCCCTCGCCAACATGACCGGGGCGAACCGCCTCCTGATCGGGCTCGGGTGGCCCGCCGTGCTGCTGGTGGCCGCCGTCGTCCGGCGGGAGCGGGTGATCGTCCTCGAGGAGTCGCGCTGGGGGGAGGTCTTCTTCCTGGCGGCCGCGACCGTCTACTCGTTCGTCATCCCCCTCAAGGGAACGCTGACGCTCTGGGACACGGCGGTGTTCCTGCTGCTGTTCGGGTTCTACGTGCGCTACCTGGTCCGCCAGGAGGTCGTCGAGCCGGAGATCGGCGGGGTGGTGGAGCGGCTGGCCGCCTGGCGTCCCGGGCGGCGCCGGCTGGCGACCGGCCTGATGTTCGCGTGGGCGGGCCTGGTGCTGGCCGCGTCGGCCGAGCCGTTCGCCGAGGGGTTGAAGCTCGCGGGTGACGCCGCCGGGATCAGCGAGTTCCTGATGATCCAGTGGCTCGCGCCCCTGGCGAGCGAGTCGCCGGAGTTCCTGGTCGCCCTGATCTTCGCCTGGCGCGGCTTCGCGACGGCAGGCCTCGGGACCCTGGTCTCGAGCAAGGTGAACCAGTGGACGCTGCTCGTCGGGATGGTGCCCCTGGCCTACGCCGGGGGGATGCTGGCGGCGGGGCACGGGATCGGTCACATTCCACTCGACTCGCGGCAGTTCGGCGAGCTCGTGCTGACCGCGGCCCAGTCCCTGCTGGCGGTGATGATCGTTCTCGACCGTCGGTTCGAACGGCAGGAAGCCCTGCTCCTCGCCGGGCTCTTTCTCGCCCAGTTCGTCACCGGCGTCTGGATCGAGCACGCGCTGCCGGTGGCGGACCAGGCGACGTGGTTCGGCTGGGAGAAGGCGATCTTTTCGCTGCTCTACGTGTTCCTGGCCCTGGGATGGCTCGTGCGTCACCGGCGGGACCTCGGGGCGATGGGGCGGCACGTCTGGAGAGAGGAGCGGCGCACTCGCCGCTGAACCCCGGGGATGGCCCGGGAGGAGGTTTCGATGGACTTCAAGCTGGCTCTTGCCCGCGCGTGGGCGATCGTGACCCTGAACAAGGAGGCCGTCCGCGAGGTGGCGGCGGACGAGAACGCGCTGATCCCGGCGCTGCTGATCACGGCGATCGGCGGCCTGCTCGGGTCGCTGATCACGATGAACCCCGCGTTCTGGATCGGGAGCATCGTCCTCGCGATCGTCGGGCTGGTCATCGGCGCCGGGATCCTGCACCTGCTGGCCGTCCTGTTCGGCGGCCAGGGGTCCTGGTCGGGCCTCTTCAAGGCCCTCGGGCACGGTGGCGGCCTGGTCTCCTGGGCCGGGATCGTGCCGGTCGTCGGAGGCCTGGTGGGCCTGTGGTCGATCCCGGTGGCGGTGATCTCGGTCGAGGAGCTCTACGGCCTGACCCGGGGGAAGGCGATCGCGGTCGTCCTGATCCCGGTGGTCGTGATGTTCGGCCTGCTCTGCGTGGGTGTCGCCATCCTCGGGGGCAGCATCGTCGCCATGCTGATGCACCAGGGCGGCTGAGCCGCCGGATCGACCGGGTTGACCGGCGCGCTCGCGGGGCCGATGTTCCCAGCGGGAGGGCAATCGGACCCATGCGCGTCGTCACCTTCGGATCGGGGAAGGGAGGGACCGGGCGGTCGGTCCTCGTCGCCAACCTGGGCCTCGTCCTGGCCCGGCGCGGGGTCCGTACCTGCCTCGTCGACCTGGATTTCGACTCGGCGGATCTCCACCTGCTCCTCGGGAAGCTGCACCCGGGAGAGGGGATTCCCGGTTTCCTGCGCGGACGGTTCCGCAACCTGGCGGAACTGGCCGAGCCGGTGGAGAGCGTCCCGAACCTCGACCTGGTGGCCGGACCGGGAGAAACGCTCCGGCCCACGGGTCTCCGCTGGCGGGAGATTCGTGCCCTGGCGGACGGGATCCTGGCACTGCCCCACGACGTGGTCCTCGTCGACCTGCCCGCCGGCGCGGCCCACCAGGTGCTCGACCTGTTCCTCGCGGGAGACCTCCAGGTGGCCGTGGCCAACCCGGACCCGGTCTCGCTCGCGGACGCCTCCCGCTTCCTGCGCCTCGCGCGGGTCCGGCGGGTCGTTCACGGCACGATCCGGACCGGCGGCAGCGAGCCCCGGGTCTACACGTCCCTGGACGACCTGGTGCGGGACATGACCACGATGCGCCGGGCGGCGGCGATCGAGAAGGACCCGGCGGGGGGCTTCCACCCGGCCCTGGTGCTCAACCGGACGCGCCCCGGGACCGACCCGGCGGCCGGCGACCTGGTGGAACGCCTCGGCGAGGAAATCGGCGAGGGGATCGAGCTCCTCCACCTGGGGGAGGTCCCGGAGGACCCGGCGGTCGAGCGCTCGGTGCGTCTCCTCGCGCCCCTGGCGCAGCTCTCGCCCCGGTCCCCGGCCGCCCGGGCGATCGAGGCGCTGGCCCGGGAGATCGCGCCCGGCGAGCGATGGGAGGCCGCCGACGGCTCCCTCGCCGAGGAGCTGGGCCGGGAACCGGTACCGGTCTGACGTCCGGCCGGGCACGCGCGTCACGCGCCCCGGGGCACCGTGTCCCGGGGCGTTTCCGCGTGCGTGGACCCGCTCGCGGCGGGGACGTCGCTAGAATGGTCGCCGGTCCTCCGGAGGGGTGGCCGAGTGGTTGAAGGCGGCGGTCTTGAAAACCGCTGCGGGGTCCTCCCCGCCGTGGGTTCGAATCCCACCCCCTCCGCCAGCCCGCCCCCGGTGACGGGCGGAGGCGGGAGATCCGCAGCACGGGTGGATCGCGGTGAGTCGTCCTGTCGCGGGGGCGGGGGGAAAATCGATCCCGGTTCCCGCCCGCGCGACCCGGGGGTCGCGCGGGCCGGAAGGGAGCCGGGAGGACGAGATGGAACGGCAGTTGGCCGACTACCTGGGGCCCGGGCACCTCGCCGGCCTCGCGGTCGCGGAATACCGGCTGGCGATCGGGCTCGCCCTGGTGGCGTTCCTCCTCGCGGCCACGCTCGCCGCCTCCCGCCGGGAGCGGCCGTGGCTGGCCGCGGTCCTCCCGGTGACCTGCTCGGCGGCGATCTACCTCTGGGCGCTGCACGGCACCCTGTCGTTCCTGGCCCTGCTGGATCGAATCGGGATGGCGCCCCGGCGGGACGAGGTCTTCGAGGTGGCCATGATCCAGGCCGTCGCCCTTGCCGGCGTCCTTCTCCCGGTGACGGCCGGCATGCTGCTCGCGGGTCGGAAGGCCACCTGGCATTCCAGCCACTTCGTCGGACCCGTGGCTGCCCTGGCGACCATGTTCATCGACTGGGTGTTCTACCTGGTGCTGTTCAGCGCTCCCTGGCTCGTCTGAGGCTCCCGGCGCCCGGGCCGTGCGGGCCTCCCGCCCCGGGTCGGCTGCCGTGGGGCGGCGGACGCCACGGGCCGGGGACGGGCGAGAAGGCAAAGAAGCGGCGAACGAGGCTTCAGGATCGCGGGGGCCGGCCGATGAGGGAGGAGAGGATCGGCCCCGGGTGTGCCCCGGGCGAGAGGGAGGGCGTCGATGGCCCCGGACGTCGCAGCGGTCGGACAGGACTTCTTCTCGATCTCGCTCGACCAGCTCAAGCCCGACTCGGTGCCCGGCTTCGACCTCTACCTCCGGCACGCGGGGGGGGAACCGGTGCTCTACCGGGCGGCGAACATGCCGTTCACGGACGAGGTTCGCCGGCGCCTGCTGGAGAGCGGCGTCCACGAGCTGTACGTGCCCGGCGACCAGGCCGAGCAGTACCGGCGCTACCGGAGGGAGACCGGGGGAGACGACGAGGGGACGGTGGCCGCCCCGGGCGTCTCGCCCGAGGAGGCGCAGCTCGGGGAGATCCTGGCGGACCGGAGCCTGCCTCTCGAGCAGCGGTGTGACACGCTGCTCGGCGTTTCCCACGCCGTCGTGCAGGCGGCGTTCTCCGACCTGGGCTCGCCGGGCCTCCCGGAACGGGTTCACCGGGTGGCGGAAGAGACCGCGCGGTTCCTGCTCGCGGAGCCGGAGGCCTACGCGACCCTGGTCGGCCGCCTGCGGATCGACTACGAGACCTACGCCCACTCGATGCATACCGCCCTGTACGCGACCGAGCTGGTCCGGTCCCTGGGCCTGGGAGATCCCGGGGAGATCGCCACGATCGGTCGCGCGGCCCTCCTCCACGACGTCGGCAAGGCGGAGATCAGTCCCGAGCTGCTGCACAAGCAGGGACGGCTGACCGACCTCGAGTGGGCCGAGATCATGTCGCACACGGAACGCGGGGTGACGATGCTCCGGGAGGCCGGCTGGGACGACCCGGTCTGCCTCGACGTCTGCATGAACCACCACGAGCGGTGCGACGGTTCCGGGTATCCCCACGGCCTGACCTGCGACCAGATGACGCTTCCCGTGCGCGTCGTCGCGATCGCGGACGCCTTCGACTCGCTGACCTCCCGGCGGGGAAACACGCCCGCCCTCAGCGGGTTCCAGGCCCTGTGGAAGATGAAGCGGGAGATGCAGGGGCAGTTCGATGCCGACCTGCTCGACCGGTTCATCCGGGTGATGGTCGAGCCGGCTTCCCGCTGATCCCTCCCGGCGCGGATCGACCGGTGGGGGTAAGATCTTCCGATCGAACCACGTCCCACGAGGAGGTGCCCATGAAGCGTTTCGCACCGGTCGTGCTCCTCCTGCTCCTGGCGGGGGGGCCGGGCCTGGCCGGCAGCACGCCCCCCGCGCCCGCGACGGAAGGGAAGCTCCCGGGAGAGACCGTGCTGCGGCCGAAGCTCGTCGTCCGGCAGCCGGCGCTCGACATCGGCATCGTTGCCGAGGGGAAGGACGCCGTCGCCACCTTCGTCATCGAGAACGCCGGTGACGCCGACCTGAAGATCCTGCGCGCCAAGCCCAGTTGAGGCTGCACCGTGGCCGAGTTCGACTCGGTCATCCCTCCCGGTGGGAAGGGAAAGGTCGTCGCCAAGGTTCGCACGAAGGGGTACCAGGGAAAGCGCACGAAGACGGTCCGGGTCACGACCAACGACCCGTCAAGTCCCCAGGTGACGCTCCGCATGACGTTCACGGTGCAGGCCCCGGTCGAGGTCTGGCCCACGCGGCGCCCGTCGCTGAGTGTCCTGCAGGGCCAGCCGGGCAGGCTGGTCCTGGTGCTGCATCGTCCCGACGGAAAACCCCTCGAGGTGAAGGAGGCCTTCTCCAGCAGGCCCCGGCTGAAGACCCGGGTGGAGAAGGTGACGGAGAAGAACGCGGATCCCGAGGGGAAGAAGTACGGAGCGCGGCCCGGGGACTGGCGGCTGATCCTCGAGCTGGACGACACGTCCCGGCCCTACTCCGAGTCCGCGACGGTGAAGGTGGAGACGAACCACCCGGAGCGTCCCGAGGTCTCGATCCCGGTGCGGATCCGGGTGCGACCGCTGGTCGCGGCGACGCCGCGCGCCCTCTACGTGCGGCACCAGCCGGGGCGGGAACGGACCACCGCCCGGGTCACCCTCACCCACGGGGCGCGGAAGCCGTTCCGCGTCACGTCGGCCGAGCTGGTCGGGCAGTTCCCCGGGACGAGCGTGAGGGTCGTCTCGGAACGGCCGGGGGGTGCCCAGGTGCTCGAGGTGACGGTCAGCGGACAGGACCTGCCGGCCGGCACCTACCGGGGCCGGGTCGTCGTCCACACGAACCTGCCGGATGCCGCGGAGATCGAGGTTCCGCTGTCGGTACAGGTCCTCGCCCCGCCGGAGAACGACCGGTAGGTCCGGCGAGCGTCCGGCACCGGCGGGCGGCCTTCCGGCCGCCTCTACGGAACTCCTCGGAACGCGCGTCGCGGGTTTCCTGCAGGGGCCGCCGGGAGGCGGCCCTCCCCGGGGCCGAGGCGCAGGCCTGCGGGAAGACGAAGGGAAAGGGCCCCGCGTCCGCGGGGCCCTTTCTGGTACGACGAAGGGGGTATGGGGGGCGTTACCGGGTTCCGTGGAACCGCAGCGCGAGGAAGAACGTCCTCCCGGTCAGGGGACCCCAGTTGTAGTCGGTGGTCGGGTCGCCCAGGTCGTTCTGGATACGATCCGTCACGTTGTCGATCCCGGCGGCCAGGTCGACGTTCGGGAGCAGGCGGAAGTCCCCGGAGACGTTGACCAGCCAGAAGCCGGGGGTCCAGCGCATCCGCGGCAGCAGGATGTTGCCGAAGGACGTGGCGTTGCGCTCGAACTGCTGGATCTGCATTCCACCGGTGTAGCTTGCCTGGGCGGAGAAGGAGACGCCGGGAGCCGCCGTCCAGGAGAGGCCGAGGGAACCGGTGCGGACCGGGCGGTACGGGATGCGGTCCATCGGGACCTCGACCGTTGCCAGGCTGCCCATCGACGGCGGGTAGATCAGGACGCGAACCGGCTCGCTCCCGCGGTCGAAGAACGAGAGCCAGCCGAGGCTCCCGTCGATCGTCAGGGTTTCGACCGGCTTCCAGCGCAGCGTGAACTCGAGGGTCTCCGCCCGGGCGTCCCGCACGTTGGCCAGGGCGTAGGTCTGGATGTAGAGCTGGCTCCAGCCGACGAGCTTGACGATGTGATCATCGAAATCGGTCCGGGATGCGTAGACCGCGGCCTTCCACGTGGGGGAGGGCTGCCACGTCGTCTCGATCCCCCAGGTGGTGCCGACCTCGGCCCGAACGTTGACGTTCCGCTGGTAGCGCTGGCCGCAGCACACGGCGGAGAAGATCGGCTTGGGCGGCCGGAAGGTCTTGCCGCCGAACACCCGGACGGTCCAGCCGTGGGCCGGGAACCAGCGGATCGTCGCCCGGGGGAGGGTCTCCGCGCCGAACAGCTCGTCGTCGTCCCGCCGGACACCGAGCTGGAGGTCCCACCTGGGGGAGGGCGTCCAGCCGATCTCGGCCCAGCCGGACCAGGTCTTGTAGTAATCGGTCGCCTGGTCGAGAACCGTGCCCGTGCCCGGTTCGATTCCCTGGGCGGTGACCCGCTCGTGGACCGCCTCGAGGCCCGCGTCGAGGCGGAGCGACGTGCCGAGGGGCAGGCGCAGGCGGGCCTGGCCCCAGTCCTGGCGCTCGCGGATGCGGTACCGCTCGACGAGCCGCTGGAATGCCGGGCCGAAGAGGTCCAGCCGCGAGTACTGGGAGTGGACCGACTGGTGGCGAGTCGCGTCCAGGCCCCTCAGGGTGAACGTGCCGCCGGAGGGGAGCATCCACTCCCAGCCGGCGCGGAACGCCCGGCGGTCGACGAACGTGTCCTCCCGCGTCCACTGGGGCGCGCCCCGCTCCGGTCCGAAGAGATAGCCCACCACGTCGAAGCCGCCGCGTCCCCGGGTCGTGTCGTCCGCGACGAAGGACGCGCCGACGCTCACCACGTGGTCCTGCCCGAACGTCATCCGGAGCAGTGCATCGGCGAGGTTCCGCTCCATCTCGCCGACGTCGACCCAGGTGTCTCCGTCCGAGTCGACCGCGTCCGCGTACTCCCGGCCCAGCGTGACCGTCCCGGAGAGCCAGTCGAAGACCCGTCCGGAGACCCGGACCATGCCGGAGCGACGGCCGAAGGACCCGGCCTCCCCGGAAAACTCCCAGGTCGGCAGCTCGTCCGGCCGGGCCCGGGTCAGCTCGATGACGCCGCCGGCGGCCGGCCCCGGCTCCCGGGCCTCGCCGGGGCCCCTGGTCACGTGGGCCTCGGTCACGGTGTCCCCGGGAAGCATCTGGAGCACGTAGCTGACGGCGAGCCCGCCGAGGAGCGGCGTGCCGTCCCAGAGGACCGGGACCAGGTCCTGGGAGAGCCCCCCGACCTGGATGTTCGCGGAGTTGCAGTGGGTGCACATCGTCTGGATGTGCACGCCCTCCTGCCCCTGGATGGCACCGGTGACGTCCTGGCTCGATCCCTCGACGGCGATCGTGCCGGTGTCCGCGGGGGCTGCCGGCCGGGCCTCCTCCGCGGGGGGAGGCCCGGCCTCCCCGGGAAGGGGGGCCTCCTCCCCCGCGGCGAGGGCGGCGCCGGCCGAGAGCAGCAGGGCGAGCGCGAGGGCGGCCGCGGACCGGCCCCCGCGCCCCGTACCAGCGTGGCGGTGTCCTTCGATCACTCGCAGGTCTCCTCGTCCACCTCGCCCTGGATCAGGCCTTCGACGGTGGCACCGGTAATTCCACCACACTTGAAGTCGTAGATCACGTTGCCCTGGCTGATGAAGAAGTTCTGGGGGGTGCCGCCGCAGTCGTCCTGGTGCCAGTACTGCATCGAGACGTCCCCCTTCCCGTCGCCGTCCATGTCGACGTCGCACAGGACCGGGTTGATCTCGTTGTGGCGCGTCGCCCAGTCGGAGATCGCGGCGGCGCACTCCTCGGGAGAAGCGTAGGGAACGAGCCCGTGGTAGGTCTTCGTGAAGATCGTCAGGTTCGTGAAGTTGCGGGCGCGGTACTTCTGGTCGATCTCGTGGTTGTAATCCGCCTGGACGTTGCACCAGAAGCAGTCGTCGGCGGAGATGTCCATGCGGACGACCCATCCGCGGAAGTCGGCGATGGAGATGGACTGCATGTAGGTCGGCGAGTTCGGGTTGTAGTCGACGAGCTTCAACGGGCTGCCGTCGACCGGGTTCTGGAAGTCCGGCGCGCAGTTCCCGACCTGGATGCCCCAGCCGATGGTGTCGCACCAATCCTGGCCGGTCGGCCTCGCGTCGCCGTCGCTCCTCCGGCCCGTCGAGCCCTCCATGTTGTCCCCCTGGGCGGTCACGAGGTAGTAGCGGTTTCCGTCCCCGGGGGTGACCTCCGCCTTCAGCCGGAAGCCGTCGGCCGTGCCGTCGGTCGCGAGGATGCCCGTGTGATCGTAGTTGCCGTCCGTGATCGGGAGGGTTCCCTCCCAGACCTCGTACACCTCGGTGCGCTGCCCGGCGTTCCGCGAGGGGCGGCCGACGTCACGGTCGGGGAGCCGTTCCCAGCCGAGGACCAGGTTGCCGCCGTTCTTCTCGACGGTCAGGGGGACGAGGGAACCGGGGGCCGAGACCTCGGCGGGCCCGGGGAAGTCCTTCCAGACCATCCAGACGCCGGGGTTGTCGCCGGTGTTCGCGAAGAGCAGTCGGCCCGCGTTCTCCTCGGCCACGGCGTTGGGGGCCCGGGGGCAGCCCGTGTCCGGCGTGCCGTCCCCGTCCGCCTCCGGGTCGAAGAAGATGCCGTCATGGTCGAACTGGGCCAGCTCGTCGCCGGTCAGCCAGGCCTCCCTCATCTTGCCGTCGGCGGTGCAGGCGTAGACCAGGTGGCCGGTGCGGTCGGCACCGAGGGCGCCCGTCGTCAGGGCGGCGATCCCGACCGGCGTCACGCGGGGGGACTCGTAGCTGACCAGCGGGTCGTCGTAGCTGCCGCCGGAGTTGCCGGAGGCCTCGTTCCACCCGTGGTTCCCGCCGCGAACGACCGCGTTGACCTCGTCGGCGCTGTTGTCCGCGGCGTCACCGACATCGACCTGGTAGAGGGTTCCTCCCTCGCGGGTCGTGTTCGGATTGAAGGCGAGGTCCCGGCCGTCGCGGAAGCCCTTGGAGAAGACGTAGGAGGAGGGATCCGGGTTGTCGCCCGGGATCGTGCCGTCCGGGTTGACCCGGAGGACCTTCCCGAACAGGCTGCCGTCGTCCTGGGCGGCGGAGCCGTTCTCGAGGTCCCCGGTGGCCACGTAGAGCTTGCCGTCCTTGCCGACGGCGAGGCCGCCGCCGACGCGGCAGCCGGTGCTGGTCGTGCCGATCGTCAGCAGCGTTCCCTCGCGCGCGAGCGTGTCCCCGGACAGGACGACGGTGTCGACGCGCACCTCGCCGCCGGAGGCGACCAGGTAGACGAACGCCCGGCCGGTCGAACCGTGGTCGGCCGGGAACGCGACGTCGAGCAGGCCGCCGTCGCAGGCGGTGTCGACGCCCAGGGAGAGCGATGCCAGCTCCTTCCCGTCCCGGAAGACGCGGATCGTGCCGCCGCGCTCGAGGAGCCACAGGTCGCCGGTGGGCGACTGGGCGAGGTCCCCGAGTTCGGCGGCGTGATCCTTCACCCGGTCGACCCGCAGGCCGAAGGGCAGGACGTCCGCCCGAACGGCCGGTGCGAGGGCCGCGAGGAGGAGCAGGCTGGTACAGACGCAGGCAACGAGACGGGTTCCTGGACGCATGGCTACCTCTCTCCCGGAGACACGCCGGATCCGGGCACGGGCGGCGTGCCTCCTCGTTTCACCCTTCGACTGCGAGGTGCCTGGGGCTTGTGGGGGCTCGGGCACCTTCCACGGGTTTCCGGTATCTACTGGCGTCTTATACGCCGAACCTTCCCGCCGGGCCGGTTTTCTTGGACGCGGTCGGGGAACCGCGGGCGGATGGCGCCGCGGGAGGTATCATCGGGACGGCCGGGCGAACGATCCCGGGTAGGAGCGAACCCATGCGACCTTCTGCCGTCCTGCTTTCCGTCGCGATCGTCCTGGCCTGTGCGGTCGGGCCCGTTCTCGCCGGGTTGCCACGGGATCCGCGGGAGGTGCCCCGGGTCGCCGAGTTGACCGTCACCCGTACCGTGACCGATCTTGACGGTGACGGGCGCCGGGAGGGGGTGATCCTGGTCGTCGCGCTGACCGGTGAGAAGGATCCCTCCCGCGCGACGGAGGTCCTCCTCGGAACGTGGGACGCGGCGGCCGGGGAGAAGGGAGAGCTGCTTTGGTCGCGGCACGTGACGGCGGAGACCGGCCAACCGGCCCACGACGGGGAGATGGAAATCCTCGACCTGGACGGGGACGGTCAGCAGGAGATCGTGCTCTCCTGGGACCGTGGGCTCCGGCCGGGCCTCGTCGACCGGTGGGCGGAGATCTGGACCGTGCCGGACCCCCGGCGGCCGGTGAAGGTCTGGGAAGGGCCCTGGGGCCGGGACACCCGGCTCGACCGGGAGACCCCCGCCGGCCGGAAGGAGTCGTTCCAGCGGGAGATCGACTACGGCGCGACCCGTGCGGCCAAGGGCCGGGCGGTCGTCTTCCGCGACACGTGGCGGATGATCGCGGGGAAGGTCCTCGACCCGCCGCGCGTCACGACGAAGCGGGTGGAGGTCCTCCTGCGGCGGTGACCGGGAGGGTCCTGCCGGCGGTCGGTGCGATCATCGTCCTCCTGTTCTTCCTCGCCGGGCCCGTTCCCGCGCACGCGGCCCGGTGGCGCCTGGTTGCCCGGGACGGCGTGCCGGCCGCCTTCCGGGTGACGGTCGTTCTCGACCGGCCCGGCACCTGGGCCTTCCGGGCGACGTGGAGCGGGCGGGGCATCGGATCGCTGCGCCTGGAAGAGCCGGGGGGGCGGGTCGTCGGCCGGATCGCCGGGGCGTCCCCCCTCGAGCTCCGGGTGCCCGTTCCACCCGGGGCGGCGGGACGGCGGCTTCGCATCCACTTCTCCTCCCTCGGCGCCCGGGGAGCCCTCGCCGGGGAACTGGCGGCCGTGCCGCCGGCCCCCGGGCCGGGTGACGAGGACAGCGGAAGCGCCGGGGAGGAGGCGGCCCCGGTGGGCGTCACCGGCCCAGGGGCATGCCTGCTCGAGGGGATGACGGCCGACGACCGGGAGCCCGGGGCCCGCCGGCTCCGGGAGCTGGCCACCGCCCTTGCCGGGGCCTCACCGCGGTCTCTCGCATGGGCCCGCAAGTGGATCGGGCGGGCCGTGGCGGCCTCCCTCGACGTGGAGGTGCGGGGGAGAGAGGGGTTCGATGCGCTGTGGGAAGGCCTGCGCCTCGACCCCGCGCCCGACCCGGCCGTCGGACGCGCCGTGCGGGGCGTCCTCGCGGTTCTCGAGGACCTGGCCCGGCGGGAGGAGGCCCGGTCGGGGAGGCCCCGCCGCGCGGGAACGAGCCCGGGCCGGTGCCGGGCCCTGGCCCATGCCCTCTCCTGTCTCGCCGCCGTCGATCGGGCCCCCTGACGGGGGTATCCTGCTCCCGCCCCGTTCCCGGGGAAGGGAGGGATTGGATGTCGTCCCTGGCCGGCCGGAAGGAACACCTGGTCGCGGCGGTGCGTCGCGCCGTCTCCCGCGCCCGGCGGCACCGGCGGGCGCTCCACGAGATCCCCGAGCTCGCCTTCGAGGAGCGGGCCACCGCGGGCTACGTCGAGCGCGCCCTCGCGGACCTCGGTCTTTCCCCGGTGACCGGAGTCGCCGGGACCGGTCTCGTGGTCGGACTGCCCGGCACGGGGAAAGGGCGAACGATCCTGCTCCGGGCCGACATGGACGGCCTGCCGATCGAGGAACCCGAGGACCATGACCCGCGCTCCCGCCACGCCGGGCGGATGCACGCCTGTGGCCACGACGCCCACATGGCGATCCTGCTCGGGATCGCCGGGGCCGTGGTGGATGCCGCCGGGGACGGAACGGTCTTCCCGGGGCGGTTGCTGCTCCTGTTCCAGCCCGCCGAGGAGACCGGCGGCGGGGCGGCCCGGGTGATCGCGGAGGGTGTCCTCGAGGAGTACGGCGTCGATGCCGTGCTCGGACTGCACGCCTGGAGCCCGCTGCCGGCGGGGACCGTCGTGATCCCGGACGGGCCGGTGATGGCGTCGTCGGACGAGTTCTCCGCGGTCTTCCGGGGGCCGGGGGGCCACGGCGCCATGCCCCACGCGGCCCGGGACACCGTTCTCGCGCTGGCCGAGGGGATCGTGGCCCTCCAGGGGATCGTCGCGCGGGACGTGGACCCGGTCGTTCCGGCGGTGGTCTCCGTCGGCCGGGTGGCCGCCGGAACCGCCCCCAACGTGCTCCCCGCCCGGGCGGAGCTCGCCGGAACCGCCCGGGCCGCCGATCCCGGCACGAGGACGAGCCTCCGGGAAAGGATCCCCCGGGTCCTGCGGGCCGCGGCCGCCGCGCGGGGCGTGGAGGTGGACGTTTCCTTCGGCCACGGCAACCCTCCCGTGGTCAACGACCCGGCGGTCGCTGCACGGATGCGCGAGGCGGCGGGCGGGACGCCCGGGATCGAGCGGGTGAGGACCGGCCCGATGACGATGGCCGCCGAGGACTTCGGGCTCTACCTGGAACGGCGTCCCGGCGCCTTCTGCCTCCTCGGAATGGGCGACGCGGAACTCGGCACCGATCGGCCCCATCACTCGCCGGGGTTCCGCGTCAACGACGAGGTGCTGGGGCCGGCGATGGAACTCCTGCTGCGGACGGCGCTCCTCCTCGCCGGGGCGTGACCGCTCAGTCGTCGGCGGGGAACCGGACGTCCCGCACCGCGTCCCGGACGACGAAGATCCGGACGTTGTTGTCCTCGGGGTCGGAGGGATAGAGGTTGAACCCTACCGCCCCCGGCGACCAGTCGGGCGTCGTACCGAAGATCACCTCCCCGTCCTCGAACGTGACGACGCAACGGCGTCCCCGGGACGGCGCGGGGCCGAAGCCGGGCGGCGGGTCGTAGTCGCGGTTGCCCATGTAGTCGCGCACGTAGAAGAGGGCCTTGAGATCCCGGACCCGGAGCCGTACCGGGACCCCGCCGCCCTCCGCGGGCAGCAGGTGGAACGTCTCGCGCCCGGGGTCGAAGTCCGTCGTGACCCCCTTGAGGATCCTGCCGCTGCGGGTATGGGCGACGACCTTGTTCTCGTGCACGGGGTCCTCCCGGGGGCAGGCTAGCATCCGTCGCCTCGCGGTGCAGCGGTTTCCCAGGGCGGGAACCCGGGTCCGCCGGCGGGCGGTGGTCGCGTTCCCGGGAGGTGGACGGTGCGCTACGCTGGGACGACGACGGAGGACGCGCGCCGTGGATCGAAAGGTGCTGGCGGGACTGCTGGCGGAGCGGACCGGTCTCGCGCCGCGGGAGGCCCGCCGCGTGCTGGACGAGCTCCTGGGGCGCCGCCAGGCCCCGGGGCTGCTCGCGGAACTGCTGGTACGCCACGGTCGGCTCCAGCTCGCCGGGTTCGGTACCTTCGTGCTCCGTCCCGATCGGCGGCTGGCGCGGGAACCGCTTCTCCCCGGGTTTCCCCCGCCCCGGCGGGTGGCCTTCCGTCCCGCCCGGCTCCTGCGAGACCTGGTCGAGTGACCCCCCTCAGCGCCCCAGGCGGCGTCGCGCCTCGGCGATCCCCTTCTCGACGACCGGGCTCCGGGCACCGAGACGGCGAGCCTCCTCGAACGCCGCGAGGGCGCCCTTCCAGTCGCCCGCGCGAGCGCGGACGAGGCCGAGGTTGATCCATGCCGCCGGGATCCGGGTCTTCCGCTGGGCCAGTTCCTCGAGGACGGCCGCCGCCTCCGGTTCTCGTCCGGCCCGGAGGAGGGCGATCGCCTCGTTGACGCGCAGCCGGTCGTCTCCCGGGTCGAGTTCCGCGGCCCGGTGGAACGCCTCTGCCGCTCCCGCGACGTCCCCCTGCTCCGTGAGGATCAGGCCGATCATCTTCCAGTAGAGCTCGATCTTGGGGTCCTGCCGGACACCGCGCCGGAGGAGGGGCAGGAGCACGGCCCGGTCCTCGGGGGTCGCGGCCAGGGCCGCGTACCGCTCCGCGGCCCGTGCCTGGCGCGGGTCCTCGCGGAGGGCGGCCAGGTAGTGCTTCCGGGCCCCCTCCCGATCCCCCCGGGCCTCGGCGATCCTCCCGAGGATGGTCTCGCGGGTCGCCCCGTCCCGGGCGACCAGTTCGCGGTGGTTCTCGAGGGCCCGCTCGGCCGCGGCGACGTCGCCCTGCCGAAGATGGAGCTCGACGAGCCAGCGGACCGCCTCGGGCGTCATCTTGTCCGGCAGCTCGCGGAATCCCTCCTCGAGGGCCGCGATCGCGCCGGCCAGGTCGCCGCGGGCCGCCCGTGCCTCGGAGAGGAGCCAGTAGGTCTTGGGCAGCTTCCTCACCCGGTTCGCCGCGAGGAGCGCGCGTTCCGCGTCGGCGAACCGGTCCTGGTTCATGTACCAGGTGGCCAGGTTCCGCCAGTAGGTCACGCGGGGGCTCTGCTCCCCCCCCGCCGGGCCGGCCGCGGGCGCGACCGGTTTCCGGGCGTCACTCCCCGTGTCCCCGATGTAACCGAGACCGCGGAGCTGTTCGAGCATCTCCTCCCGGACGCGGGCCAGGTCCTCGTCGCCCATCTCGGCCCACGTGCGGGGAGGCACCAGCGGGTCCCACGAGGGGATCCGCCCCGGCGGCAGGCGGTCGCGGGTGGCGGGATCGAACAGGTCGGCTCGCACCTTGCCCGGCATGTCCTTCCCGGGGGGCAGGCCGCGCAGGGCGAGGATCGTCGGCGTGATGTCGTAGAGGGTCACGGGCGGAACGCGGACGCCCCGACGGACCGGCCCTCCCCAGGCGGCGAACATGCCCTCGTGCCGGTGCCACTCGACCGGCTGGCCCGTGGTGTAGGGCAGCATGTCGGTGCGCCGCCGCGGTCCCCACAGGAACCCGTGGTCCGAGTGCACGATGACCACCGTGCCGGGTCCAGCCGCCTCGAGGAGGCGTCCCAGCATGGCGTCCTGCTGGCGGTACGTGTTCTCGACGACGTCGCCGTAGAGCCGGACTTCCGCGGGGGGAGCACCGGGGAGGGGCGGGGGGGCCAGGTGCTGGAAGTTGTGCCCGACCATGTCGATCGCCTCGAAGTAGACGCCGACGACGCCGAGGTCGGGCCGCGCCAGGAGCGCCCGGGTCAGCACCTCGAGGTTGTGGTTCTCGGCGGCCAGCTTGACGAGGAACGCCTCGGGGGGCATGCGGCGGCCGCCCTTCTTCCGCCGGGCCTTCCACTCCTTCTTGAACGCGGGATCGGTCCACCAGCGGCGGCCCCGCTCGATCAGCGGGTCCGTGAGCCGCGGCGCATAGACCCGCACGGCGGCGGCGGGAACGGTGTCCGCACGCCACAGCTCTTCCCAGTGTTCCTCGATGAAGCCGGGAGGCCACTCGGTGCCGGCGGGAAGGGGAGGGCGAGTGTCCGGGTCGGCCATCATTCCCTTGGCCGTGTCGGCGACGAGGACTCCCCGCACCTGCTCGGCCGGGTGGGTCGCCCAGAAGGCGACGAACCCGGACGCCTGGCCCATCGTTCCCAGGATCTCCCAGATCGCCGGGACCTTCCGGGCCCGGGACGAGATCGGTTCCCGCTCTCCCCCCGGGCCGTTCATCGTGAAGTCGCAGACCCCGTGGGCGTCGGGCGTCCGGCCGGTCAGGGCCGTCGTCCAGAGGATCGGGGACATCATCGGGTCGTACGAGAGGAGGTCCGCCCGGACGCCCTCCCGCTGGAGCCGCCGGAAGGTCGGCAGGTCTCCCCGGGCGACCATCTCGTCGATGATCTCCCAGTCGGCGGCGTCGAGGCCGACGTAGAGAACCCGTGCGACCGGGTCCCGGACCTTCTCCCGCACGGCGGCCAGGGCGGCGGCGCGGGCCTCCTCGGGGCGGGTCACGAGGAAGGTGGCCAGGCGCTCGACTCCGATCCCGGCCGGCAGGCGCGCGGCGAGCTCCCGCCGGAGCGGGGGGGCGAGCCGTGCGGGAGCGGCAAGCAGCTCCCGGGTGGAGAGGTCCCCGAGGGCCGCCGGAAGCGCGTCCTCGAGGCGCGCCCGGAGCCAGGCGACGATGGACCCCGCGGCGAGGATCTCGTCCACGGTGCCGGGCTCGATCCGGGCGGCGTCGAGTGCAAGGGATCCCTCGACCCGCAGCGGCCAGGAGGCTCCTTCCCCGGTCGCCGCCTCGGTCTCGATGGCGAAGGGGGCCGGCGTCGCGAGGACGATGCGCGGGACCCAGGGGGCGGTGACGACGCGGGCCGGCCCGGCGACGGCCCGGTGGGGGACGAGCAGCACGCTGCCGGCCCCGGCGCCGGGAAGGGATCGCCAGGCGACGAGGCCGGCAAGGAAGAGCGCGAGAAGGACGAGGACGGCTGCTGCGAGGCGGGAACGGGTCACCGGTGGACCTCCTCCCGCGGGGACCGCGGGAGGGCCATTGTGCCACGGGCCCCGGGGGGCCAAAAGAGAACGGGGAGGGCCCGTTCGGGCCCTCCCCGGGTTGCGCGTGGGTCGATCCGGGAGACTACCAGTCCCAGATCACGCCGAGGCGGATGAACCGCGGCGCCTGGTACGCGAGGATCTTGTTGAAGTTCGCGTTCGGCACGTTGGCGATGTACTCCACCTCGTCGTCCAGGAGGTAGACCTCCTGGTTGTTGAACAGGTTGAAGACGTCGAGGGTGACCTTCAGGTTGGTGTTCTTGATCTGCCGCTTGTAGCCGAGGTGCAGGTCGATGGTGCCGATGTCCGGCGTGCGCCCGAGGCTGCCGCGCGGGGCATCGGTGTAGGACCCGAGGAAGTCACCGGAACCCGGCTGGAGGACCCACTGGGTGCCGTCGTGCACGAAGTAGCGCGGATCCTGCCCGGGGAGCTCGCCGCCGTTCTGGTAGTTCGGGTGGGCGAGCAGGGCCGTCCGCGGCACGCCGGACTGCCAGTGGAAGCCACCGCCGATCTCGAAGCCGTTGTCGAAGAAGTAGGTCCCGAGGATGTGCAGCACGTGCGGCCGGTCGGTGTTCAGCGGACCGGACTCGTACTGGCCGCGCATGATCGGGGAGTACGGGAAGTCGAACAGGGAGGTGATGTTCGGGTCCGACTGCCCGTTGTCGTTCCGGAAGAGACCCTCGTAGTTCCCCCGCAGGCGGGAGTACCGGTAGTTGGCGGTCAGCTGCCAGTTGTTCGAGAGCCGCTTCTGGATCACGATCTCGAGCGCCTTGTACTCGCGCTCGGGCTCGCCGAAGGCGCTGCCGGTGTTGTCACCGGGGTTCGCCAGGACGTACTCGCCGAAGGTGGCGAAGCCCATGCCGGGGAACGGGATCTCGGTGATGTCGTCGTCGAGGATGCCGTTCCCGTTGACGTCGACGCCGTAGTAGTAGTTCTCGATCGCCTCGACCGTGTTGAACTGCACGTCCTCGAGGACGCGGCCCTGGTCACGGTAGATCCCGCGGATCTCGAGGGAGAGGTCCGGGGCGAGAAGCTGCTGCCAGCCGATCACGTACTCGTCCTCGTACGGGAGCTTCGTGCCGGACTGGACGCGGGTCTTGCTGAAGCCCTGCAGGTAGATCGAGGTGCCGCGGTAGTTGGTCAGGAGCGGGTCGGTGAACTCGAACTTCGAGGTGCCGAACTCGTTGGAGAAGGAGCGCACCGCGAGGTCCGCCGGGACCCGCTCGTAGTAGCGGCCGTAGTGGGCGTAGATCTTGGTCTTGCCGTTGCCGTACGGATCGAAGCTGACGCCGATCCGCGGGGAGTACTCGGTGTCGAAGGAGTACTCGCTCGGGGAGAAGTGGGTCGGGTCGGAGGTGAAGCGGTTCGGCACGGTCGTGCTCCGGCTCAGGTTCATCGTGAACGAGCCGGCACCCTCGAGCTTCTGCTTCGAGGAGCGGAGACCGAGCTTGACGACCCACTTGTCGTTCAGCGTCCAGGTGTCCTGGACGAAGAACGCCTGCTCGTATCCCTTGACGGGACCGGGCTCCGGGTTGAAGCGGGCCCGGGTCACCCGGTAGTAGGGATTGCCGGCGGAGATCATGCAGGTCGCGCACGTCGGGATACCGCCGCGAACGCTGACCGAGGCACCGGACGTCGACTTCAGCGGGATCACGTCGGTCGGGTCGGCGTCGTAGTTCTCGCCGGGGAAGTAGAAGGTGGTGTTCGGACCGGAGTAGATCGAGGGCTGCTCGTACTCCAGGTCGAAGTACTCGTACCCGAACTTGACCTCGTGGTTGCCCCAGGTCTTGGAGACCTTGAGCGCGTAGTCCCAGGTCTCGTCGGTCTTCGGGCCGATGTAGCCCGGGCCGCCGGAGTACAGGGGCGCGCCGCTGTCGATGGTCGAGGGCAGCCCGAGGTAGGCCGGGATCAGCCACTCGTAGTAGACCCGGATGTCGGAGTAGGCGTAGTCGTTGACCAGCGGCTTCTCCTTGAAGTCGTTCTTCCGGTGGCTGATCTGGGCCTCGACGAACCACTCGCCGCCGAAGAGGCCGTTGTACTTCAGGGACTGCTGGTCGGCGCCGTAGTCGATGTCGGACCGGCGGCCGTTGTTGGAGAAGCCGGCCGCGATCTTCTGCATGTCGAGGACGCCGTCGCCGTCGGTGTCTCCGTCCATGACGAAGGTACCGGCGCTGATGCCGGAACGGCCGTCACCGTCGGACGGATCGCCGAACAGGGTCAGGTCGAGCCGGTGGTTCGGCGTGACGTACCAGGAGAACTTGGCCGCGTAGTTGTCGCGGTCACGCTCGATCTCCCGGCTGGAACGGGCTCCCGGGTAGAACAGGGGGTCCGGGTAGGTCGCCGCGGTGGCCGGCTCGTAGGCGACGATCGGGTTCGTGACCTTCTCGATGTAGCGCACCGAGGAACTGCTCACGGGGTTGTAGGCCGCGAACCAGAAGAGCTTGTCCTTGATGATCGGACCGCCCGCGGAGATGCCGAGGTCGGTCGTCTTGTGGTCATGGACGTTGACCGCTCCGGACGGCAGGCTGACGTCCTTCCCCCACGCCTCCCAGGAGTCGGGGTCGAGGAAGACGCGGACGGAGCCCTTGAGCTCGTTGGTCCCCGACTTCACGACGGCGTTGATGACGCCGCCGAGGGCCTGGCCGTACTCGGCCTCGAAGCCGGCGGTCTTGACCTGGACCTCCTCGAGGAAGTCGGTGGTGATCCCGGTGCCGAGGGAGCCGAACACCAGGGAGTAGGTGCCGACGCCACCGTAGCCGGAGTCGGTGATGTTGACGCCGTCGATGATGTAGGAGTTCTCGAGGCCGGAGGCGCCACCGATCGAGTAGTTGCCGCCACCGGTCCCGAGACCGGAGACGACGCCCGGCGCGATCGAGACGACCGAGGTGAAGTTCCGGCCGACCGGCATCGTCTCGATCGTCTCGGCCGCCTTGAAGTTGTTGATCACCTCGAGGCGCTTCGGGTCGACCAGCGGCGCCGCGCTGGTGACCGTGATCTCCTCCGTCTTCCCGGTGGTCAGGGTCAGGGGCAGGCGGGTCCGCTGCCCGGCGTTGACCTCGACCTCGGTCTCGATGGTGGCGTAACCCGGCATCGAGACCTTGACCGTGTAGGTCCCGGGCGGGAGGAACGGGATCGTGAAGTTCCCGTTCTCGTCCGTCTGGACGCCACGCTCACCCAGGGGCCCCGAGACGACGACCGTCGCGCCCGGCAGCGGCTTCCCGTCCCGGTCGCCGACGACGCCCTGCAGGGTACCGGTCGTCGGCTGCTGGGCGAGGACCACCGCCGGGAAGGCGAGGACCATCGCCAGGGCGATGATGAGCCACGCTTTCCTCATGCTTCTCCTCCTCTGGTTGGCCCCCGTGCCCGCGGGCCGGGGGATCTCCTTGCGCCTTGTCGCCGGGTTTCTCGCCCGGCATCAACTCCTCCCCGCGCCCCGGCACCGTGCCGGGGCGACGGTCACTTCTGCTGCCCCGTGGTCTGTCGGAGCGCGTCGATGATCTTCCTCACGTCGGCGGCATCCGGGGCGTCCGGAGCGGCCGCCAGGTACTTCTCGTAGGCCGCGATCGCCTTCGCCGTGTCGCCGAGCGAAAGCCATGCCTGGGCCTCGTAGGAAAGGGCCTGGACCATCTTCGGGTCCATCTCGTATGCCTTCTCGAGGTGGGGGATCGCGTCCGCGTACTGCTTCTTGCGGAGCAGGTTGGCGGCGAGATTGTAATGCAGGACCGCCGCGTCGTGGGGATCGATCCCGCCGGAGATCAGCTCGTCGGCGCGGGCCTCCTGGCCGGCCCGGATGTAGGCGTCGGCGAGCTGGAGGGCCACCTGGGGGTTGTCGGGCAGGGCGGCATGGGCCTCCTCGAGGGGCGGGATGGCCTCCCCGGGCCGGTCGAGCTCCAGCAGCGCCTGTCCCAGGGCGAGCTGGAAGAGCGCCTTCTGGTGCGGGTCCTCCGTCCGGGCGACTTCCTTGCGCAGGGCCTCCACCGCTTCCTCGTAGCGCCCCGCCTCGGCCAGGACCTCGCCGAGCAGGCCCCATGCCCCCTCGAGCTCGGGATCGATCTCGAGGGCCCTGCGCAGGGGCGCCTCGGCCTCGGCGGCGCGGCCGCTCTTCACCAGGGCGAACCCCTTGACGTACCAGAGGGCGGCGTTGTCCTGCTGCCGCGAGAGAAGGTCGTCGAGCTGTTCCAGCGCGTGGGCGTAGTTCCCCGCGTTGACGTCGTCGAGGATCGCCTGGGCCTCCTTGGCGTCCTTGTCGAGGACGATCCCGCCGGCCGGTTGCGGCTGGCGGGGCGCGCCGACGACCATGTCGATGATCACGGAGTAGACGATCCTGTGGGGGATCCGGATGTCGATGACGGGGTTCGTGGGATCGACCGGGCTGGTCCGGTCCTCGATCACGGTCCCGTCCGGCAGGAGCGGGGGATGGTTGTCCTTGTCCCGCATCTTCACGGTGACCTCGTGGAGCTGGAGGTCGCCCGCGTCCACCGAGACCAGGTACTCGCCCGCCTTGGCGAACCCGAAGATGAACCTGCCCCTCTTGTTGGTGCGGATCGTCAGCTTGACTCCCGCCGCCGGGTCCGGTTGCCCGTTGGTCGCGGGCTGGAGCGTCACCCGGGCCTTGCGCACCGGGTTGCCGTCCTCGTCGACGACCTTGCCCGTGATCTTCAGGGCGAGGGCGTCACCCTGGGCGGCCAGGAGAACCGCAAAAAGAGAAAGCGAAAGGATGGCAATCAGCCTCGCAACCCGGTGGGGCATCATGTCGCTCTCGTCTCCTGGTGAGGGCCCGCGCGTCCGGTCAGCCCTGAACGCACACGAACCCCCACGTGTTGGGTAGAATCGTTGTGCAAGAGTCGCGCCAGTGCGCGGTTGCCGTTGGAACTTCCCGTCCATCATCTACTTGCGGCTTTTTTTCCGGTCCCGCCCGCGGGGGCGACCTCCTCGCGGGATCCGGATTTCCGGGAGCGTACGGAATTTTGGATTCCCGGTGACACCGAGCCGTCGTCCCGGACCGTCACGTCGATCGCTCGCTCGGCGGTGACGCGGAAGTCGGCATCGGCGAGTCGGACCCGGATCCGGTAGCCCCCCGCGGGGAGGATGAGGCCGACCTGGTGGGCGAAACGAAGGCCGGCCCGCTGCTCGTAGCGCCGCTCGTCCACGTCGATGCCGACCACCTGGTAGCTCTCGCCCGCGATCGTCCCGTCCGGCCTCACCGCCTCGACGTACACGGCGAGGTCCGCGTGGTATCCCTTTCCTTCCTTCTGGAAGCGGAGGTACGTGGCCTCCGCCTGGATCATCACGGGGAGCAGGAAACCCCGCTCGAGGGGGCGGGTCTTCCCGATCGCCAGCTCGAGGGGGATCGAGCGGGGCAGCTTCTTCCGCGGGTCGTACCGGTCCGGGTAGCTGATCCGGAGGCGCCGCCGGGCGATCTTCACCTTGACCTTCGGCAGGCCCCGGGCCTTCGGGTCCCGGTAGAAGCCCACCGTGTACAGTCCCTCGATCGCCCGGACGGCGAGCGGCAGGTTCCGCTCGATCCTCGGGCCGTGGAAGGCCCGGCCGCCGGTTCGCAGGGCGAGGGTGTCCAGCGACCCGCGGGTCGAGTCGAACATGGCGGAGAACGGGTCCATGAACTGGCGCTCGTGCATCATCACCCGCTGCTCGGCGGTCCAGGAGCTGTCCCGCAGGCTCGACGGGCGCGTGTCGAAGGTGAAGAACGTGACATCCGCCCCGTTCGCCACCCGCAGCATGTCGAGGATCTCCCGGTTCAGGTCCCGCTGGAGCCGGAAGGACATGTTGCGCATCGAGATCACGTCGGTGCCGAAGGTCGCGAGGATCGCGTCGACCGCCGCCTGCCCGGGGTTGGGCAGGATGCCGGCGCTCATGTAGAGGATCACCTTCCGGCCCGGGATCGCTCCCAGCGAGGCCGCGAACCGCGAGAGTCCCGCCAGCGTCATCTCCCCCCGGACGCGCCACTCGTGGAGGTAGGGTTGGACGGCGCTCTCGGAGCAGAAATCCGGCTCGTAGGCGTTGACGCACGTCTGGAGATCGTCCAGCAGGCGCCGGATGTCCATCATCCAGTCCTGGTAGGGCACCGACTCGACGAAGCTCCCGTCACCGAGGATCGCGAGGAGCGGGTCCTTCTCGGACGTGAAGTTGAGCAGCATGCGGACCCTGCCGCTCGTCTCGAGAGCCGCTAGGGCGACGAGATCGCTCGGACGCATCTGGCTCTCGATCCACTCCCGGGCGGCCCGCACCCAGCGCTTGCGGTCCTGGGTCCGGGAGTTCCACAGGTCGAACAGCAGGACGATCCTCCGCCGCGGGGGAGGCGGGGGGATCACCGGCGCCCGTTCCGCCGGTTCCGGCGCCTCCTTGCCCTTTTCGACCAGGGGGGTGGGCTCCGGCAGCGGGATCGTGACGGCCCCGCGGTTGGTGAACGGCTCGAGGAACGCGAGCCTTCTCTTCCTGCCCCGCTCGTAGACCGTGACCTCCTCCGGCCGGAGGTCGGTCACCGGGTTCCCCTGCCGGTCGGTGACCAGGACCTGGATCTCGGCGAGCCGAACGGTGACCCGGTCCTCGTGGTCGGTCGGGAGCGGCGATTCCTTCCCGTCATTCCCGGCCGCGCCGGGCGGAGGTCCGGCCACGGTGCCCCTCGTCCCCGCCAGCGAGACCGCGAGGACGACCAGCAGCGCGGCGAGCATCCCGTCCCGGGCTACCCGGGGCTTGCGGAGGGCGATCCGGTCCTGGCTCATGCGGGGGAGTCTACCCGTTCCGGTGGACCGGGACGAGGGTTCCCGCCTGACCGGGATTCAGCGGGATCGGGTCACCCGCGGCCGGGTTCGCAAGGAAGAGGGCGGCCTGTCGGCCGCCCTCGGGCCCCCGGTCGACCGGGGGAGGAGGAGAGAGAGTTCGTCGATCAGTCACCCCAGAGGATGCCGTCGCCCCAGAGGATGCCGTCACCCCAGAGGATGCCGTCACCCCAGAGGATGCCATCGCCCCAGAGAATCCCGTCGCCCCAGAGGATGCCGGAGGGCTCGAGGATGGAATCCCCCCAGAGGATGCCGTCGCCCCAGAGGATCCCGTTCCCGTAGAGCGTGGAGTCGCCCCAGAGGATGCCGTCGCCCCAGAGGATCCCGTCCGGCCCGAGGCGGGAGGCTTCCTCGGACAGGTCGGCCGGCCCCAGGCTGGCATCGGCCCAGAGGATGCCGTCGCCCCAGAGGATGCCGTCGCCGGTCACCTGGCCATCGCCCCAGAGGATCCCGTCGGCGTACAGGATGCCGTCGCCCCAGAGGATGCCGTCGCCGCCGACCTGGCCGTCTCCCCAGAGGATGCCCTCGGCCCGGAAGAGCTCCCTGCCGAAGAACCAGCCGTTGGCGTAGACGACGCCCTTCCCCCAGGGGATCGACTCGCCGGCGATCGTCGCGGAGAACGGGGCGGCCAGGTCCAGCCCCGGCGCCGCCGGGTCGCCCGCCGCGAGGTCCGCCGGGTTCCCCACGACCAGGGCGGCCAGGTCGCCGGCGGCCGTCGCGTCCACGAGGCCCGCACCCTGCTCGACCGGGTAGAGATCCGGGAGGGGCTGCGCCGTGTACATCAGGATCGCCTTGAGCAGGGAGGGCGTGAGCCCCGGGTGCTGCTGGAGGAGCAGCGCCGCGATCCCGGACACGACGGGCGCCGCCATCGAGGTCCCGGACAGCTCCAGGTAGTGGGTTCCGCGGACCAGGTCCGGGTGGTCCACCGCGAGGGAAGCGTCCTTCGAGAGCAGGGAGACCAGGCGGTTACCCGGAGCGAGCAGGTCCGGCTTCAGCAGGTTGTCGTAGTTGCGCTCTTCCTCGGTGATCGTCCCGTCGCCGTCCAGGTCCTCTTCCCGGTAGGAGCGCGTCGGGCCACGGGACGAGTAGGTCGTCACCACGTCGTCGGAGCGGACGTCCGTCTGGAACGTGTTGGCGGCGCCGACGGTGATCACGAGCGGGTCGTTGGCCGGCGAGAGGATGCCGCCGTAGACCTTGTTGCCGTCCTCGTCCTTGCCGTAGTTGCCCGCGGCGACGACCACCGTGAGCCCCTCGTCGACGACCGCCTCCACCGCCTGGCAGAGGGGATCCGACTCGAACGACTCGTGGGGTGCCGTGCCCACCGACAGGTTGACGACCCGGATCCCGTACTCGTCGTGGTGCTGGACGACCCACTGCAGGGCGTCGAGCAGGCCGTCGAGGGTGCCGGTCCCGTCGGAGCGGAGGACGCGGAGGTCGACGATCGCGGCCTCCGGAGCGGTGCCCGCCACCGCGCGGTCCAGCTCGTCCCGGCTGTGCACGCCGTTCCCGGCCACGAGGCCCGCCACGTGCGTGCCGTGCCCGTACGGATCGAAGACGCCGGGCTCGAGGGGATCGTCCGTGAAGTCCTCGTGGAGGATCACCCGGGAGAGACCGGTGGCCGGGTCCTGCAGGTCCTGGTGCTCGTCCACCCCGGAGTCGACGATCGCCACGGCGATCCCCGTCCCCGTGACGTTCCGCCCGGTCCACGCCTGGTCCGCTCCGGTCGTCACCGGGACGTGGGCGTCCGTCGGAA
>Ga0256914_1000683_pt1 | contig 32968 bp, 31 predicted proteins | sample HulkmetaG_FD_191571 | JGI IMG/M metagenome (GOLD analysis project Ga0256914, IMG submission 191571) | Hydrothermal chimney microbial communities from Main Endeavour vent field at the Juan de Fuca Ridge, Pacific Ocean - Hulk | ecosystem: Environmental > Aquatic > Marine > Hydrothermal vents ... | reverse complement strand
AGATAGCAGGGATGCGCAGGGTTCGGGCCAAGCTTCCTGCGTAAAGGGCCGCCCCCATTTGGTGGCAATGGATCACATCAGGAGCGATCTCCCGAAGCAATCGCCAAAGACGAATCGCCTCAGAGAGGCGCATGAGGCCAGGTTTTCGAAGAAGTGTAATGACATTCGCACCGGTTTTCCGTACCTCATCGGCCAGTTTCCCTGGTTTATCCAGGCACAGCACGGTGATCTCGTCCCCGTATCGGATACCCTCCCGGCAAAGATGCAGAACCAATCGCTCAAGTCCACCGCAATCCAGCGAGAGCACGGCATGTATGATTTTTAGCCTGGCTTTATCATTGGCCATGCGCCCATTCCTTTGGTCTTTTGCCAATTCCCCTATTGAATCGTTTCTATTATCTCATAGTCGAAAGATTCCGACAAAAGCGTGGCACCCATTGCCAAGCAGGTTCAGAGGATTTTTGCCATACGGGTTTTCTGCTATAGTTTGAAAGGGAATGACCCGCCGTCAAGCAGCTGCATGGGCCGCGAGAAAAGCTTTGCTATTCAACATTTTCGCGGAAAGCAATGTGGATGTTGGCCATTTCGTTGAAGGATTGCTGAACAACCACACAGGGAGGTCGTGGTATGGAACATTCGTTGAAATCCCTCGGGGAAGAGAAATCGGTATCTCGGATTGGTTCCCCTTCCAACATGCAAACGCCAGCCGGTGATACTGCGCAGCCGAAAAGGTCTGTCTGGTCTTCACCTGATGCTGAGTTGTCGCATGACACGGAACACCGTGATTTGGGGCAGCAGCACCAGCCTGTTGTGGCACCGGCTCGTTCGTCACGATATCGTATCAGAGCTGCGGATCCCTTGGATGCAAGGGACCGTGCCGCCATCGTACGTCTATGGGTGGAAAATCTTCCACACATCTCGCCATCGATCTGTGCGGAGCGTTTTGAATGGCTGTATCGGGACAATCCGCTTGGTCCCACTCATACCTGGCTGGCGTTTGATAACGGTAGCGGTGACGTGGTCGGGTGTGCCTCGGTTCTGCCCCGGCAAGTGGTTGTTGAGGGAGAGTTGTTCCATGCCGGCCTGGCGATCGATTTTTCCATCGATAGAAGACATCGTTCCTATGGTGTTGCCATTCAACTGCAGCGAGCTGTCTCAGAGCAGATCTGGGAACATGGCATCCGGTTTGTCTTCGCCTTTCCTAATAGCCCATCCAGGGGTGTTTTCCGGAGGGTCGGGTATCAGACGATAGGAAAATGCTGGCGAGGTGCACGACTGATTCGATCTTTTGGAAAATTGCGCCAGCATCTGCGTCCCATTTCGCTGGCCGCTACCGTAGGTGCAGGGATAGATGTGGTTCTATTGTTACAGAACCGTATCGCGCTTCGTTCCGGGGAGGAGGGAATTACGGCTGGCTTGGTGGATAGCTTGGATGAGCGGTGGGAGCGGTTCTGGGAAAAAAGTCAGCCTTCGATCTGCTTCGGTGGGGTTTGTGATCGAGAACATCTTCTATGGTATTACCGTCAGCCGGGGGCCTTTCATCACTTTTATGGCCTATTTGATGCGTCGGAAGAGTTGTTGGGTTACCTCTCCTTTCTACGTCACGGGGATGTCCTGGTAATCAGCGACATTCGGGTCAGGGAGAGGCGTTGGCTGAAACCGTTACTGGAGCGGTTCTGGCAAGAGATGCGGCAGGCGGGGGCTTTGGTCATCAATCTTGGTGTTGTAGGTTCTGAAGAGATGATTACGCTCTTTCATCAGGCAGGTTTTGTCAGCAGGCCGTGCGAAGGCTGGGCGGGTCTGCTGCAAAGCCCCGATCTGGAGATTGATTTGCTGGAGATCCTGAGAGACAGGGAGAAGGCGTGGTGTCTGGCCGATGTCGATCTCGATCTTTAGGGTTGGAGAGGGTATCCAATGGTTTTTGGTAACCTTGATTAGAGTTTTGGATGGAAGCGGTTGGCAGGCTCGGGGTCTGTTTCATCCACCTTTCTTTCTCAGTTCCATCAGGTGAAGAAGCTCGGTGCGGCATAGAACCCAAGCGAGGGAGAGATAGATGGCCGCGCCGACGGTGATTTCAACCGCCAGCAATGCAGGCAAAGGCAGGATTCCTGTCCCGGATTGCTGAATGGTACGGATAGCGATAAACATGACCAGGGCGGGCAGGAGGGGTCTGAGCACGGTCTCCATGAATGGAAAGGCTGGAAGCCTGAGATGGCGAATAGCGCGGTATGAAGTGATGAGATAGCTGATTGGGATGCCGATTAGCCAAGCCCAGCACATCCCCGCAATCCCTCCATAAAGAGCGCCCACATAAAGAGTAGGGGTCATGATCGCCAAGGTAATCAACCAGTTTTTCAATGCATCCATGGGCCGGCCACTGGCCTCGAATGCAGGATCCATCAGTTCTTGAGATGCCCGAAAAGGCAGCATCAGCGGCACCAGGCTGGCGGGCAGGATGACTGCCAGCCATTTGTCCCCCAACAGCAGTGGGACCAGGGTTGGAGCTGTAGCTGCAAAACCAAAGAATACCGGGAAGGCGGTTACCATGATCAGTCCGTTGGCTTTCAAGACATAGGGGGCCAGCTTTCCTTCTCCATGGTGGAGTTTGGCATACGCGGGAAAGGCTACCTGCTTGACCAGTGGAACCAGTTTGTTCATGGGAATATAGGAGAGCTGCAGGGCGACAGCATAGATCCCTAATGTTTCCGTGTTCCACAACCGGCCGCCGATTAAGGTATCCACACTGACCAGGAGGAACCAGGCCAGAAAAGTAAGTGTCTTGGTTGCCCCGAAGGCCATCAGATGCAGGGATTCCCCGAAACGGAATTGCGGAAGGAGCCAGACGGGATGAGCGATGAACTTGAGACCCGCCCGGAGCAGCAATTCGCTGAGGTGGCCAAACACCAGGCTCCAGACACCGTACCCAGCGAGCGCTAATGCCAGGGTTACCAATGCCGACAAGGTGGCTGCTGCCAACTCGATCAGGGACAGACTTTTGAAACGCATCTCCCGTTCGAGCATTGCTGTGGGTAAGGTTTCGATTACTACAGTGAAAAATCCGATAATGAGGGCATACAGTACTGGTATGACCCGCTCTTCCTGATAGAAAGCGGCGATTGAAGGAGCCAGCAGTACTACCAGCAGGGCAAGCGCAAAATTGACCACAACCAACAGGCCCAGAATTTGTCGCATTTGGGTGGAGGTAAAACTGCGTATCTGGATCAAAGCGGATGCCAATCCCGCTCCACTGAACAGGGCGAAGAAGTACATCACCACGTCCGCCATGGCGTAGATACCGTAATCTTCCGGCATCAGCAGGCGGATGACGATAAAAGTGACGCCCCAACGTAATAGCTGGGCCAACAGTTTGGTAATGGTCAACCACTTCAGGGAGTGTATGACCTTGGCAGTAACGTCCATTCAGGATGCCCTGCTGTTTGCAGGGGGTTTAAGGATAAAGTTCCGGTATTTACCGGGGTTGCCGCTCATGCCTGCTTCGGCAGCCTTCACAATGTTGTACATCTCTCTGGCCGTCACGTAATGGAGCTGGTAGCTTTGGCCATCGTTGTATCGTTCCTCAAGATAACTGAACATGCGGTCCACTGGTTCACCTAGCAAGCAGTCCATGTCCCGTTCTTGCGTGCCGTGGGTGTAGACCTTGATAAACAGCCACTCAGGCCGTCCCCGGACATGGATCCCGGCCTTTACCCATAGATCCACCCGGTCTGGTGTGGGTGGATAGACACTGCGGATATCCCCGTTTTCGATGTGAGGAAGAATCCCCCATTTGCGGTTTTTCCAGTTCAGCATCAGGGGACCCTGGATGATCATCAGATCGCCCCAAGGTTTTCCTCCGACCTCTACATCTCGCCCATCGTCATGGGATTTCGGTGCGTGGGGGTCATCCTTTGCATAATAGATAGAGTTGATCTTCCGTGTTTGGGCGCTGCTGGGAGCTGATGGGAGAGTGAAATCAGCGTAGCAGCCTTCTTCCTTGAGGACGATCAGTTCATTGTTGACCCCGCAGTTGCTGCCGTCGGCAAGGGAGTTGTCCAATGCCCAGTTACCGTGGATAAATCCCCAGGCTGGTTTATCGCTGTTTGGGAATGTGCTCATTGCACCATGTTTTTTTTGTAAGAGCTCAGTAAAACGGCTGAGCTTTTTTCGCAATTCGGCTTCCGTATCATTGTGATGATGGAGGTGTATCTCCAGCTCACCGAGTCCTAGCCGACAAAGCTGGGATATCGCCTCGATATGCTCCGGACGGTACTCCTCTTCGGGATAGAAGAAGGTGTGCTTGGGATGATGGCCATCGGCATCCGTGTGTCTGCACGCCAAAACCGGATACTCGTCGATCCAGCGCTGGACCCTTTTCTTTTCCTGATCGTAGGGTACTCCAAGCCACATGGGTTCATAGTGATCGACAAAACAGAACAGGATGTGAGTTGTTCCGTCGACATTGGGGCGCCGGGAGCGCCTCAGGTAGGAACCTATCCACAGATGTATCTGTCGCTTGTGCATCTCTCTAAAAAGCAGGGTACCAGCTCCAAGGATGAGCAGAGACCCGATGAGGATGAGTGTATTAGCGAGATTGAGCTGATTTGTCATGAAATAACATCCTTATTATCGAAATGGATTCACATCCTATCTTCCTGCCGCTAGCGGAACGGCATCCGCCAAGGGACCCTTGTTATCGGTTTGGCAAGCAGGTCATGCGGTCAGCATGAGTACCTTTGTGACAAGATATAACAGAACAATTGATATGACGGAGATCATCGCATACTGACCAAAATGGGCAAAGAAACCTTGCGCCGGCAGTTCCGGATGGCGTTGGCGTGCTCCCAGGTAGTGGCCCACAGCCATTGCACACAGGACGAACAATACCACCACGTAAGTGCGGCTGAGAAAAAAAGCACTGGTTGCAAAGCCGATAAAGGAAAAATAGAGCACGTTGGCGATGGTGCTCTCTTCCTTACTGACTTTGGGTATTGCTTCCTCTTTTGCAATCTCCTTGTCTCCTTCTTCTTCATCGTCGCTGTACAGGGATACCAGATCTTCCAGTTCATTCTGCCTTGGAGGTGGAGGGGTACGAAGATAGCGTATCATCATCAGGCAGGAGAGCAGAAACGAGAACCAAAGGATGTAGCCGATGATTCCCAGCTCCGCGAGTGCCAATACAAAAGAGTTATGCGCCGTGAGGAAGTGATGCTCGGTGAATCGGTCAAATCCCACCCCGAAAAGGGGGCTGGATTTCAGCATCTGGAAACCTTCATACCAGGCCTCGATGCGTCCATGGGCAGATTCTTCACTGGCGCTGATGGTATCGATCCGGCTGGACATGGAGAGGATGACCGGGATGATCGCCGCTCCAAATATCATGGTCTTTACTACGCCATGGTGGCGCCACAAATAGAGAGCCGCCAATACCGCCGTTGCCAGCGTGGTGCCGCGAGAGTTCGTCAGGACGATGCCATACAAAATAGTACCGATCAGGAGTGCCAACAGAATCTTCAGCAGGGTACTTCGGTAATGAAAAAACAGATAAAACGCCATCGGTAGTGAACAAACAAGCAGTAGCCCAACGTCGTTGGGATCATTGAAGATGCCGATGTAGCGCATCCTTCCCTGAAGCGGGACTTCCCCGGTCCATCCGACCCCACTGAATTTTTGTTGAATACCATGAGCGGCCATCATCGCTGCTCCGGCCACAAATATCCACATGGTATGGCGTTGGCGCTCAGGCGTGGTAACTGTACTGGAGACGAGAAGATACAGGATATAGATGGGAACCAGTTTTCCCGCCGCGGGTGCCATTCCCCCGACCCAGCCCGATAGTGCGACCGAGAGGATGGTGTAGCCGAACAGCAGGGTAAGTGCAAGAAGTTGCGGCCCATCGACCTGTTTCTGCTCCGACAATATCCAGGCGAACAAGGCGATGGCCATCATCAGAGGGAGAAGAGGTATTCCCTCCAGGACAGCCACGAACTCCTGGGGGCGGACGAACACCATCGACAGATAGAGGAGGGTGAGCAGAAAGGCCGTCCTGGCTTGAACTTTTTGCATTTATCGTAATTGTTCAGTGAAGCGTACTTTGTCAATCCAGAGACAATATTTATCGGATTTGGTCATGGCAAGCCGATAGCAGGCTTGCGACCGCCCATATATCGAAAAACCCCAATCGAGCAGGGTTACAAACATGGCCTCGTCAGGTACTGTGGTACTTGCCTATTTCACAATATAGCTGCTTGGTGCTGCGCAGCCTTTGCAATTTGTATTTATGCCGTCCCCGAATGCCATGTCTGTAAGCTCTCTGTCTCCGGGTTGACGATCCCCAAATAGATTTAACGATCCGTTGTCGGCATACCAGTATAAACGTAGAGCTTGCTATGGAAAACCACACCACCTAAAATAGAATTCAATATGAGGGATATTGGGAAGAGTGGTAGGTGGCAACGGATGCTGAAATTCCGGGTGGTTTCTTATTGTGCACAGGCAATACTGATTTTTATTACTATATTACTGTCTGCTTGCGCATCCTCTCCAAAGGTGACTCCTCCTCAACCGCCTGATACGCAGTCGGTTGCCCCCTATCGGATTGGAATAGACGATGTCATCGCTGTATCCGTATGGAGAAATGCCGAGCTCTCCGTGACAGGTCCGGTGCGCCCGGACGGCATGATAACCATGCCGATCATCGGCGATGTACGGGCTGGGGGGAAGACGCCGGAAGAGGTGGCTGCGACTATCCGGGAAAAGTTGAGTGAATATATTCGTGAGCCTCAGGTGGCGGTCAGTGTGGTTCAGCTGGTCAGCCATACCTATTTGACCCGTGTAAGGGTGACAGGAGCCGTTCTTCGTCCTATCTCTATCCCCCATCGTCCCGGGATGACGGTGCTCGATGCGATTCTGGAGGCTGGTGGAGTGACAGAATTTGCGGCGCCAGATCGCACCACCCTGTACAGGAAGCAGGATGGAAAATCCCAGGCATTCCCCGTTCGTTTGAAGAGGATTCTGTACCGTGGTGAGGTGGATACCAATTATGAATTGATGCCTGGTGACATCATAGCGGTTCCGGAGCGACGTTTCTGATGTTTATCGGAGAGCGCCGATGAATATCGAACAGTGGTTTTATCTCATACGCAGTGAGATCCGTATCAACAAGGGCAAGCTGGTGTTTCTGTTTGCCTTTATATCACTGTTTTTTCTTGTTGCAGGAATCTATTGGCCGAAGAAATATGAATCGTCCACTACCATTCTGGCGAGTGAGCAAAATATTATAGCGCCGTTGATGGAGGGGACTGCGGTGGCCACTGGCGTTCAATCATTGGCCGGGAATGCACGCGAGATAATCCTCAACCGGAGGGTGCTGGAAAAGGTGATGGCCTATGCCGGGTGGCCTATCTCCAACATGACCCCTCTCCAGATAGAAATAGCTGCGGAGGAGGTATCGAAACGTACTCGGGTGGAGAGTGTTGGTGTTGGCCTTCTGCGCATCAGTTATACCGATCCGGATCCTAAACGGGCATTCAAAACGGCGCAACATTTTGCTGCCTTGTTTATCGAAGAGAGCCTCAAGGCCAAGCGCAACGAAAGTCGGGCTGCATTCGAGTTTGTCGACAGCCAAGTCAAACTGTATCACAAAAAACTGCTCGATGCAGAAACGCGTCTGAAGCAGTTCCGCAGTCAGAATGCAGATGCTCGTCCCGGTTCGCAAGCCGATGTCGAGGCCCGTATTGCACAATTGAGACAGCAGCTGGAGCAGACAAGACTCCAGCTGGGTGAAGCGCGGGAGCGTGAAAATGTATTGCTCAAACAATTAACGGGTGAGGCGGCATTTTCCGAGCAACTGACCAAAGAGTTTCAGTACCGGCAACGAATTGCAGAGCTGCAGGAACAACGTGATAACTTGTTGCTGAATTTCAAGCCGAATCATCCTGATGTAGTTCGTTTGAACTACCAGATTCAGGAGATGGAAGAGTTGGTTGAAGAAGAGGCCGCCAAGCGCAAGAAAATCGTTGCGGCTCTTCGAAAAGGGAAAGACAGTCAGGAAACGGCCTCAATTCAACGTAATCCCTTGTATCAGCAGTTACGTCGCCAACTTTCGGATACGCGAACGGAGATTGCTGCGCTGGAGACGCGTATGCGCATCACGGATGGCTTTCTTCAGGAGGCTTTGGCCCGTAGCATTCGTATAAGCGAATTTGAGGCGGAGCTGGCAGAGCTGATGCGGGATTATGAGGTCAATCGGACATTGTATTCAGACCTGCTGCGAAGAAGGGAGAATGCGCGGGTATCCATGAGTATGGATGAGAAGGGGCAGGGTCTTTCTTTCAAGATCCAGGAGCCTGCGGTGTTGCCGCTGAAACCTTCGGGGTTAAGGCTGCTTCATTTCATGATTGCGGGATTGATTTTGGGGGTAGGCATTCCCTTGGCGATGATTGCCGCGATTATCCAGATCGATCCCAGAGTCAGGCAGTATGCTGTGTTACAGCAAGAGCTAAAGCTACGTGTCCTTGGTGTGATTCCCACGTTGTATACTCCGAAGGGGCGGGCAGTAGGGCGGTTGGTTAATGCTGCCTTGATGCTGGTGGTCATCGTGGTCATCTCTGCCTATGGCTATGTGGGTTATTTGCGTTACGCCCAGGCTGCTTGAATTATGGCGAGCCCAGAGTCAAGGTAGAAAATCATATGGATGACCAGGTGAAAAGGGAGATTGCAAGCCGGGAGGTGGGTAGCAACGTTGCACAGCGCTTGGCATCGGCAAGAGAGATTGCCAGGATGCGCGAACCCTCCCTCAAATCGCCGGAGCAGCTTAGTTCACGAAAGATCATACATCCCGGTATGAGTGACAGGAAGGCCCTAAACGCATTTCGAGGCCTTCGGACAAAGTTGTTTGGAATGAATCAGGGGGACGGTTTTGTAGTGATGATTTCACCAGTGTCCCCGGAAAGTGGTGGCACCTTTACCTCTTCAAATCTGGCTGCTGCGATTGCCTTGGACGAGACGAAGACGGCACTACTTGTTGACTGCAATATCCGTAATCCGGTCCTCCATGAGCTGCTGGATGTGGAAGTAGAGTCAGGGCTGACCGATTACATCGAAGATCCCGAAAACACATCGGTAGAGCAGCTGATCTGTCCAACCGGTATTCCACGTCTGCGGCTGGTGCCGGCAGGGCAGCCACACGAATCCGCTTCAGACTACTACACCTCCGTACATATGGAGGCCTTTCTCGACGAAGTGCGTACACGCTACCGTGAGCGTTTTGTGCTGATTGACGCGCCTTCGCTAAAAGAGTCTCCCGATGCGCGGATACTGGCTGATCTGAGTGATACGGTCATCCTTTGTGTCGGATATGGGAAATGCACCCGAAGGCAAATCGCCGAAGTAGCTGCAGAAGTCGGCAGGGAGAAATTGGCCGGAGTGGTTTTTTCAGAAGGGAAATGACGGAATATTTGCATGAGCTACCGTGCTGTATTGCCGGTAATGGGATTGTTGCTGGTGATACCACCTGCGCAAGGAGGACAGTGGCATTACTCCATTGAGTATGAGCCTAGCTATTCCAGTAACATTGCCCGCACGGCGGAAAATGAACGGGAGGAGTTTGTTCATGCCTGGCGGGTCGGGCTTCGCTATGACGATCGCAGCGCTGTGGTAGAGGGAATGGTTAACCTTGATGTGGAGCACCTTTCATATACAAATGGTGTTTTCAGGGATCAGAACCGGAGTTACCTTAATGCCGATCTTACGTGGTCGCTGGTCCGGGATCGGTTATTTTGGGTGATTGAAGATACGTTATCCAATGAACCAGTCATGAGCCGTCAGGTCTGGGTTCCCGGAAATATCCAGCAGACCAACCTGCTGTCCACTGGTCCGCGCTTGAGCTATCGTTTTGATAACGGGATTCACTTGGTTGCCGATCTCCGTTACATCAACTCCTATGCAGAGATAACAGATGAATTCAACAGTAATCGGTTGTATCTGGCAGGCAGCGTGGCGCAGGACCTTTCAGTACAAACGGAAATCTCTGCCAATTTGGCGTGGACCGGGGTGGATTTCGATAATCGCGAGGCGGATGATTATCGGCGACTGGATATATTTGCGGCTTGGGACTGGCAACAGGGCCACACAGGGATACGTTTTGAACTTGGAGGAACCCGGATCAACTTTAGCTTTGCAGATCAAGCCTCCGGTCCGCTTTTTCGTCTGACTGGTAATAGGCAGATCTCATCGGTGAGTCGGCTGAAGGTGGCACTTGGCCATGCCTTTTCCGATGCTGCACAGCAAATAACTGGTGACACACGGGCCACGCCGATAAGCAGTAACATAATCTCGTCCCAGGTCTATACCGTCAGTGAAGTTGAGACGAGCTATCGTACAGAATGGGTTAGTTCCGCAATCGAGGCCACGATAAACTACCAGAGGCAGAATTTTCTGGACAGCTCCGATCTGGATCAAAATCTCTCCAATATGCGCCTTGTGTGGAGTAAGGGATTTGGTGCCTCTGTTAGCATGGAGGCCGGGATCTCTCTTTCACGCACCATTTATGAGCTCGACAAGAGAAAGGACAGTGTTGTTTCTCCATTCGTGGGGTTTCACTTTCGGAGAACGTCGCGTCTCGATTACCGTCTTGGTGTGGACTGGGAGGAAAGGGAGAGCACCACCGACAGCGCCGAATATAGTGAGTTACAGGTTTATGCCGCCGTTCGGTATCAGCACTGATATCTGATCCGTTTTTTGTTGACATCATGAACAGCAGCGACAGGCCTAACTATCATCTTTGTTACCGGGTCCTAGGGCTGAAAGCGGGATGCCGGTGGGAGCAAGCGCGTCGCCATTACAAGCTGTTGTCGCAACGCTGCCACCCCGATCGCTATCCCAATGATTCCCATGCGCGTTCTGCGGCAGAAAAGAAACAGCGGGCCATCAATTTTGCCATGCGGATGATCACGGACTATTACAAGAGGTATGGCCGCATGCCCATCCAGGATCGTCCAAGATTGCGTCAACCCGATGCTCCCGTGGAGAATAATCCGGTCGGGGAGAAAGAGGAGGTGGCAACTGTACCAGTCCGTCAAGGGAAGATGAGTGGCCGTTGGTTTATGCTGGCATTTGTCCTGTTTCAGATGTTTTTCCTGTGGTGGATATGGTCGGGGAAAAAGGACCCCAAGATGATGCCTGAACCTTCAGTGGTTGGTATGAAACCATCGGCGACTGTAGGAAATGAGTATCGAAAGAGGCTTCGGTTTGGCTTTGGCGATCCACCGGAGATGGTTCGTCTCGTTCAGGGGGAGCCTACGGTGGTTAAAGGGGATAAGTGGCATTACGGAAACTCCATTGTTTATTTCAAGAATGGTCGCGTGGCGGGCTGGGTGAACCATCGGGATAATCCACTCAAGGCTGATTCCGAGCGCTATTTTTCAGGCGAAAAGTTTATTCGAATCGGGTCCACCCGTAGCGAGGTTGCCAGGATACAGGGAGAACCCCTCTTCAGAGGGGAGTCGAGGTGGGATTATGGGCCTTCCTATATCGAGTTTCAGGGAGACAAGGTTTCTGGATGGCATAGTTCTCCTCTTCGTCCACTTCGAGTAAAAAAAAGTTGGGAGTAAGCAGAGTGCAATTGCTTTGCTAGCAAATGGACGGGTTTGATTTTCCAGGAAGGAAGGACGTTATGATTGATGGAGATATCGAAAACAGGGTAGTACAAACACTTCCCTGGGTTCTGCAACTGGCCTATTCCATGCAGAAAAATGGGATCAGGGGTGGATATTTTCTGGAAGCGGTGGCGCGTTCCAAAGGATGGTTGAATGTCTTGGTTCGAAGAGAGTTGTCTCGAGGCGTGAAGGTCGATATTCCTGCCTATGAGGATTCCTATGATCTTGACGATGTTTCCAATTATGAGCGTGAGTTGATCGAACTGCTCGGCAGCCATCTTTCCGGAAAGGACGAACCGCTTCTTTTGCTGGATTGTGGAGCTGATCTGGGGCTATTTGCCGCGCTTCTGGTTTCGTCCTGTGAAAGGATTCAAAAGGTGATTGCTTTTGAGCCCAATCGCCGGTCTTTCCGTTTGCTGGAGCACAACCTCAATATGCTTCCGATGGAGGCGGAGGCAAGGAATGCGGCAGTGGCAGATTTCAATGGGAAAGGGAAACTGAAATATCCGCCTCATGACCTTCATGATCATGCTGCCTTCATTGTGTCTTCGGAGTGCGGGGATATTCCGGTGGTTAAATTGGATGATCTCGGGTTGCCACGAAATTACCACATTGTTCTAAAGATCGATGTGGAAGGGGGAGAGCTCGCCGTGATTCGTGGAGCAATGGAGACACTCTCGTCAAGTCCTGGATTTACCGTAGTATTTGAGGCCCATCGGGATCAAGTGAGGAGGACCGGTATCGAACCGATGGAGATCGTTTCCTTGCTTCAGATGATTCGGCCCTGCCAGATAAAGGTGGCTGAGGAGCCGGATATTCGTCTGGATATGTCTCGGCCATTCTTTGAGCAGCTACAGGGGCGAATCTATAACATCTGTGCATTTTCTTCCTAGGATCTCCCCCGCATGCTTCGGATCCTGCTTTCAACGGTGATATTTCCCAATCGCTTCGAGGTTAACAGGGGAATCTACATCAAGAGGCTTGTCTCTGAGCTGGCGTTCCAGGCCCGGCTATCCATCGTTGTGCCAGTTCCCTATGTTCCATCATTTCTGAGACGCTCCGGGCGTGGCTTCTATGCGGAGCTTGGGCGCAAGGAGCAGCTGGATGGATTGGAGGTTAACTATCCCCGCTTTGTTGTTATTCCAAAAGTGTTTCGCTTTCTTCATGGTCCTTTTTTGTTTCTTTCGGTCTACCGGTTCTATCGAAGACTGGTGCAGAGAGAGCGGCCTCAGATCTTGTTGGGGTTCTGGACTTTTCCGGATGGTTTTGCCAACGTGCTGATGGCCAGGATTTTCGGGTTGCCGGTAGTCATCGGTTGTCTGGGCAGCGATGTCAATCAGCTTACCAAGCCTAGGATACAGAGGGCGTTGATAGGCTGGACGTTACGCAACTGTGATCAGGTAATTGCTGTCAGTGCGGCATTGAAAGAAGAGATCGTGATGCGGCTGGGTGTGGTTCCTGAGCGTGTGACAGTGATGCCCAACGGTATCGAGCCGGGAAGGTTTGTTCCCCGTGACCGGGATGAGATGCGAAGGAAACTGGGACTGGATCCCATGGCCAGGATTGCTATCTGCGTGGCACGTTTGGAGCCTGTAAAGGGGGTCGATATGTTGATCCGCGCCTTTTGCAGGATTCCGGATGAAAGGTGCCAGTTGATGGTGATTGGTGACGGAACGGAGATGGAGTCATTGAAAGGTTTGATCGAGCAAGCTGGTGCGGGAGAACGAATCCGCTTGCTTGGTGCCAAACCGCACGGGGAGATCCCCGATTGGATCAACGCCGCCGATCTGTTGGTACTCTCCAGCCGTACCGAAGGATGGCCCAACGTCCTGATGGAGGCCTTCTCCTGTGGGAAGCCAGTGGCTGCCTTCCGGGTTGGCGGGGTGCCGGAGATTGTCAACGATCCAGCACTGGGTATCCTGGTGGATGCCGGGGATGTAGAAGGGCTCTCCCGTGCTATCAAGGAAGGGCTGCAGCGCTCATGGGATGCCACGTTGATTCGCCGCCGTGTCCAGGGGCGGAGCTGGGCCGTGGTTGCCGAGGAGTTGCATCAGATACTGCAGCAGGTTCTGGAACGGCGCAGTTCTGCGCCGCTTTCCTGAAAATTGTCAGTGGGCGATGCGTGGCCAATAGCTGTCCAGCTTGAATTCCGGGCTGTGGGGCTGGGTATGGCATTGCCGGCAGATCTTCTCCTTGGACCAGCTTGCGTGCGGAGTCGGTTCTTTGCCTTTCGCTTCCATATGTTTTCTGCCGGGACCGTGGCATGATTCACATTGTACATCCATCAGGTGTATAGTCAGGCGCGAATCGATGTATCCTCCGGGTTGTTCAAATCCCACTGTATGGCAAGTGATACAGTCCGGGTCGAACGATTTGCCGACCTCTTCCAACCGCGAAAAGGCTTGGGCATGTGGAGTGTTGCGCCACTCGTCATACGCTTTCTGGTGACATTCTTGACAAGCGTCTGCACCAGTAAAAGGGCTTTGCCCTGCCTGTAGTCTTTTTTTTCGCTCCACACTGGCTAGGTAGGCCGCCTTGACCTTGGCATTATACTCTTCGTACCACTCCTTCAGGAAAGGCGCATCAGGGACGCTCTCAGGTAGTGGAATCACTTCATGCTTCCAGTCATCGATGTCGCCCCCTTTGTCGATTTTTAGATCCAGGCGGCCCAGCCGCATCCCTCTGGAACCTGGTTGCAGCACCAGGGTTTTTCCTTCTTGCGAGGGTTCTCCATATTCTTCATAGGCCGATTTGGTGATCAAGATATCTACATGCGCCAGATTAAACAGTGTCTTTGCCTGTTCCAGAGTCAATGTGGTACTCAGTATGGTGAGCATTCCTTGAGTGTCGGCCTTGGTCAGCGCAGTTCGTAGTGGTGAGGGATCATCACTGACAGTCTGGTGTGCCCCTTTCATCTGTCGGAAAGGGGACTCTTCCGGCGTCAACCAGGCAAAGAAGGCCATCCTGACAGTACCATGCTTGATTTGACGTTGATGAGGGAAGCGTTTTCCGCTCCAGTTACTGGCGGTCCACGGAAGAGGTGCTTTGTCGAGAAAGGTCACGCCATAACTCAGATCCCGCCATTGCAAGCCGATGGCATCATAATTCATAGCAGCCAGCCCCTTGAGAATATATTCACTTTTCAGTTGATCTCTCGGGGATGCATTGGCAAGTACTCCTCCAGAGGAGAGGAGGAACAACTCTGGCTGCTGCTTGCGCAGTTCTGCTATCTTGCTGGCGCGCCGCAGGATCCCCCCTAGGTCACCCGCTTCGGAACAGCCGCACGGCTCCAGCTCTCCATCGAGATTCCCGGAATAGAGCAAGGTCACCGGTGTGATTGATTCGGCCGCCTCCAGTGGTGGTTTGCCGCAGGCGGCAAGAAGTCCCATCAGCAGGGTGGCGGCAATAACGAATGAAAATCTATGCATAATCGATCCTGATTTTTGCGAGTGACGATACTGGAGATAGAGCCTGCCCGGGAATGCACTCAGTGACAAGGGCAATATACAAAAGGTTCCCCACCAGTAACACACACTGAAGCGGCGCCTTTACACCGGTTCCGTTTGATTTTACAATGTCCGGCTTATGTTGTCCGGCTTGCCACAAAACGTGGATCTCTATCGCTTGGCCGCGGCGCGGGAGACTTTTGAGGGACGGCTCAAGCAGTCGCAGTTCAGGCGCCTGGTTTCCGTTGCCCACGACACAGAGCGCTGGGTCGATATCGCCCTTCGTTTCGGTACAGAAGATGGCATTCACTATTTGCGTGGCGGTCTGAAAAGTAAGTTTACCGTGGTATGTCAACGCTGCCTGGAGCCCATGGAGGTGGCTGTTGATGCTTCGCTCGCTTTTGGATTTGTGCGAAACCAGGAGGAGGAGGCACGACTGCCGGAGGCCTTTGAGCCCCTGTGGGTTGAGCAGACAGAGATGGATCTGATGTCCATCATTGAGGACGAGTTGCTACTGGCCTTGCCGCTGGTAGCGATGCATCCACCGGCACAGTGCCCGGCTTGGATTGAGCCTGAGGCAGTAGGTGAGCAGGCGGAAAGCGACAGAACGAACCCTTTTTCTGTGTTGGCTGCCTTGACGCGTGACAAACATTGACAAAGCTTTGAGGAGTAACAGGCCATGGCTGTACAGAAAAGCAAGAAAACCCCTTCCCGACGCGGTATGCGCCGAGCGCATGACGCATTGAAACAACCGACGCTATCCACTGATCCCGTCAGTGGGGAGACCCACCTGCGCCACCATGTCACGCCGGACGGGTTTTACCGCGGGCGCAAGGTGATTGGCTCCAGTGACGAATAATCAGGCTGCGTAACGCACTTCCTCCGGCTTGGCGGGGTTGAGAGTGCGTAACGGGTCACAAACAGACACGCCCCTGTGATGGGGCGTGTCTGTTTGGGGAATCAGAAATTCAGATGAAGGGGATGACACAAGGTTAGATGGGACAGAACTGTACAGTTGCCGTGGACGCGATGGGAGGGGATTTTGGGCCTTCTGTGACCGTCCCCGCGGCTCTTGAGCTCCTTGGCAAGATGAAAACCCTCCGCATCCTGTTGGTCGGAGATCAAAGCGTGCTGGAACAGGCGCTGGAACAGCACGATACGTCACACAACGAGCGGTTGCAGATTGTTCACGCATCGCAGAAAGTGGAGATGACCGATCTTCCCTCCCATGCCCTGCGCAACAAGAAAGACTCTTCCATGCGTGTCGCCATCAACCTGGTCAAGGAGGGGACCGCCCAGGCCTGTGTCAGCGCAGGCAACACCGGTGCTTTGATGGCAACCGCCCGTTTCGTACTCAAAACTCTGCCAGGGGTGGACCGGCCGGCTATCTGTACGGCTCTCCCTACCATGAAAGGGCATGTGCATGTGCTCGACCTCGGCGCCAATGTAGATCTGAGCCCGGAACACCTTTTCCAGTTCGCGGTGATGGGTTCTGAGCTGACCAGTGCAGTAGATGGAACCTCTGCCCCTGCTGTGGGTCTGCTCAACATCGGTGAGGAGGAGATCAAAGGTAATGAGGCTGTTAAGGAAGCCGGGCGCTTGCTTGCCGACAGCGGTCTGAATTACATCGGGTTTGTCGAAGGTGATGACATATTCAAAGGGACCGCCGATGTGGTAGTGTGTGACGGTTTTGTCGGCAACGTGATGCTCAAAAGCACGGAGGGTGTTGTCAAGCTGATAACCCATTTTATGCGCCAAGAGTTCCAGCGTAATATCTTTACCCGTCTTGCCGCCTTGGCGGCCATGCCGGTGATACGCCGATTGCGTGCCAGGCTGGACCACCGCGCCTACAACGGCGCCAGTCTGCTGGGACTGCGTCATATCGTGATCAAGAGTCATGGCAGTGCTGACTGTTTTTCCTTCACCAATGCCATCCGTGAGGCGGTTCTGGAGGTGGAGAAAGGGGTGCCTGGAAAGATTGCCGCCCGCCTGGAGACATTATTGGTAAATCCCTCTGCGGAACAACAAGGACAAATGCGTTGAACTATTCGCACATCATTGGCACCGGCAGCTATCTGCCAGAAAAGATCCTCACCAATCATGATTTGGAAAAGATGGTGGATACCTCCGACGAATGGATCACCGAGCGTACCGGGATCAAGGAACGCCGCATTGCCGCAGAGGGAGAGACGACCTGTGACCTGGCCGAACATGCGGCAAGAGAGGCGATTGACGCGGCTGGCATAAACAAGGATCACATCGATCTAATCATCGTGGCAACTACCACTCCCGACCGGATCTTTCCCAGCACCGCCTGTTTGCTGCAGGAGCGATTGAACATCCATGGTTGTCCCGCCTTTGATATTCAGGCGGTGTGCACCGGTTTTGTCTATGCGCTCGGCGTGGCCGACAAGTTTTTGCGCAGTGGCAGTACCCGCTATGCCTTGGTTATCGGTGCGGAGACTCTGTCACGTATCACCGATTGGAGCGATCGTGGAACTTGCGTGTTGTTTGGGGATGGGGCCGGTGCGATGGTGCTGGAGGTGAGTGACAAGCCCGGAGTTCTCTCCACCCATCTGCATGCCGATGGTTTCTACAAGGATCTGCTCACTGTCCCAACGGGCATTTCCCAGGGGTGTGCAGATATCGAAGATGGTCGTGGCTACATAAAAATGCGAGGCAACGAAGTGTTCAAGATGGCGGTCAATACCCTGGGGCGTATCGTCGATGAGACCCTTTCTGCCAATGGTATGGAGAAGAGTGATATCGACTGGTTGGTTCCTCACCAGGCAAATATTCGCATCATCTCCGCCACGGCGAAGAAACTGAAGATGCCCATGGACCGGGTTGTGGTCACGGTGGACCGGCATGGGAATACGTCGGCTGCCTCCATTCCCCTGGCGTTTGACGAAGCGGTACGTGACGGGCGGATCAAACGAGGCGATACGGTGATGCTGGAGGCCTTTGGCGGGGGGTTCACCTGGGGCTCTGCACTGTTGAGATACTGATTGTTGTAACAGGGATAATATACCAATGTCATTGGCTTTCGTGTTTCCAGGTCAAGGATCCCAATCGGTAGGCATGCTTGCCGAGTTGGGGGAGAAGTACTCCGTGGTGAGGGAGACCTTTGCACAGGCATCCGAAGTGCTGGCATTCGATTTATGGGAACTAGTGCAACAGGGTCCCGAAGCGGAGCTTAATGATACCGCCAATACCCAGCCTGCCATGCTTGCGGCAGGGGTTGCGATCTGGCGGCTCTGGCAGGAGATGGGCGGTGAGAGGCCTGTCCTCATGGCCGGGCACAGCCTTGGAGAATACACCGCCCTAGTGAGTGCCGGTGCACTCGATTTCCAGGAGGCGGTGGGCCTGGTGCGGGATCGCGGACGTTATATGCAGGAGGCGGTTGGACCGGGTGAAGGAGCAATGGCCGCCATCTTGGGGCTGGATGATGAGACGGTGATCGCTCTTTGCAAGCAGGCTGCCAGAGGAGAGGCGGTAGCGGCGGTCAATTTCAATTCTCCCGGTCAGGTGGTGATTGCCGGGACCTCTGCTGCTGTGGAGCGTGCCGTCGCGCTGGCCAAGGAAGAGGGGGCCAAACGGGCCATTGTGTTGCCGGTCAGCGTTCCCTCTCATTGCGAGTTGATGGGAGACGCTGCCAAGCGTCTGGAGAAGCGGCTGGATGAAGTGACCTTGCGTTCTCCTGCAATTCCGGTGATCAACAATGTCGATGTGAGAGAGGAGCAAACCCCGACAGCCATCCGGAGTGCGCTGGTCCGTCAGCTATACAGCCCGGTACGCTGGGTAGAGATTGTCCGTTATTTGTCGGCCCAGGGGGTTGATCGCCTGGTGGAATGTGGCCCAGGCAAAGTGCTGGCGGGCCTGAATCGGCGTATTGATCGGGGAATGACGGTTTTTCCTGTTTTCGATGAAGGTAGTTTGCAAAATGCTATTGAAAGATGAGGTTGCATTGGTAACCGGGGCCACACGGGGCATCGGCAAGGCGATTGCCGAGGCGTTGGGTAGGGAAGGTGCCATGGTAGTGGGAACCGCTACCAGTGAAGCGGGTGCGAAGCGCATCAGCGATAACATTTCGGCTGGCGGGATGAGTGGCCGGGGAATGGTTATGGATGTCACGGATCAGGACTCTATCGACGGGGTGCTGGCAGAGATGAAGGAGTCTTTTGGCATGCCTACCATCCTGGTCAACAACGCCGGTATCACCCGGGATAACCTGCTGATGCGGATGAAGGACGAGGAATGGCAGGCGATCATCGATACCAATCTCAGCTCTGTTTTTCGCCTTTCCCGGGCCTGTTTGCGTAGCATGAGCCGAGCGCGCAAGGGACGCATCATCAACATTGCCTCGGTAGTCGGGGCCATGGGTAATGCCGGGCAGACCAACTATGCGGCCGCGAAGGCGGGTATCATGGGGTTCACCAAGGCGCTCGCGCGGGAAACGGGCGCGAGGGGTATCACGGTGAATACCGTGGCTCCCGGTTTCATCGATACCGATATGACTCGTGGGCTGGCAGAAGAACACAAGCAGGCGCTGTTGAAACAGATCCCGCTCAACCGCCTGGGGCAGGCGGAGGAGATTGCTGCCACAGTGCTGTTTCTCGCTTCACCGGGAGCTGCCTACATCACTGGGGAGACCCTGCATGTCAACGGTGGCATGTATATGGCCTAGTCGCTGCCCTAGACATATGTCATGGACTCTGTTTTGCTTGGCTGGTATCTGGCAAAAGTTTGCAATACAATACCCCGCGCAGCGCTAGTCAGGCTGCCTGGATAATATATCTAAGAGGATAAATTCGTATGAGCACTATCGAAGATCGCGTCAAGAAGATCGTCGCAGAGCAGCTTGGGGTTAAGGAAGAGGAGGTGACGGAAAACGCCTCTTTTGTAGACGACCTGGGCGCAGACTCACTCGATACCGTTGAGCTGGTGATGGCGTTGGAGGAGGAGTTCGATACCGAGATTCCCGACGAAGAGGCCGAAAATATCACCACTGTCCAACAGGCCATTGACTACGTTAAGGCACACCAGGCCTGATTCCCTCGTGTTCACGGCCGCAGCGCCACCTGAGTGGCAGTTGCGGCCTTTTGCGTTCATGCGCGAGGTAAAAGGGACATAGAGCAGGAGGATCACCGAACTTGTCAAAACGGCGCGTTGTGGTAACCGGACTTGGCATGGTTTCCCCCATGGGTCTGGATGTGGCAACCTCATGGGAGAACATTCTGGCCGGCAACAGCGGGATCGAGACCATTACCCATTTCGATACCACACCGTTTTCCACCCGCTTCGGTGGCACGGTAAAAGGGTTCGATGTAACTCGCTATATGCCGGCCAAAGAAGCGCGCAAGATGGATACCTTCATTCACTATGGTATCGCGGCAGCCGAAGAGGCGCTCAAGGACTCAGGGCTCGAAATCTCTGAGGAGAATGCGGAGCGGATTGGGGTCGCCATTGGCTCCGGGATCGGTGGTTTGCCGGGAATTGAAAAGGGTCATGCGGCCTATATGAAGGGCGGGCCACGCAAGATATCTCCCTTTTTCGTCCCTGCCAACATCATCAACATGATCTCTGGTCATGTCTCCATACGGTACGGCCTCAAGGGCCCTAATATCGCCTTGGTCACCGCTTGTGCGACGGGGACCCACTCCATCGGCGATGCAGCTCGTATCATCGAGTATGGGGATGCCGATGTGATGCTTGCCGGCGGCAGTGAGATGGCGACTTCTCCTTGCGGTCTGGGTGGTTTTGGCGCTGCCCGGGCGCTCTCGACCCGCAATGAGGATCCGGCCGCCGCTAGCCGTCCGTGGGATCAGGATCGGGACGGTTTCGTTCTTAGTGACGGTGCCGGGGTAGTGGTGCTGGAGGAGTACGAGCATGCGCGCAGGCGGGGTGCTCCCATCTACGCCGAAGTCGCAGGCTACGGGATGAGCGGGGATGCTTACCACATGACGGCGCCTTCCGAAGGTGGGGAGGGGGCAAAACGCTGCATGCAGGCGGCGATGCGTAATGCGGGTATCCGCCCGGAACAAGTGGATTACATCAATGCCCACGGGACGTCGACCCCCGCTGGGGATGTCGCGGAGACCTTGGCCGCCAAGGCGGCCTTCGGGGAGCATGCCCATAAACTGGCGATGAGCTCCACCAAGTCGATGACCGGCCACCTGTTGGGTGCCGCTGGCGGGATCGAAGCGATCTTCGCCATCCTCGCCATTCGGGATCAAGTGGCTCCCCCCACCATCAATCTGGACAGCCCCGATCCCGAATGTGACCTGGATTATGTTCCCCATACCGCCCGGGAGATGAAGATAGAGGTTGCTCTTTCCAATTCATTTGGTTTTGGCGGTACCAATGGAACCCTGATTTTCCGCAAGATTTGATCCCGGCAGCCGTAGCTGCCGATCACCCATGGACAGAAATTCCCAGGTGGCACCCCCTATCGTCCGCATGCTTGATTGCTATGGGGACCTGTTGTCCCTGCACGAGTCCTATCCACAACGCTACCCCTTTTTGCTGGAGAGCTGCGCCAACGGCCCCGAGCATGCCCGTTATGACATCCTGTTTGCTTTTCCCGGACGACGTCTCGTGCTGGATGCCGGGGAGTTGAAGGGTGGAGCAGCGCGAGGCGCCGATTTCCTGGATGCCCTGGATGGATGGTGGAGACAAGAAGCCATACCGCAGGGAACGGGAATCGATCGGCCCCCTTTCCAGGGGGGGTGGTTCCTCTTTCTGGGGTACGAGCTGGCGGCACAGATCGAGGGCCATTTGCAGCTACCCTCGCCGCGGGAACCATTACCCACCGCCTTTGCCACCCGCATTCCCGCCGCCGTCATCCGGGATCACCGCAAGCGCCGAACTCTGTTGGTGGCAGAAGCAGCCCACGCCGCCCTGCTGGATGAGATGGCGGTCGATCTGGAGCGGGCTTGTTCCTCTTCCGGTAAGGGCTGGCGCCCGGTGAATGTGATGGAAGAAGCTCCGGAATCCTATCTGCGTGCAGTAGAGCGCGCCAAGCGTTATGTGATTGACGGGGATATCTTCCAGGCCAACCTGTCGCGCCTCTGGAGCAGCGATATGACTGCACAAGATCCCGTGGCACTCTATCGTCGTTTGCGACACCACAATCCGGCCCCTTTTTCCGGTCTGGCGTGCTTTGAGGAAGGGGCTGTCATCAGCTCCTCTCCCGAACGTCTGGTTGCGGTGCGGGATGGCTGGGTGGAGACCAGACCCATTGCCGGCACCCGTCCCCGCGATGCCGAACGGCGTCGCGATCGGGCATACTCCAATGAACTGTTGGCCCATCCAAAGGAGCGTGCTGAGCATGTAATGCTCATCGATCTTGAGCGTAACGACCTCGGCAGGATTTCTGTTCCCGGCAGTGTTGAAGTGAATGAGCTGATGGTACTGGAGAGTTTCGCCCACGTGCACCATATCGTCTCCAATGTGCGTGGCAGGTTGCGTGCCGACGTCACGCCGGGCGAGGTAATACGGGCGGTATTCCCCGGGGGTACCATCACTGGTTGTCCGAAGGTGCGCTGCATGGAGATCATCGCCGAGCTGGAAGGGGTGGGACGCGGAGCATATACTGGCTCCATGGGTTATCTCAACCGGGATGGCAGTCTGGATTTGAACATCCTGATCCGCACCTTGGTGATGGCCAATGGTGTGCTGGCTTTTCGTGCCGGTGCTGGTATCGTTGCTGATTCGGTGGCGGAACGGGAGCTGGAGGAGACTCGAGCCAAGGCCCGGGGATTGTTGTTGGCGCTGGGGTGTCATCATGAATGAAACCCTGATCAATGGTGTTCCTGCCGCTTCCCTCCCCATTACCGATCGTGCCATTCATTACGGGGACGGCCTGTTCGAGACGCTTGCCTTGCGGCGGGGAAGGATTGAATTCTGGGAGGAGCACATGGAGCGTCTGAGCCGAGGGTGTAAGGCGATGGGATTTCCCGCCCCAGATCTTGCCGTGCTGGCCGATGAAGCGGCTCGCCTGAAGGAAGGCACAGAGGAGGGGATACTGAAGATCATTCTCAGCCGTGGCAGTGGCAGCAGGGGTTACCGTCCGCCAGAACATCCCATTCCGTGTCGGATCCTTGCCTTGTACCCCTGGCCCGATTGGCCGGACGGCTATGCCACCCAGGGGATCGAAGCAAGGGTCTGTACTACCCCTCTGGGGTGTAATCCCCGACTGGCAAGGATCAAACATCTCAACCGGCTGGAGCAGGTGTTGGCGCGTAACGAATGGCAGGATCCGGCGATTGCCGAAGGCGTGATGCTGGACGACGGGGGGCGGCTGGTGGAGGGTACCATGAGCAACCTCTTTCTGGTGCAGGATGAACGGCTGCTGACGCCCGATTTGTCACGATGCGGGGTTGCTGGCATCATGCGCCAGAAGGTCATGGAGAGTGCGCAGCGGCTGGGTATTGATTGCGATGTCGTCCCCCTTGGGCTGCGGGATCTGGAGAATGCTGAAGCGGCTTTCTTCACCAACAGTCTTATCGGCATTTGGCCGATACGGCGCATCGAAGGGAAAGAATTTACCGTTCCGCAGGAGATGATTTCGAAAATACAGATGGATATCGAACATATCCGATCCAGCTGCTCATCATGAAATGGAACAAGATTATCGGCTTGCTGCTCATCCTGTGCAGCTTTTTGGGGGGATGGCTATGGATGGAGTGGCGTAGTTTCAATGAGGCTCCTCTGGATACAGGGGGCGAGGAGCTATTGTTTACCGTGAAGCCAGGGGAGAGCATGAGCTCAATAGCGCACCGCTTGGCTGAGCAACGCGTGATTGAGAATGCCGCCCTCCTGAGTTGGATGGCTCGCATCAAGGGACTTGCTTCCCGCATACAGGCGGGTGAGTATCTCATCCCACCGGGAATTACCGCGTCGGAGCTGCTGGAACGGCTGGTGGCCGGAGAGGTGACCCGCTACAGCCTAACCCTGGTAGAGGGGTGGAATTTTTCACAGATGCTTGCTGCCATCCACCGCAATCCGGCGCTGGATCACACCTTGAAAGGGCTTGGAAACGATGAGATTATGGCCCGTCTCGGTCATTCCGGTGTTCATCCGGAAGGGCGCTTTTTCCCCGATACCTATCATTTCTCCCGCGGAATGAGTGATCGTGAGATCCTGCAAAGGGCCTATCGGACGATGGAGCGGGTGCTGGAGGAGGAGTGGCAGAATCGTGCCGAGGGATTGCCCTACCGAAATCCCTATGAGGCTCTGATCATGGCATCCATTATCGAAAAGGAGACCGGTCGTCCGGAAGAGCGCAGAGCCATTGCCGGAGTATTTGTCCGTCGCCTTGAAAAGGGGATGCTGTTGCAGACGGATCCCACCATTATCTATGGTTTGGGAGGTCGCTTCGACGGCAATCTGCGTCGCAGCCATTTGAAGGATGAGCAAAATCCTTACAACACCTATCGCCACAAGGGGCTTCCACCAACCCCCATCGCCATGCCCGGGCGGGAGGCGATCCACGCCGCACTTCATCCCGACAGCGGCAAGACTCTCTACTTCGTTTCCAAGGGAGATGGCAGCCACCATTTTTCGGTAACCCTGGAGGAACATAACCGGGCAGTACGGAAGTATCAGCTGAAAAGGGGCGGTAGCACGAAATGAGGGGCCGCTTCATAACCATTGAGGGGTGTGAAGGGGCTGGGAAGTCGAGCAACCTCGATTTTGTCCGCCGCTATTTGGAAGAGCGCGGTCTGAAGCTGGTGGTGACCAGAGAGCCTGGTGGAACGCCGCTGGGAGAGGCGATCCGCGGGTTGTTGTTGGACCGGTGCAACAAGGCAATGGCCGATGACACCGAACTGCTGCTGATGTTTGCAGCCCGTGCCCAGCATCTCGCCGAGGTGATCCGTCCGGCGTTGGCAAGAGGAAAGTGGGTTCTCTGTGACCGTTTTACGGATGCCACTTATGCTTACCAAGGAGGGGGGAGAGGGATCCCCTGGGAGCGGATTGCGATCCTGGAACAGTGGGTGCAACAGGGATTGCAACCAGATCTCACCTTGCTGCTGGATATCCCGGTCCGGGAAGGATTGGCGCGAGCGGAAAGGCGCAGTGCACCGGACCGCTTCGAGAGTGAACGGTTCGCTTTTTTCGAGCGAGTCAGGGCGGCCTATCTGGAGCAGGCTCGCCGTTATCCGGAGCGCTACCGGGTCATCGATGCCTCGCAGCCACTGGATCAGGTGCAACGTTCGCTTGCGGAGACATTGCAGGAATGGCTGGTGGAGCGATGAGCGGTGTCATCTACCCGTGGCAGCAGATGCGGTGGAAGCAGATCAACCGTTTGCGCAGGGAAGGGCGCCTGCCTCATGCCATGTTGCTTTTCGGCATGCCTGGAACGGGCAAGGAGCGGTTTGCCAAGGCTTTAGCCCAAGCCCAATTGTGCCGATACAGGGACAGTAAGGGTTTTGCCTGTGGCCAGTGTGATGCTTGCCGGCAATACCGTGGGGGGACGCATCCCGATTTTCTCCGGATTTGTCCGGAGAAAGAAGGCAAGCCGATATCCGTGGATCAGGCGCGGGCGGTGGGTGAGTTCCTGACCCTGAAGAGCCATCATGATGTCGGCAGGGTGGTCCTGTTGACACCGGCTGAAACGATGAACACAGCAGCTGCCAACAGCCTGTTGAAGACGCTGGAGGAGCCACCGCCGGAAAGTCTGTTGATCCTGGTAACCAGCAACCCGGGTATGCTGCTTGCAACCATTCGCAGCCGTTGCCAGCAGTTCGGTTTCGTTCCCGACAAGGAGGTTGCCAGTCGCTGGCTACATGAGCAGCTGGCGGGAGACGACAGGGAAGATCTGTTGCTGAATCTCGCCGGCGGTGCGCCGCTACGGGCGCTCCGGCTTAAGGAAGAGGGGCTGTTTGAGCTGCGCATGCAATTGCTGGAGGATTTCGAGCGGATTGCAAATGGGCGAAGTGATCCGGTGGCCGTGGCTCAGCGATGGTTGAGGCAGGAACAGCTTGCAGAGGCCTTGTTCTGGCTCGGTAGCTGGATAGCGGACATGGTGCGACTGAAGCATGCACGGCAGCCTCCGTGGCTGGTGAACCGGGATGTAACAGAGCATCTGCGGATGCTTGCTGAATGTTGCGACAGCCGACAGCTGCTCAGGTTTCATGAGCGGGTGATGGAGGCTGCCAGGCAACTGCATCGACAGCTTAACCCGCAGCTGTTACTGGAAGAGCTGCTCATCGTTTGGGCCCGTATGGCTCGCTCGTATGAGAACCCTAGCTGAATGAGGATGTAACCTCGATGGTCAAATCGAATATCTATACCGTTCGTATCAAGGACAAAAACCAGCTGTATGCCAGCTATATGCCCTTCATCACCAATGGAGGGCTGTTTATTCCCACCACCCGACCACACCAGTTTGGGGATGAGGTTTTCGTTATGCTCAATCTGCCGGAGAACATCGAGACCATGCCCGTGGTGGGGCATGTAGTCTGGATCACCCCTGAAGGTGCCAGTGGGAACCGTCCTGCCGGGATCGGGATCCAGTTTCTGGAACTGGAGGGCAAGCCCCTGCGGGCCAAGATAGAGACGTTGCTCGCCGGTGCCCTGAAGAGCGAACGTCCTACCTATACCATGTAACCCTGTCACTCACTCACCGGCTTGCTTGTCGATGCAGCGGTTGCGTATCGGCCTGCAGGGGGTGTATCTGCGATTATTACATGCCAGGAGAGAGAGGCGCCTTGACGGATGCCGGCCAGGGGAAATGTTACAATCCCGGATGGCGTGAGCCTTGTTCCTGAACGTTTGAAATCGATACATCAAATGCGACCTTTGCTTACTGATTCCCATTGTCATCTGGATCGCCTGTCGGCGGATCTGGATGAGGTGCTGGCCGAGGCCAATGAGGCAGGTGTCGGTTGTTTCCTTTGCGTTTCCATCAATATGGAGAATGTGGAAAGGGTGATTGCCATCGCCCGGGAGTATCCCTCCGTATATGCCTCAGTGGGTGTTCATCCCAACGAGAAAGAGGGGCCGGAACCTGCGGCGGAGGAGCTCTCCGCGCTGGCGGAGGCGCCCAGGGTGGTTGCCATTGGCGAGACCGGGCTGGATTACTTCCATGGGAAGGGGGAGCTGGAGTGGCAGAGGGAGCGTTTCCGGCGTCATATTGCAGTGGCAAAGGCCTGTGGAAAGCCGCTGATTGTGCACATGCGAGATTCAGCGCGGGACACGCTTTCGATACTGAAGGAAGAGGGGGCCGCAGAGGTGGGAGGGGTGATGCATTGCTTTACCGGTGACTGGCAAACGGCGGCAGAAGCAATGGAGATGGGGTTTTACATCTCCTTTTCCGGCATCGTCACATTCAAGAACGCCGATGCGCTACGAGAGGTGGCGGTACGGGTACCGGAACAGCGGCTGTTGATAGAAACCGATTCTCCCTATCTCGCTCCTGTACCGTACCGCGGCAAGCCCAATCGTCCCGCTTATGTTCGTCTGGTGGCCGAGCGCCTGGCAGAGCTGCGCCACATCCCCTTGGAGCAGCTTGCTGAACAGACCACCAAAAACTTCCACCAATTGTTTCAAACAAATCGCGTTGCGGTTGTCCCTTAACGGTTCGGTTGGTTGGCAGCATCTCTTCAGAACCGATTGATTCGGCGGGTTGTTTCTGCTTTTTCGTTCCTCTGTATTCCAACTGTCAAATATCCGTCTTTTTGGCGACTTGAAGAAATGGTTGAAACCATGCCACGACTCTGAAATACTTTCGCTGTCCACGCCACGGAGTGGCGACCATAGGGGTGGTGTGGCGTAATTGAGAGTGAACCAGGGGCCAACACCTGGAGATGATCTCAATAGTTTTCCCCCAGCATTATCGAGGAGCCCTTTCCCAACGGTGAGAGGGATGTAAACCGCGTGGCTGAATTGTGACCGGTTTCGATCCTCTATGCAACGAACCCGTAGTAGTGTGTCCCGGGGAAAGGGAAATACCGGGCTGATTGAATCTTGATGACGGTTTTTCCGGTGGTTGCCCACTATTCGATAGGCAGTGAAGAGTATGCATAAATCACGATGTGGCGGTTGGTGCTTGGCGGCTGTACTGATGGCCATAATGTTGTCGTTCTCCGGGTGTTATGGTGGTTCATCCCATTTACCTGACGATTCCCGTCCGCCGGCAGTGGACGAGTCCGGTGAGAGGAATCCATCCGAATTGCCAGCCGATGGGCAGGAAAGGGGTGGAGATTCGGCCAACGATAAGCCATCTGAACAATCTCCCGCGGATGGGAGCGGGGATTCCAGCGGTGACGGATCGTCATCCGGCCAACCTTTCAACCCTGTGGGTGATGGGGATTCGAGCCCACCTCCAACGACGATAACCACTCTACGTTTCAGTTACACCCCAAGTGATGCCATCTTTCCCAACCCGGAGCGGGGCTTTTTCGGTGTCTCTACGCTGTTGACCGCTCGCGTGGAGAAGGGGGATTTTGACGATGATATGCTGAATGGCAGGACCCTGACCAATAGTGCTATTGAGCTGGATGAGTACCGAAACAGCGATCTGCCGGAGTCGCTGTTGAACAATTTGAAAGCCGGCCTGGATTCCCTTCGTCGCAGCAAGGGGATCAAGGCAATTTTGCGCTTCAGATACAACGATGGTTTCGGTTATCCAGATGCGCCCAAGGAAATAATACTGAGACATATCAGTCAGTTGAAGCCTATATTTCAGGAGTATCATGATGTCATTGCGTTTCTTCCCGCAGGTTTTATCGGCTCTTGGGGGGAATGGCACCACTCTACCAATGGTTTGATAAATCCGGTGGATATGCGGGATATCTTGGCGGCGCTGCTTGACGCGCTTCCACGGTCGCGGATGGTACAGATCCGCTACCCTTTCAGGAAAAAGGTGATCTTTGGTGATGAAGAGGTGACGGCACAGACAGCCTTTTCCGATCGGATGGTTGCCCGCATCGGACACCACAATGATTGTTTTTTGGCATTGGCGACCGCGGATGAAGGCTACCTCCCCAATAATGATGCCTCGGAGGCCGAGATCCGGCTGATGAAGGAATATGTCCGTCGAGAAGCGTTGTATACGCCAGTGGGTGGTGAGACCTGTGAAATGGGGCGGAGGGATGAAGGTCTCTCCGAAATGGAATACCTGCGCTGGAGCTACATCAATGACGTTTTTTTTGGGCCCTTGCTCGAGTACTGGAAAAGTACCGGTGCCTATCCGATTATGCAGCGCAAGCTGGGCTACCGTTTTGTGCTCACCGAAGCGCGGATAACCAGCGGTGCCAAAGCGGGTGACGTCATTGATGTGCAACTGGAATTACGCAATGAGGGCTGGGCGAATCCCTACAATCCACGGCCGGTCTACCTGGTGCTTGAAGGTTCGAACGATCGCCGGGAAATAGAGCTGAAAGATGCCGATCCCCGCTGGTGGCAACCGGGCAGGGCGGTGACGTTGACCGATCGGCTGAAGCTGCCAAGGGACCTGGTTGGGGGAGAGTACAGGGTTGCCCTGTGGTTGCCGGATGAATCGCCCCATTTGCGGGACAATCCCTGGTTTTCCGTCCGTTTTGCCAACGAAAGGGTGTGGGATGCAGCGAGGGGCTATAACGTGCTCGGCAGGATCCATATCCATCCCGCCGATTGATGGGCATAGACGTGGAAGGCCGGTTCAGCGGCCGCGTCCCAGCAGGGAGCCCAACACCCCCCGGATAAGCTGTCGTCCTACCTGGCTGCCGATGGCGCGGGCTGCGCTTTTCAGAAAAGACTCCATCACGGTCTGGCGCCCGCGGGCTGGTTTGCGTTCCGTTTGCTGTTGCTCCTGGATGGCGGCCTGTTCTGCCCGCGCCTTGAGAATTTCGTAAGCGGATTCCCTGTCGATCTCTTTTTCATAGACACCATAGACCAGTGAACGAGCCATCAATGCTTTTCGCTGAGCGGAGGTGATGGGACCGATCTGGCTCCGGGGTGGGCAGATCAGGGTACGCTGTACCATGCCAGGGCGTCCTTTCTCGTCCAGCGTGGAGACCAGTGCCTCTCCCACTCCCAGATCGGTGATTGCCTGTAATGTGTCTAGCTCTGGATTGCTGCGGAAGCTCTGGGCTGCGACACGCACCGCTTTCTGCTCACGGGGGGTATAGGCGCGCAAGGCGTGCTGGATCCGGTTTCCCAACTGCGCCAGTATGGTTTCCGGAATGTCCAGCGGATTTTGGGTGACGAAGTAGACTCCAACCCCTTTGGAGCGGATCAGACGGACCACCTGTTCCACCTTTTCCAGCAGGGCCTCGGGGGCATCGTCGAAGATCAGATGCGCCTCGTCGAAAAAGAGCACGAGACGGGGTTTTTCTGCATCTCCCACCTCGGGCAGCTGTTCGAATAGTTCGGCCAGCAACCAGAGCAGGAAGGTGGCATACACCTGAGGCGTGTTGAATAGCCGGTCCGCCGCCAGCAGGTTCATGATGCCACGCCCCTTTTCATCGATCTGCATCAGATCGCCCAGGTTGAGGGCAGGCTCACCAAACAGCCGATCGCCCCCCTGATCCTCAAGGCTGATCAGTCGACGCTGGATGGCCCCGACGGAGGCGGGGGAGACGTTGCCATAGAGGGTGCGGAACTCGCGGGCGTTCTCGGCCACATACTGAAGAGTGGCACGCAGGTCCTTGATGTCCAGCAGTAGCCAGCCGTTCTCGTCTGCTACCCGAAAGACCAGCGCCAGCACCCCTTGTTGGGTTTCGTTGAGATTCAATAACCGGGCAAGCAGCAGCGGACCCATCTCGGAAATGGTGGTGCGTGTGGGATGGCCTTCCTCACCGAATACATCCCAGAGGGTGACCGGCGAAGCACTGAACGAAAAATCATCAAGGCCAATCCGTTCGATGCGCTCACTGATCTTCGGGTGTGGTCTGCCCGGCTGGCTGATCCCGGACAGATCTCCCTTGATGTCGGTCATGAATACCGGGACTCCGATCCGGCTGAAATTCTCGGCCAGTACCTGCAGGGTGACCGTCTTTCCGGTGCCGGTTGCACCGGCAATGAAACCGTGGCGGTTTGCCATTCGGGGCAGGAGATAGACGGGCTTTTGCGCCTTGCCGATCAGAAGGGGTTCCATTCTTGTCGCCTCTGGTTAACGAAATTATGACATAACTCAATAACTGATCATCTAAACCGGGGGGCGCCGGTTGCAGAAATCCAAATGATACACCATCCTTATTTGTACCGCTTTTGTGTATACCACAGAAGGGGTAAATGGATAGACTCCTGCATGCCCCTAAAGCATGCAGTCAGCCAGTATGAAAGGAATGTTCCAAGAGGCTGGGATCCTCTGATGATTGATAATATGGGGACGATGACATGGTCGATAAAAACATAGAGTTTATTCAGCGAATAGGATCGACAGCGATAGAGGCGTTGTCGAAAGCGGGTATCACCAGTATCGATAAGCTGTTAGATGTGTGCCACACCAAGGAGGCGCGCATGACTCTGGCGGAGCGCATTGGCTTGAGTGAATCGGTGCTTCTGAACTGGGTGAATATGTCAGATCTGTTTCGCGTCAACGGGATTACCGGTGATTTCGCGGAACTTCTGCTGGCAGCCGATGTGGATACCGTCCAAGAGCTGGCCGAAGAAGAAGCGGAAACGCTTTGCAGGAAAATGAGGGAAGTGAACGCCGAGATGAGCCTCAATCTTCCCGTTCCGGAGGTGACCACTGTAGCAACCTGGATCATGCAGGCCAAGACGCTGCCTCCAATCATTACCCACTGACCCTCCGTTTGTTCTACAATGGAGCTGGCTGTAATGGTCAGCTCCTGATCCATCATCATCCAAGGAAAAAACCTGTGACCGGCTGCGATCTGCCGTCGCGGGTTGATATGGCGTTTTCATGAAAGAGTCTGTTCAATGCTGGGCGGTGGTTCCCGCGGCCGGTACCGGTACTCGTATGGGAGCGGACATCCCCAAGCAGTACCTGCCTTTGTGTGGCAAGCCGGTGATCGAGCATACGCTGGGACGCCTGGCGGCGGTGGAAGCGGTAACCGGCGTGGTAGTGGCTGTTGCTGAAGGCGACCCCAGATGGTCCTCTCTCCGATTGGGTTTCAATAAACCCTTGATTCGGGTGAATGGTGGTGCGGAGCGGTGTCATTCGGTCTTGAATGCCCTTGATGAATTGATCTTTCGAGGCGAAGAGGGAGGGTGGGTGCTGGTCCATGATGCGGCGCGTCCTTGTGTGCGGGTGGCGGATATCAAGCGGTTGATTTCTGCGGTGCGTGAATGGCCGGATGGTGGACTGTTGGGAGCCCCGGTGAGCGATACCGTTAAGCGGGCGGATGGTGAAGGCAGGGTGCTGTCCACCGTGGATCGGGAAGGACTGTGGCGTGCCCTCACACCCCAAATGTTTCCTCTTCAACGGTTGCACGCTGCACTGAGTGACGCCGTTTCTCGGCGACTGCTGGTGACCGATGAGGCATCCGCCATAGAGCTGGCAGGGGGAGTACCACGCATGGTCGAAGGGTGTGCCGACAACATTAAGATCACTCGGCCCGCTGATCTGGCTATGGCAGAATTCTTTCTTAGGCAGCAGGAGAATGCACCGTGCGTATAGGTCATGGTTTTGATGTGCATCGTTTTGGACCTGGTGATCATCTGATTGTCGGGGGGGTAAAGATCCCCTATGACTACGGTCTGCAAGCGCACTCCGATGGTGATGTCTTGATTCATGCCCTCAGTGATGCCTTGCTGGGCGCGGCCGCACTCGGCGATATCGGCCGACACTTTCCAGACGACAGCAGTGAATTCAAGGATATCGATAGCCGTGTCCTGCTGCGTCGTGTCATGGCGCAATTGAAAGAAAGGGGGCTGGCACCTGCGAGTGTCGACATCACCTTGGTGATGTCGACA
>Ga0256914_1000682_pt1 | contig 33004 bp, 30 predicted proteins | sample HulkmetaG_FD_191571 | JGI IMG/M metagenome (GOLD analysis project Ga0256914, IMG submission 191571) | Hydrothermal chimney microbial communities from Main Endeavour vent field at the Juan de Fuca Ridge, Pacific Ocean - Hulk | ecosystem: Environmental > Aquatic > Marine > Hydrothermal vents ... | reverse complement strand
TAAGAAGTAATAATAAATTTATTGTTGTTTTTAAATATCTAAAATATTCACTTTTACCTCAAGCGAGGTAAGAGTTTTTTTTAGTATATAATTTTTTGACCAAAAGTTTCTGAAGTCATAAAACTCATAGAAATATCTTATATAAAATATTTTTTATTCTTTAACACATACAAATATGAAAAATATGAAAAAATATTCTGGTGTTTTGCTTGCTACTGCAGTGGTAGTGGGTGGAGTAACCAGTGCAACCTTTGATTTTTCTACTCTTCCAGGAGCAGATAAAATTAAAGATGGAGTAATTATTCAGGCTAATGATATTTTAGCGCTTTCTACGGCTCTGGGATCATTAGACATTCGAACAAATGGAACGGCTCCTACAGTTGATACAGATTTAGTAAATAAAGGGTTTTTGGATACACAAATCGCAAATAATCCAGGACCACAGGGAGCAAAAGGAGATACCGGAGCAAAAGGAGATACCGGAGCAAAAGGAGATACCGGAGCAAAAGGGGCAACTGGAGCAAAAGGAGATGCTGGACCAAAAGGAGATACTGGGGCAACTGGAGCAACTGGACCAGCAGGTGCTTTTGATAACACAAAAGATGTTGATTTAAACAATCATAAAATCACTTCTCTTGCACCAGCAACAGCCAACACTGATGCTGTAACACTAGAGCAAGTGAATGGAATGGTGAGTGCTGCCGGAGCAGTTGCTGCTTCACCAGGAGCTGTATCTATGGTTTCAACATTAAAACAAAGTGTAAACTGGGGACGAGCAGGACAATATTGTTCAAATCTGTCTGAAGGTGGATTTGAGGATTGGAGAATGCCGACTTTTGATGAAATTACTTATGCCACTACTGGATTAAAAGATACAGCCGGTGCAACGGTAAATGACGGTGGTTATCTATGGACAAGAGACCGCTATGAGGCTAATAGGACTTCTTGGTATGTTTTAATACCTAGCAATGGTGACTGGGGTAACAGCAGTCACAATAATACGCACAATGTTCGCTGTGTACGCTAGCTGTTCATAAACTCTATTCGAGTTTTGAATTTTGAGTTTTGAATTTTTTTTATAATATTATGATAGAAAAAGATACATACAAAAATCCGTTAAACAAAAAAACAGAATCGAGAAATCGGTTCTGTTTTTTTGTTGTATTAGAATAAACGGGCGACCACAAGGGTACGCCCCTACGGTGAATTTCAATAAAAATATTGCTGGTGAAAAGTTATATTCTCGAGAAAATTTAGATTTCATAGATTAATTTTTTTAATAGCTCGCATGCAAAAAAATAAGCAAGTGAAAAAAACAATAAAGTTGTAATAATAAAAAATGTAGTCATAAATTTATAATAAAATATCAGGAAAAAAATGTTCTAATCTCTTTTTTTGTATTGCTAAAAAATGTTCATTTTTTTCTGTAAAATTTTTAGAAATATTTTCTATATGTGTTTCAATATTTTTTGCAGATTTTTTTGTATTTTTAATATGTATGTTTTCTATAATATTTTCTGGTAGGTTTTTATGAAATAAATTTTTTACTTTGTCTCTGCACGAAATAGCTAAAAATTTTGTGTTGCATATCGATGCTAAAATATTTGCATGTAGGCGAGAAGAGCATATAAATTCTGCATGAGAAATTATTTTTAAAAGTTCTTTTATATTTTGGGGATAAATCACAGAAATATTTTTATGGTGTCGTGTTACAAATTTTTCATCTTGAGATTGATGTGATTGCATTACTAAAAATTTATATTGGTATATTTTTGGATTAAATTTTTTATATAAACTTTGTAAAATAACTTTTTCTTGCTCTTTGTTTAAATCTCCTTCACGCATTGAAAGTAATATTGTTTTAGATTTAGATTTAAGCTGGTTGGGTTCTAAAAAAAATGCAGAATCTGCAGTTGTACTGATTTTTGCAGTATGAATATTATAAGTATTTTTTAAAATATTTTTTGATTTTTTATCTCGAACGCTAAAAAATTTAATTTTTTGTAATAATTTTGCTGTTTTTTTTATAAGTTTTTTATATTTAATATTATTTTTTTCTTCTTGTTCTGCTTGTTGTTTTTCTGAAAGTACTGAAAAAGAAGTTCCTAAACTAAATATTTTTTTATTGAAAAATAAACAAACTTGTAAATAAAAATTCCACAGTTTTATTGCTTTTAATGGTTTTGGTTGCCATAATCCACCGCCACCAATAATTATATAATCTGCTTCTTTTATAGTAGAAATTGTTTTTATCCAATTAAAACTAAAAAAGCTACGAATTCCAAATGGTGGAGGTGGAAGACTGTTTACATTATGATTTTTTTTTGTAAATTTAGGATTGTGAGAAATTACAGTAATGGAAAAATTAGCTATATTTATTTGTGATAATATTCCTGCTAAAATAGCTTCATCTCCCCAGTTTGGAACTCCGTAATGCCCAAAAATAACAATTTTTTTTCGCATAAAATTTGGGTATTAGTTTTTTATTATTGAAGAGCTAGAGTTGTTATTTTTTTTATAATTTCTTTTTTATCAGATTCAGATGCTTTTCCTATAGAGCCAAAATCTAAGAAATCAGTTGTTTTAATTCCACAGAATCCAAGAATATTATTTTTTAATAATTTTTTAATTGGAAAGCTTGTAAATAAATATGCCCAAGATGGAGCATCGTATGTTGTAATAATTTTTGCAGTTTTCTCTGTGAGTAATGCGGTTGGTCGTCCATTTTCATATGTGAACGCAAATCCTGAAGAAAAAACATTATCGAAAAAATTTTTTAAAATAGCTGGCATGCTTCCCCACCATAATGGAAATATAAAGACTAATTCATCAGCATCAGCAATTTTATTTTGTAATTTTTTAACAGTTTCAGAATTCTCTATCTCTCTCGCATCTTCAAATTTTAAAAATGGAATTTGGTACTGTTCGTCATATAAATTTATAATTTCTGCAGTTGTTTCTGTGTTATTTTTTGTTCCTAAATATTGTGATGCAATAGTGTGAACAAACCCTTTAGAGCTGGGTTGTGCTGTAATAATTAAAGTTTTCATGTTTTTTTAAGAGTATATATAAAATATTTATGCTAAGTTTCCCATTATAAGAAAAAATATAAAAAGCAAAAAAAGTAAAACGAGAGATACTATAAAAAAAATACTTCTTCCACTTCGTGCTGTTTTTAAATCTTCTAAAATTAAATTTTTTTCTGCTTCAAGTTTTGTAATATTTTTTTCTAAATCTTGTTTTGCTGTCTGTGCATCCAGCATTGGAATTTTTGATTTTCCTTCTGTTTCTAAAACTCCTAATTGGTAGTGCATGTGTCTTAATAATTCGTCTTTTTTTTCTAATTCTTGTTTTGTATCGTCATATAAAACTTTGTATTTATGAATTTCTTGTGCAAATTGATTTTGCAATGAAATATCACTTGTTTGAATATTTTCATTTTGAATATTTTCAGATTTTTTTTTATGAGAATTATTAATAACTTGTGTCGCTGTTGGATTTTTACTATCTTTTATAACATCAAGTTCTTCTATTAAAAGCAAAACATGTCCGTGTTCTCTGGTTACAGAAAGTTTTCCTTTTGCAATATATCTATCAAGAGTTCGTGTAGAAACTCCAATATATTTTGCTGCATCTGCACGATTTAAAAATGTGTTTTCGTCATACATAAAATAAATTTAAAATATTTTAATTTCATCTCCTACTCGTGTAGAAAAAAGAGAATGTGAAATATATTCTTCTTTTTTATTTTCTGGAACAGTCCAGCAAGTTCCAAAGTTTGCAGAATGTAATGAAATTTCTTGTAATACATGAGAAAGATGTTCTTGTTTTTCTTGTCCTTTAAAATCTTCTTTTGCAGAAACTATAAAGCTATTTTTTTCTAATTCTTCATATTTTTTAATATCAGTACTTTCAATTTGTTTAAATGTATTTTTATCAGAAAATATATACCAAGAGTTGTCAATTTTAGCAGTAACAGATTGTTTATTTAAATTGACTAATTCTCCAGAGTTTATAATTTCTGAAATATTATTTATTTTTTCTTTTGTGTTTAAGTTTTTACTAAAAACAAATCCCCATTTTTCTTGTCGAATGAGTGTTATTTTTAAAACATTTTCAAAGGTTTTTTCTGTTTTATCTGTAATTTTTAATTTTACTAAAACGCTAATCTCTTCTGAGTTTATTGATTGTGGTGTTATGTTTTTAAAAGTAGGAACATCTACTTTTTGATTATTTAATTCAAAGTTTTCTTTTTCTTCAAAATATTTAAAAAGAGATGTAAAAACAGGATTTCCGTTTTCGTTTCTTTCTGGATGAGGCATGAGTGCAACTACATTTCCTTTTGGATTACAAATAGCAGCAGCATTTTTAAAGCTTCCATTTGGATTTGTAGGATAATGATTATCTTCTTCACCTTTTTCATTTATATATGTAAATACTATTAAATTTTTTTCTATTACAGCTTTTTCCATTTCTGGTGTAAGAGTAAATCGACCTTCTCCATGAGCAATTGGAATATGAATATTTTTTGAAAAATTTGAAAAAGGTGTTTTTTTATTTACAGATTTCAATGTTCTATATGAATGATAAAAACCTGTTCCTAAAATTTCACCAGCTTCATTTGTTCGTTTGTTGTCGAGTAATGCAAGTGCTGGAATATTATTTTCATCCGATAAAATAAGTCCACTTTCTACCAACATTTGAGCTCCATTACAAATTCCTAAAATGGGGGCACCATTGTCTGCTAATTTTTTTAATGTTTGAAAAATAGGTTCTTGGCTTGAAACAATTCCACTTCTTCCTCTGTCTTCAAAAGAAAATCCTCCAGGGATAACAACTCCGTCAAATGTTTCTAGTTCGCTTGGTTTTCTGTTCCATAAAAAAACTTCAGATTGAAAACCTGCTGTTTTTAAAGCTCGCACTGTTTCTATTTCACAGTTGTTTCCGGGGAATGTTAAAACCGCAATTTTTGGAGAATTCATAAAATGTAAAAAATATAAAAAAAATATAAAAACAATTGATTATATTAAAATATTATCACATATGTTTATAAAATAATATAAATTTTTAAAATAATTCACCATTTTCTGTGTCTTCTGGGAGTTCAAGAGCCGAAACTTTTTGCAATCTATTTCCTGTAATTCCTTGAAGGTCTCCATAAAAACCAGATGTATTCATCATTACTCGTTCTAATTGTTTTTCTCTTTTGCTCCAGTGTTTTTGAAATGCTCGTTTTTCTGCATCTAAATCAGATTTCATACTAGAAAATGCGTCTACGATATTTTCTATTTTATTTTTAAATTGTGGCGATGATAAATATTCGTAAAGCATATTCATTTTTTCATCTTTTCCTTGCAGGCTTGTTTTAACAGTTCCGATTTCTAATATATGAAATCGTAATAATTTGATGAGAGATAGTGCAAATTTATAACCGACAATCCAAACTCCATTTCTAAATTCGTATTGTTCAACTCCTTCTGGTAATGTTTTTGAAACGAGAATAGCTATATCTGCACCAATATTTGCTTGATCATCTTTTAATTTTTGTAACCATCCTTCTGTCCAACTTTTTGTATTTTTAGATTCCCAAATAATAACTCCAGATTTTTGTCCTAAATTATTTCTTACTGTTTGAATAATATCTGCGCCACGAATTCCTGTGGGAACATCTTCTATGATATCTGCTAAAAATTCATTTTGAAGCATATCTCTTAAATCATTTTCTTTTACATCTCCTTGAATTTGCATCGAGCCTTGTTCTGCTCTTCTTTGGGCTTCTTCTAGTGATTTTTTCATTTGTTCCATTTGTTTGTCTTTTTCTGCTAGTTTCAGCTTGTGGTCGTCAGAAAGAGATTTTTTTAATTCTTCTTCTAGTCTTATTTTTTCATCTGATAATAATTTTTCCAATTTTTTATCTTGTTTGTCTTTTTCTAGCTTTAGTTGTTCTTGCAGTTTTTTTTCAAGCTCTAATTCTATATTTTTTGATTTTTCTTCTAAATCTCTTTCTTTTTTAAGAAATTCTAGTTCTTTTTGTTGAGATTCTTCCAATTTTTTTTTGTTTTCTGTATTTTGATTTTCTAAATTTTTTAATTGAGTATCATATTCAGATTTTATTTTTTCATTGGCTTTTTCTTGTGCAATTTTCCATAAATGTATTTTTTCTTTTTGAAGGTTTTCTTCATATTGTTTTTTATGTTTTTCTTCTACTCCTTTTTGAAATTCTTCAGATAATGAAAATTCATGGTTACATTTTGGGCATTTTGCTTGTAGGTTCATATTTTTATGTAAAAAAACAGAGTATATAATTTTTAGTATATATACTCTATAATTTTTTGAATTTTTTTTCTAGAGACTTGCTAAAAAAGGATCTAATTCTTCTTCTTTTTTTTCTTCTCTTTCTTCTCTTACTTCTGGTATTGGAAATGGATTTTGAGATGGGGTTGTGATTTTAGCGGTTTCTGTTTCTGTTAAATATTCTACTTCTTCATCATCGTCTGCTTTTGCAAGGAAATCTGCAAAATCGTCATAATTTGTTTCTTCTTCTTCTTTTTCAATATATTTTTCAGGTTTTGGCATATCAAAATATTCTTTGTGTTCTGCGTATGGGATTTCTTCTTCTGAAAGTTTTTCTGTATTTTCAATAATTGGTTCTCCGAATAAATCAGTATTTTCACTATCTTTATTGTCTACTATTTCTTCTATATCTTCTATATCATCTTTTTTTATGTTCTCTATTTTCTCTATTTTCTCTATGTTCTCTATTTTTACTTCTGATTTTTTTTCTTGTTCTATTTTATTTTTTTCATCTAATTCTATATTTTCTGTATTTTCTACAGATTCTGCATTTTTATTCTCTACTATCTCTACTATCTCTACTATTTCTTCTGTCTTATCTATTTTATCTTTATTTTCTTGTATTGTTTCTTCTTCATGTTGAATATCATGTAAATATTCTGGTAAATCTGGCATTTTGTTTTCATTTGAAGTTTCTGAAATTTCTTCAGTTTTTTCTGTTATGATTTGTGATTCTGATTGTTTTGCGATTAAATCTTCTAGTCCTCGTTTTGGAATAGGGGCATGGAGTCGTTTTGCTTGAAAAAGTTTGGCTTCAAATACAATATCTGAAACAATTTCTTCAAAACTTTTTCCTCCTCGTTCTCTAATTTTAAATCCTGCAGCTTGTTTGTGTCCTCCTCCTCCAAAAATACTGGTAAATTCTACAGAATCAACATCATCGCTAGAGCTTCGGACGCTTGTAGAAATTATATCATCTTCTCGTTCTTTTACCAGTAATACAAGTTCTGTATCTGGAGTTGTTGCCATCAATTCATCAATTAAATCATTTGTATCGTCTGAGTGAGACCCTGTTTCTTCGAGGTCGTTTCGAGAAACGCTACTCCATACGATTTTATAAATAGGGTCATTTTGAAGTTTTGTAAGTACTCGTCCCCAGATTTTTAATGTAGATAAGCTTTTGGTTTTAAAGAGTTGTTTTACAATTTTTTGATGTTCTGCTCCATGGTCAATTAATATTGAAGCAATGTCTAGTGCTTCTGGGGTAGTATTTGAGTGCTGAAAACTTCCAGTATCCGTTAGCATTCCTGCTAAAAGCAATGTCGAAATATTTGCATCTAAAATTTCTTTATTTTTTATATTATTATTTTCTTCATCATTTACTTTAAATTCTTTTTCTAAATATGGAATTAAGTTATAAATAAGTTCTGTAGTAGAACAGCTTGTACTTTCTACTAAATTTACATCTCCAAATTGTGTGTTTGAAAAATGGTGATCTATGTTTATAACAGGAACTTCTTCAAATAATTTAATATTATCATTATACATTTTACCTAATTGAAATGTGTCTCCAGAGTCTAGAGTTATAATTAAATCAGGTTTTAATTGTGCTCCTAAAAAAGTGAAATCGCTTTCTTCAAATGGTGAATCTTCTGAAAATAAAAGAATATTTACTTTTCCATTTTCGACAGAATATTCAAGATTTTTAAATTTATTATTTTTATTATTTACAGAAATTTTAAATTTTTGATTTTTTTTATCTTCTTTTATAATTTCTTGTGAAAAAATATCACTAGATGGAAGAAACACAAATGCTTCAGGTACAGGGTCTGAACACACGGTTGTTGAGTGTTTTCCAAATTTATTTAAAATGAGGTGTAATGCAACTGATGCTGACATTCCATCGCAATCCATTTTTGCATGTGGCATTAAAACAATATTTTGTGATTTTTTAATTAGAGAGGCTACTTGTTTAAATGCTGTTGTTATTTCTTTTGTAAATTTCATGTGATTTTTTTTGATATAATTGAATTATTTTAAATTTTACATGTGGTTTATATATGTATTGAAGTTATTAATATAATTTCTTCATATAAGTTTAACATATTTAAAACACAAAAACAAGTGAATATATAATTAAGTATAAAAAAAGCAATAGCACTATTTTTTGTTTTATAAAAAAGTATGATAAAATAAACAGATATATCTGATATATGGAGAAAAATATGATAAACAAAATATTACATAATATTACATAAAAATAACATGTTCTTAAAAAAGTTTTTTAAAAAAAATATACTATCTGTTTTTATTTTATCTTTACTGTCTGTATTATCTATTTTTTATTTATCTTCTTTTTTTTCTGCACATACTTATGCGGCAGATGGGCATTTGCCATCGGTTTATAAAGATTTTACAAATAATTTAAAAGAAATTCCAAAGCCTATAGAAGGTGATGGGGCTATAGATATGACGCAAAAATTAATTAAAGAAAAAATAGTTCCATTGGCAAAATTTATATTTATTGGGGTTGGGTTAATTTTTCTTGGAATGTATGCGTATCAGGTTACTCTTGGTATGGGGGAAGATGATCAGATAAGTTCTGGAAAAGATAATATAATGTATGCAGCAATGGGGTTTGCGTTGGTTGCGTTGGCAGAACCAATGACAAAAATTTTTGATCCGATAGGAGCAGAAGATGTTACTCATATTTTGCAAAAATCAGCGTTTGAATCAGTTACGATGTTAATAATAAATAGTTTAGAAGTCTTGTTGGGGACAATTTTAGTAATTTTGATTTTTTATGCAGGAATGCAAATGGTTACAGCAGATGGTGATGATAAAACTATGGAAGATGCAAAAAATACATTTAAATATAGTTTTATTGGAATCCTTATTATAATGATTGCAAAGCCATTAGTTACTCAGGTTTTTTATCCACAATTGGGAACTGTCGATATTGGAAAAACTCAAGTTGAAAATTTTATGGCAGAGGCTTTTGGAATATTAGAATATTTATTACAATTTCTTGGAATATTGGTTTTTGTTTCTTTTGTGTATGCATCTGTTCAATATTTAATGTCTGGTTCTGATGATGGAGCAAGAGAAAGTGCAAAAAATATTTTACTGTGGTCTGTGATAGGAATGGTGATAATCTTGTTTGCGTATGCAATAGTTATGTTTGTTGTTCCATCTTCTTAGTTTCTTAAATTTTATTATAAAATATGTTATTTTTACAAAATGTATCAAATATATTAACAGGTTTTACAAAAAAAATATTATTAGTATTTACTATTTTTACTGTTTTTTCTCTGTTTTCTATTTTTGTTATTTCTTCGTTAGAAGGAAAAATTTTGCAAAATAATAATTTTTTAGCAGCTTTAACTATAGATATTCCTTTTGATAGTGATGATGCTGGGTTGTATGTTGAAACTGGTGGTGAAGATATAGTTTCTCAAGAAGCTCCTGATGATGGTGCAGATCAAATGATAAATATTTTGGTTACGGTATTTCATACCATGAAATGGGTTATTGGGTTTTTAGCATTGTTGTGGGTTATTGTATCTGGTGTTTATATGGTTGCAAATTCAAATGATGAATCAGAGTATGGAAAAGCAAAAAATATGATGAAATATTCACTTGCAGGTTTAGCCATAATGCTATTGGTAGAACCTCTTGTATTAGATGTTTTGATTGGTGGGGGAAATGGTGGACTAGATTCAACTGCGGAGTGGGATGTAGAACGAATGAAAATAGTCTATGATAATTTTACTATTCAAACACAAGGAATTTTAAATTTTATAAAAACATTCTTAGTTTTTATTGCTATGGCATATATTATTATGAGTGGCGTGAAAATGATGGCTTCATTTGGAGAAGAAGAGCAATTAAGTGAGGCAAAAAGTATGTTTATGCCAATTTTGGTTGGAATGTTAGTTATAGTATTTAATGAATTTTTTGTTGATTATGTTTTATATAACTGGATGTTTGATGGAGAAGAAGTTAGATATGCTCCTGATGGTGATAATGCACGAGTTCTGATTGAAGCAATTATTGGATATTTAATGTATATTTTAGAATTCTTAGCATTGATTGCCTTTGTATACTTATTATATGGAGGATTTCTGTATATTACATCATTTGGAAGTGAGGAGAAGGCTTCTGAGGGAAAAGTTATTGTTATAAATGCTATGATTGGAATTTTTATTATTATGTTCTCTTATGTATTAATGATGTCAATTTTAAATTTTAGTATTTTTTAATATATTAAAAATTGTTTTAGATTTCTTTAACATGCTAAAATTAATTTACAATAATAATTTATATATTTATGTCTAAAATTTGGACGGATTAGGAATTATGAGATGGTTTGTTTCAGGGGTTATTTCAAAACAATTAGAAGTAAAAGAAATGAGTAAAAATCACAAAAGAGATGTTTTTAGCCGATATTGCAAATGATATGGTAAAACAAGAAAATATGCCATTTAGAGATGCATATACAAAAGCATTTGAAAGAATAGGGGATTATGAAGTAGATTTTCAGAAAAATATTGCTGAAAAAGTTTCATTGGGAAGTGCTGGAAATTTAGGAATGTAAATCAATCTAAATATTATAACACGTTTACGCAATCCGCTGCTTGTTTTGCAATTTTTCGAGTTTCATTTATATCAGTATCTAAATCTGCATATGTCACCGCTACTCCCATTCTTCGGAATTTTCTAGTGGTAGGTTTTCCAAAAATTTTAATATCAGTATTAGGGATTTGTAATGCGTCTTCAATTCCAGAAAATTTTGGAAAATTTTCTGGGGTTAAATTATTTTCTTTATTTATTTCATTTCCAGATTTTTCTGCTAAAATTACTGCACTTACTCCTGATTTTAATAAATCTATTTTTTCAATTGGAAGCCCTAAAATTGCTCTGGTGTGCAATTCGAATTCATTTAAATTTTGAGTTCCTGCAAGAGTTACCATTCCCGTATCATGTGGTCGAGGTGAAAGTTCAGAAAACCAAACTGTATCTTTCCCTATAAAAAACTCTATCCCCCAAATTCCAGCACCTCCTAATTGAGCCGTTACTTTTTTTGCCATTTCTTGAGCTTCTTGCAAAAGTTCTATTTTCATTGGGCAAGGTTGCCAACTTTCCATATAGTCTCCTCTTTCTTGCCGATGTCCAATTGGAGCACAAAACAAAGTTTCTCCGTTCTTTTGTGTAACTGTCAAAAGTGTAATTTCATATTCAAAATCAATAAATGATTCTACAATGACTTCTACTAAATCCCCTCGACTTCCTGCTAAAGCATCATCCCATGCTTTCTTTATATCGGAAAATTCTCTAACATAAGATTGCCCTTTTCCACTACTCGACATTAATGGCTTAATAACGCACGGGATTCCTATTTTTTCTACAGCAGTTTCTAATTCTTCTAATGTTTTTGCGTATTCATAATTAGCAGTTTTTAAGCCTAAATCTTTTGATGCTAAATCTCGAATAGCTTTTCTATTCATTGTATAATTTGTTGCTTTTGCACTTGGAACTACTTGAATTCCAGCTTTTTCAAAATCAAATAATTTTTCTGTTCTAATAGATTCTACTTCTGGGACAATTAAATCTGGAGAATGTTTTTTCACAATTTTTTCCAAAGCGTCAGTATCAAGCATATCAATAACTTCAAAAGAATCTGCCACCTGCATAGCAGGAGCATTTGGATAATTATCCACGGCAATCACATATTGCCCCAGTCGTTTACAGGCAATAGTTACCTCTTTTCCAAGTTCTCCAGAGCCTAATAATAGAATTTTTTTCATAAATATAAATTTTATATAATATTAAAAAAGTTTTAAATAGTTTTTCTTAGGTCTTCTATTTCACTATTTGTTAATCCTATTTTTATTGCTATTGTTTTATTATCTAATACATTTAATAAGTTTTTTGCTATCTCTAATTTAGCTTTTTTCTCACCTTTCTCTATCCCTTTCTCTATCCCTTTCTCTATCCCTTTCTCTATCCCTTTCTCTATCCCTTTTTTTAGTCCTTTTTCAATACCAATTTCTTCACCTTTTTTTAATCCTTTAAAAATAGCTGTTTCTAGGGCGTCCATTTGGGATGCTACAAATCGGCTTCTTGCTTCGTATAGAGAAAGTTCTTCTTCTGACCAGCCAAATTGTTCTACTGTTTCATAAGCTAATTTTATTTCTTCTACTTTTACATTTTCTGGGATTACTCTTAAGTCTTCAGCGTTTTTTATAAAATATATCCATTTATCGGCTAAACTTTTACATTCTTCTTCTTTTTTAGAAAATTTTGGTAGTTCTATAAAATTTAATTCCATATCTTTGATATCTCTATTCCCTGTTTGTTGGTTTATTATATAATGATTCGTTAAAAATTCATCTCCATCAAAGAGATTAAAATTTAAGATTCCAAGAAAAATTACTGGTTTTAATTCTTTATAATATTCTGCTTTCTTAAGTTGGTGAGCATAGCTTTTTGCTGCGTAATATAGTGACCTATTTTGAAAATCTTTTTGGTCTTCTACTTGCATTTCTATTACAAATTCTCGTCCTTTTTCGTCTACTGCTTTGAGGTCTAAACTTGTCTCTTTTAGAATCTCTATCACGGGAACTTGATCACTTTTCACTATTGTTATCTCTTTTATGGGACTTTCCAAGTCAAGTACTGCATTTAAGAAATGTATCAAAATATGTTTATGTTTTTTGTCTGCAAATACTTTTTTAAAAGCTACATCATTTTTTGGGTCTACAAATCTTAGCATAATTTTAGTTTAAAATAATTTTTAATAGTATTTATATATTACTATATTTCTTGTATTTTTTCAAAAAATAAAAAAATAAAAAATTTATCGTACTACAACTTTTTTAAAATATTTTTGGAAAATTTTCTCCACTTCAGAAATTTTTTCTGGAGTAGGTGGTTTTATATTTTTCAGTTTATATTCCCAGCTTAACTCTTCATATTTATGCTCTCCCAATGCGTGATATGGTAAAATTTCTGCTTTTTCGATATTTTTATAATTTCTAAAATGTTCACACCATTTTTTTACATCATTAATATCATCAGAAAATTCTGGAACTAAAACATATCTTAGCCACATTTTTATATTATTTTTTTCTAAATATTCTGCTGTTTTGAGGGTTTGTTTATTTGAAGCTCCTGTTAAAATTTTATGTTTTTTATTATCGATATGCTTTACATCAAGCAAAACTAAGTCCGTATATTCTAGAAGTTTTTTTGTTGATTCGTTTAAAATTGCTCCATTTGAATCGAGGCAAGTATTAAATCCTAATTTTTTTGCTTTTTTAAAAACTGATAAAATCTCTGAAGATTGTAATGTTGGCTCTCCTCCAGAAAAAGTAATTCCTCCTTTTGGAAAGTAATATTCTCGTCCATTTTCTAGCCTTTTAATAATTTCATCTCCAGAAATTTCTTTATTTTTTTTGCATTCAATAGTGTCTGGATTATGACAATATAAACACTTAAATTGACACCCTTGCAAAAAAATAACTAGCCTAAGTCCTGGACCTTCATGTGCGCCAAATGTTTCTATTGAGTGGTAGTTAAGCATTGTTTTTTATAGTTTTTAAAAATGTAGAGCCATTGTATGCAACAGCCCTACAATAGAGAGTTTTCCATAAGATAATTAAATACTCCCGTGAAAAGTTCTAGCAATCACTTCTCTTTGTTGTGCTGGAGTAAGTCGAATAAATAGTACTGCATATCCAGAAACTCGAATGGTAAGTTGTGGATATTCTTCTGGATGATCAACTGCGTGGATAAGAGTTTCTCTGTCTAAAACATTGATATTTAAATGATGTCCTTTTTTATTAAAATATCCATCAATCAATGTTACTAAATTTTCTATTTGTTCTTCTTTATTTGAACCTAAAGTTTTTGGAACAAAAGAAAAAGTATTACTAATCCCGTCCAAAGCAGAAGTATAATTTAATTTTGCTACAGAATTTAACGATGCAATAGCTCCTGTTGAATCTCGTCCATGCATTGGATTTCCCCCCGGTGCAAAGGCATCTCCTGTTTTTCTTCCATCAGGGGTTGCTCCTGTTTTTTCTCCATACATTACATTTGATGTAATGGTTAAAATTGACATTGTTGGATTTGCATCCCTATATGAATGTTGTTTTTCCAGTTCTGCATTAAATTGATCTACAATATCTCTTGCTATATTATCAACTCTATCATCATCATTTCCATATTTTGGAAAATCTCCAATTACTTCAAAATCGATAGCTAATCCATTTTCATCTCGAATTGGTTTTACTTTTGCATATTTAATGGCAGAAAGTGAATCAGCAATTACAGAAATCCCTGCAATTCCATATGCCATTGTTCGCTCTACATGCGTATCCATCAATGACATTTGCAATTTTTCGTAGTAGTATTTGTCATGCATATAATGAATAACATTCATTGTTTTTGCATATTCTCTCGCCAAAACTGGGAAAATTTTATCAAGATTTTTTTTGACTTCTTCATATATCAAATACCCGTTTTCATCTGTTTTTATTTCAGAAATTTCTGGAATAAGAAGAATATTTTTTTTCTCATCATGCCCTTTATTTATCGCCAAAAGCAAAGTTTTTGCAAGATTTGTTCTTGCTCCAAAAAATTGAATTTGACTCGCTGTTTTTTGGTATGAAACACAACAGGCAATTCCATAATCATCATATCCTCTGATTTCTGTCATCATATCATCATTTTCATATTGAATAGCTGATGTATCAATAGAAACCTGTGCACAGAATTTTTTATATCCTTCTGTAAATTGAGTAGGAGAAAATAATACTGTAATATTTGGCTCCGGAGAGTTTCCCATATTATACAAAGTTTGTAAAACTCGAAACGAAGTTTTGTTGATTTTATGCCCTTTTCCTGTAAACGAACCGCCAATAGAAAGAGTTGCCCAAGTAGGATCACCTGCGAAAATATTTTCGTAGGCCGTTGGTCGCAAATGTCGAACCAATCGTAATTTAATAACAAATTGATCAATTAATTCTTGCGCTCCTGCTTCGTCCAAAATTCCTCGTGCAAAATCTCTTTCGATATAAATATCAAAAAATCCATCTAAATTTCCTAAACTCATTGCCGCTCCATCTTGTTCTTTTACTGATGCTAAAAATCCAAAATATACCCATTGCACCGCTTCTTTTGCATTTTGAGCAGGTTTTGAAATATCATACCCATAAATTTCTGCCATTTTTTTTAAATCTTCTAATGCCAAAATTTGATCAAAAATTTCTTCTCGTAGACGAATCATTTCTTCTGTCATTTGTTCGCCATCTATTTTTTCTCTGTCTTTAATTTTTTCTTCAATTAATCTATCCACTCCGTATAAAGCAACTCTTCGGAAATCAGCGATAATTCGCCCTCGAGCATATGTATCAGGAAGTCCTGTTAAAACTCCTGTTCGTCGTAAATTTCGCATTTCTTCTGTATATGCAGAAAATACTCCATCATTATGTGATTTTCTATAATGAGTAAAAATATCTATTACTTTTGGAGAAAGTTCTCGATTTTGTTCTTTACAAGCAGAGTACACGGTTCTCAATCCTCCAAATGGTTTAATTGATCGTTTTAGTGCTTCGTCGGTTTGCAATCCCACACATACATCATCAGCTTCACCTATAAATCCAGCTTTGTGACTTGTCATTGTAGAAACAGTATTTTCATCAATGTCATACACTCCTCCGTTTTCTCGTTCTTTTTTCAAATATTCAAGAGAAGTATTCCAGACGGCTTGAGTTTTTTCTGTTGGTCCAACTAAAAACGAAGCATCTCCTTCATATTTTGTAATATTTTGAAACACAAAATCTCGTGTATCTATTTCTGTTTGCCATTTTCCTGTAATGAAGTCTTCAGTTATTATTTTAGACATAGGTGAAAAGTATAATTTAGTAATTATTTTATAGTTATTTTTATTAAGATTATATATAAAAAAATATAAAAAATAAAGAGAGATAAAAGTTTATTATTAAATGATGTGAATATATTATTGTGCAACAAAACTGGTAGCGCCAAGCCATGCTAAGTCAAAAATAGCTTTTTGGGTTTGGAAAATTTTTGGATTTTCAATAACTACGCCTTGTGTGGTTTTTTCAGATATTGAAAATATTGCAATGTGTCCTGAAAAAATAGAAATTTCTGATGAAAAGTTGCATTCTTTTGGATGAATAAAAAAAATCTCTATTAAATTTTTATTTGTAAATTCTAAATATTTTTCATGAAAAATATCAGCTTGTTTAGATTGTGGAGTTATAAATCTTGTTTTTATTTTTTTGCTTTCTCTTTCTGTAAAGTGTTCTTTTAAAAATTTGTCAGGTAGGTGAGATAGGGTTTTGAAATTTGAAAAACTTATAATTTCTGATTGTGGAATTTCTAGCATTTTTGAAAATATTTTTTTAATACCAGTTTCGCCTTCGAAAAATTGAATTTTTGGTTTTTGTGGTGTTGATGCTGCAATAGCAAGCATTTCTGGAAGTATGTTGTGAGCAATGTTTATTTTTTCTTTCTGTTTATTTATTAAGATTTGTGGATTTTCTGCCATGAAATGTTTTACTCCAGATCTTTTTTCTTCGAGTAAAAATCCTTTTTCTTTCAATTTTTCAATATAATGATAGCAATTAATCCTGCCTATTTTGATGTTTCGAGAAATGACAGAAACAGGTAATGTTCCGAATTCTAAGCATGTGAGGTATATGGCAGATTCTTCTGATGAAAATCCTAATTTTTTTAGTGATGATTTTAAATAATTCATTATTTGTTAAATAAAAATATTTTTGTAATTATTTTTCAACAGTATTTTATCATATATTTTACTCTTAGAATAGATGATTGTTTGAATTATTAATTTTTATTATTTTTATATAATTACAATTGTTGATATTATTTATAGTAGATGTATCATGCAAAATAATAATCTTTTTTTACAATAAAATGTCGCAAATTATAAAAAATTGCAAAATTTCAAAAGAAAAATTTACTATTACCTCTGATGATATTATATTTTATAAAAATATAAATGTTTTATTTGGTGATGATGAAAAAAATGGATTACCGACTTTGTGTCCAAATGAACGAATGCGTAGGCGATTGGCTTGGAGAAATGAAAGAAATTTGTTTAACAGGGATTGCTCTGTTAGTGGAAAAAAGATTGTTTCTATGTATTCTTCAGATGTAAAATTTCCAGTATATGATAATGATTATTGGTGGGGTGATGAGTGGGATGCAAAAGATTTTTTTATAAAACCAAATCTTACAGAAAGTTTTTTTTATCAATTTGAAAAGTTATTAAATATAGTTCCAAGAATGGCAAGAATTCAACAGGGAACATGTGAAAATTCTCGATTTACCAATTGTGCATCGTATAATAAAAATTGTTATTTATTATTTACTGCAAATTTTAATGAAGATTGTTCATATGGAAATAATATATTTAATTCTCAAAATTCTATTGATAATCTTCGCATGATTAAGTCTGAATTGTGTTATGAATGTGTAGATGTAGAAGAGTGTTATAATTCATTGTTTTTGAATAATAGTAAAAGATGTACAGATTCATATTTTTTAAAAAATTGTATATCGTGTTCAAATTGTTTTGGTTCAGCAAATTTACGAAATAAAGAATATTATTTTTTAAACAAAAAATATTCAAAAGAGGAATATTTAAAAAAATTAAAAAGTGTTGAGATTGAAAAATATTCTAAAACAAAAGATTTACGAAAATTTTTTAAAAAACACTTTTTACAATATCCTGTAAAAAGTGCTGAAGTGTTAAAAAATGAAAATTCATCAGGAAATTATTTATATAATTCAAAAAATAGTTTTGAATGTTGGGATGCGTTAAATTTAGAAGATTGTAAATATTCTGGAGATGGAGAATTTATTAAAAGTAGTTATGATGTAAATTATTATGGATGTTCGGAAACAAATGAATTGCTGTATGAATGTGAAGGTGTTGGGCATGGAGTGTATAATATGAAATTTTCAAAATTGTGCTGGGGAGGGTGTAAAAATTTGGAATATTGTATAGAGTGTTTTAAGAGTGAAGATTGTTTTGGGTGTATAGGATTGAAAAATGCACAATATTGCATTTTTAATACGCAGTACTCAAAAGAGCAATATTTTGAATTGCGAGAAAAAATGAGAGAACATATGCAAAAAACTGGAGAATGGGGAGAATTTTTTCCAATAAAGCTTTCTCCTTTTGGCTATAATCAAACAGTTGCACAGGAATATTTCCCGCTTACAAAGGAGGTTGCATTAGAAATGAAATATAATTGGGGAGTTGATGATAATTCTGCAAAATATACTGGAATTAATTATGTTATTTCAGATGATATAAAAGATGTTGATGTTGATATTTGTACAAAAATTTTAGAATGTGAAGTTACAAAAAAATTATATAAAATAACTTCTCAAGAGTTGCAATTTTATAAAAAAATGAATATTCCAATTCCTCGAAAATGTCCAGACCAAAGGCATAAAGAAAGAATGGCATTAAGAAATCCCAGAAAATTATTTGAAAGAAATTGTGATAATTGTAATGTAGAAATTTCTACTACATATGCACCAGAAAGATTAGAAAAAGTATATTGTGAAAAATGTTATGTGGATAGTGTTGATTAGATTTTTTTTATAATTTACATATTTATTGTGCAACAAAACTTGTAGCTCCTATCCATGCTAAATTAAAAACAGCTTTCATACTTCGTGCAAAAATTGCACTTTCTACTATTAACCCAAGCATTTCTCCTTTTTTAACTGACGCAATAGCGACGGAGTTTTCAAAAATCAAAATTTCATTTTCAAAGAAAAATTGCTCAGAATTTATAAGTAAAACTTCAAACAATTCTGAATTTTTAGAATAATCTTTTTCATTTTTTTGTAATATTTTATTTATATATAAAAATGGGTTTCCTATGTTTGGAGATAAAATTCGTGTTTTAATATTTTTTTCTATTTTTTTTTCAGATATTTCTGTGAATAATTTTGGAAATTTTTGGCAAAAAATATCTAAATTTGAAAATTGTAAAATTTCTGTATTTTTAGCTATATCTAAAGATTTTTGAAATACAGTTTCAACTCCTTCTTCGCCCTCAAAAAATGAATTTTTGGTTTAAAAGAAGATGTATTTTGCAGAGATAAAAGCTGAGGAAGAAGAGAGGAAGCAATATTTACTTTTTCTAAGGCTTGCTTTTTTAAAACTTCTGGATTTTCAGCGGAAAAATATTTTGTCTTATTTTTTATATATTGGGTTAGCAGTTTTTTCTTTTCAAGTTTTTCAATGGTATGATAGCAGGATACTCGATGTATTCCTGCTTTTTTTGCAATATTTGTTACAGGTCCTCCTCCTATTTCTAAAGTTGCTAAATATACTCGTGATTCTTCGGTGGTAAGTCCTAATTTTAAAAGTTCTGAAATCATAATTTAGAGATAAGTATGCTGTTGTAGAAATTCTTCTACAGAATTTTATCATAAAATATTGCCTAAATATAGCGATAATATATTATGTATCATTTTTGTGATTTTGATATTTATACATATGATGATAGTATTTAATCTATAAGATATATTAGTAATTTTATAAAAATATTATGACTTCAACAAAAAAATCTTGCAGAAACTGTTCAGAAAATTTTGAGATAACTCAAGAAGACAAAAATTTTTATGACAAAATTTCTCCAGTTTTTTCTGGAAAAAAATATCAAATTCCAGAACCTAGTTTATGTCCTGATTGTAGGCAACAGCGAAGATTGAGCTTTCGTAATTTTGTAAATCTTTATAATAGAGAGTGTGATTTAACTGGAAAAAAAATAATATCTTGTTATGATACAGAAATAAATTTCCCTGTATATGAGCAACATGAATGGTGGGGGGATAAATGGGATCAGTTTCAATATGGAAAAGAATTTGATTTTTCAAGAAGTTTCTTCAAACAATTTCAGGAATTATATGTAAAAACACCAAAAATGAGTGTTCATAATGCTCAATGTGAGAATTCTGATTATTGTAATTTCTCTTATAATAGTAAAAATTGCTATCTTGTTTTTGGAAACATAAACAATGAAGATTGCCAGTTTGGACATATCGTTTGGAAGTCAGAAAATTGTTATGATTGTGTTTATACATATCAAAGTGAGTTATGCTATGAATCAACAGATACAGTGAATTGTTATGATGTGTCATTTTCTCAAAATGTAGAAAACTGTAGAAATTCTCATTTTTTAATAAATTGTAAAAATTGTGTAAATTGCTTTGGATGCACTGGATTAGTAAATGCAAAATATTACATTTTTAATAAAAAATATTCTCAAGAAAAATATGAAGAAATGCTTCAACAATTTAACAAAGGGGATTTTTCATTAGTAGAAACGGCTAAAAAAAGAGTAAATAATTTGTTATCTCATGATATTGTAAAAAATTATCATGGATTACATAATGAGAACATTTCAGGTGATTATATTTATTTTTGTAAAAATACTCAAAAAAGTTATGACACAAAAAACTGTGAGGATAGTAAGTTTTTAGTAACTGTAGAAAGTTTTATAGATTGTTATGATTGCAGTTTCTCTCCACAAAAAACAGAGATTTCATATGAAGGAATATTTATTTCTGGATATAGTATTTTATTTTCACACAATGCAATTGATTGCTCAAATGTAATATATTCAGATAATTGTTTTTATTGTAAAAACTGCTTTGGATGTAGCTCTCTCAAAAATGCTCAGTACTGCATTTTTAATAAACAATACACAAAAGAAGAATATGAAAAATTAGTACCAAAAATAATAGAACATATGCAAAAAACTGGAGAATGGGGAGAATTTTTTCCCTCAGAAATATCTCCATTTGCATATAATGAAACGGTTGCACAAGAATATTTCCCGCTGACAAAAAAAGAAGTTGTAGAAAAAGGGTTAAATTGGAAAGAAGAAAAAAAATCTCAAGAATATTTGGGTCCAAAAGTAGAAATTCCAGATGATATATCTGATGTAACCGATGAAATCTGTTCTAAAATTTTACAATGTGAAGTTACCGAAAAACTGTATAAAATAACTCCTCAAGAATTACAATTTTACAGAAAAATGAATATTCCAATTCCTCGAAAATGTCCTGACCAAAGACATAAAGAACGAATGGCATTGAGAAATCCGAGAAAATTATTTGAAAGAAAGTGTGATAATTGTAGTGTAAAAATTTCCACAACATATGCTCCAGAACGACCTGAAAAAGTATTTTGCGAGAAATGTTATTTGGAAAGTGTGTATTGATTAAAAGAATTTATTTCGGTAATATTACGATATCATACTTTTTTAACAAAACATGAAAACTGCATATAGAACAACGGTTTCACTTTCTCCAATTCTTGGAGAGAAACTTCAAAAATTTAAAAATAAAAGTGCGATTATAGAGGAATCGTTAAAATATTTTTTTGAACATCAAATTTTTTTAGAAAAAGCAAAAAATAGGTATAAAAAAGAACAATATCGAAAAAATAAATTATCAAGTAAATCTATTTCAAGTGAATTAAGTGGTGTTATTTCTGAGGTAGAATGCTCAAAAAAATCTGAAAATGATTATAAAGATTATCTTGAAAAAAAATATTTATAACCCCTTAGAAATAATGATAATGAAAAAAGTATTATGTGATATTAATATTGTTTTAGATGTTTTATTGAAAAGAGATATTTTTTTTGAAACTTCTTTGCAAATTTTTCAAAAAATAGAGAATGGGGAATTTTATGGTTTTTTGTCTGGAATTTCAATTGATACCATTTTTTATATTTTACGAAAAAATGGAAAAAATAATGAAGAAAGTCATGTAATTATTTCTCAATTATTACAAATTTTTGATATTGCAACTGTTGATAATAGAGTTATTGAAAATGCTCTTTTATTAAAAACAAAAGATTTAGAAGATGCAATTCAATATGAAAGTGCTATAGAAGAAGGCTGTGAAATTATTTTTACTCGTAATGTAAAAGATTTTCCAATGAATACAAAAATTTTAATTTGTTCTCCTCAAAATTTTCTTCAGTAATTTTTTTTAACACAATGAAAACCATTCTCATCACCATTGCACAAGAAAATACAAAAAATGCACAGGCGTTTCAAAATTTATTGGAACAAGTGCATTCTTCTCTTTCTGGTGAAAAAGTTTCATTTGAAATGATTGTTTTTGGGCAAAGTGTGGGGTTTTGTATTACAGCTTCTTCTGCGGTATGTTCTATGATTGAGGGGCAGATTTATGCAATGAATGCGGATATGGATATAAAAATTATTCCAGACCCTTGTAAGCATATTGCAAGCTATGATATTTTTTCATCTTGTGGGCTTAATTTAGAAAAATCAGATTTACTTCCGATTAAAACATATACCGATTTTGAATCGGATTCTTTAAGTGGCGTGTTAAATGTCTTGTCAAAAGTGAGACCTGGCGAGGGAGCATTTGTACAAATTGTAACGACTCCGCAAGATGATTCTGGGTGGTTTTATTGGAAATTAAAATGGAGAAAAACATTTTTTAACTTTGTGCAAAAATTTTGGGTAAAATATTGGTTTAAAAAAGGAATGACTTCTGTTTTTGCAGACCAAATAGGTAAAAAATTAGATTATGATTTATTTAAATGTTCTATTCGAATTTTAACATTTGGGAAAGAAAAAAATAAAGAATATGTTCCTGTTCGCCTTAGTGCTATTTCTTCGAGTTTGTTAAATTTTAATGAAACTGATTTAAATGGATTTATAAAAATAAAAAATAAAAATGTAGAAATACAGCAAAATATAGAGAAAAAAAAGCATGAAAAATTGGCTGATAATTTTTTATCAGATTTTAAAAAGAGAAAATTATCATCTCCATTTTTACTTTCTACTCGTGAGCTTGCATCACTTTTTCATTTACCAAACGAAAGAGAAGTGCCAAATTTATTGCATGTCACTTCACGAAAAGGTGAACCACCAGCAGATTTGCCAGTTGATTTAAACGATGAGGATATTTCGTTTTTTGGAAATACAAATTTTCATGGAACCAGTATTCCTTTTGGAATTAAGCGTTCGGATAGACGGCGACATTTGTATACTGTTGGAAAATCGGGTTCTGGAAAATCGAAATTATTGGAACTGCTTGTTCAAAACGATATAATGCAGGGAAAAGGTGTTGGAGTTTTAGATCCACATGGAGATTTAGTAGATAATATTTTACGAATGATTCCAGAGCATCGCAAAAACGATGTGATTGTTTTTGATCCAGCCGATACACAATTTCCTATTAGTTTTAATCCTCTTGCTGATGTTCCTCCAGAATTAAAAATTCGTGTAACAATTGGATTTATAGAGATTTTTAAAAAATTATTTGGCGCCGATTGGACTCCACGATTGGAGCATGTTTTGCGATATACAACTCTTGCACTTTTAGACACGCCAAATACAACAATTTTGTCTATTTTAAAAATGCTCACCGATAAAAATTATCGACAAAGTATTGTGCGAAATATTCAGGATAATGTGGTAAAAAATTTCTGGACGCAAGAATTTGCAGGGTGGTCAGAAAAATTTGATGCCGAAGCAATTACTCCATTGTTGAATAAGGTTGGACAATTTGTTGCAACCAATATGATTCGAAATATTGTAGGACAACCGCATTCTACGTTGGATTTTCGAGATATTATGGATAATAAAAAAATTGTCCTAATGAAAGTTTCAAAAGGAATTTTGGGAGAAGAAAATGCTGCACTTTTAGGAGCAATTGCTATTACAAAAATTTATCAAGCGGCTATGAGTCGAGCAGATACACGGGAAGAAGATCGAGAAGATTTCTATTTTTATGTAGATGAATTTCAAAATTTTGCAACGGATACGTTCGACGAAATTTTATCGGAAGCTCGAAAATATCGACTTAATCTAACTATTGCTCATCAATTTTTGGGACAACTTTCTACAAAAATAAGAACAACTGTTTTTGGAAATGTTGGATCTATGATTAGTTTTAGAGTGGGGGGAGAAGATGCAGGAATTTTAGCAGATGAATATAATCCACGATTTGCAGAGCGAGATATTATAAATCTTGGAGTCCGAGAATTTTATTGTAAAATTTCTATAGAAGGAGAATTGCGAGAAGCTTTTTCTGGTCGAACACAAAATATGACATTTCCAGAAAAAGATTTATCACGAGAATGTATAGAATTATCCAGAAAAAAATTCTGTAAAAGTTTGAAAGACGTAGAGAAAATATTATCTCAATGGGAAGAAGGTGCAGATGTGCTTAATGAATCTGAAAATAATGTAAAAAGTGCTGATGAGTTTGCAGAATTTGATGCTCCGTTGATATAATAGAGTAAAATTTTATTTTTATATATTGTAAATGATGAAAACACTTATAAGTTTTGGTATTATTCTGTTCTCATTATTTTTTCATTCGTATAATATTACAACCGTGCCAAATGGTTTATATTTAGATGAAACTTCGATTGCTTTAAATGCTGGAAATATTGCAGAATCTGGTATTGATGAATATGGAAATAATTTTCCTGTTTATTTTGAAGCATTTGGAGATTGGAAAAATCCGTTATATATTTATGTATCGGCAGGAATTATGAAGATTTTTGGAATTTCAAATTTTACACTTCGTGTTACAAGTATTTTATTTTTTGGAATATTTTTATGGGGAATATATTTATTTACAAAAGAAATTTTTAAAAATTCAAAAAATAGAAATTGTTTACTCTATTTTTCTCTTATTTCTGCAAGTGTAACGCCATGGTTTTTTACACTTTCTAGAATTTCATTTGAAGTTATTTCGCAGATTTCTACTGGAATATTTGTGTTATATTTTTTGTATAAATATTATGTTTCTGATATTGAAGAATCTGTACAAAATAATATACAAAAGAAGAAAGAAAGTAATATTTTTGGAATTTTATCTGGTGTTAGTTTTGCATTGTTTTTGTATTCATATTCAACTTCAAAATTGATAGCATTTGGGATTTTATTTGCTTTATTTTTTTCTTTTTATGAAAAAAAATATTGGAAAAAGCATAGAGTTGTTTTTTTTAGTTTTTTTATATTATTTCTTCCATATTTATATTTTTCATATTCTCATGCAGGTGCGTTAACTGCGCGTTTTGAGTTGCTTACATATTTATATAATCCAAATATAGAAATTTTTGATAAATTTATTATCTTTTTCAAAAACTATTTTTCTAGCTATGATATCTCAAATTTTTTATTGTTTGAAGGGGATAAAAATATGAGACATTCTACTGGATTTATGGGGCAAATATTTTTTGCAACTTTTATTTTTTTTATTTTAGGTATATATAAAATATTATCAGATATTTTTAGGAATACTAACAATACTAACAATAAAAATATAGAAATTAAAAAATATAAATTATTTTTACTTATTTTGTTGTTGGGCGCGCCAATATCGGCAAGTCTTACAACAGATTTTCATCATTCTTTGCGATTGTTATTTTTTGGAATGATACTTTTTATTTTTTCTATTTTTGGTTTTGCATTGTTATTGGAAAAATATGGTAATAATAAAAAAAATATATTTTTAGGAGTAATGTTTATGGTGTTTTTTCAATCATATTTTTATTTTTCAGATTATTTTGATAAAAATTCGGGATATGCAAAAAGAGCAATACCATGGTTTGATGGGAATAAATTTGAGGAACATATTCAAATTTCTATTTCAGAATCTGGTGATAAAGTTTTATTTGAAAATCCAAATAATCCATTTTATGCAAATGTAAATTTTTATAATCTACAGCATAAAAATGAAAAATCTGTAATTATGACAAAAAAATATTCTATTATTTCTGATGCTAAATGTGTAATTGTTCCACAAAAAAATATTCAAGAATTTCAGAAAAATTTTAATAAAAAATCTAAGAAAAAAAATATTGTATTGAAGTTTAAAACAAGCTTATTTTCAACATATTGTAAAAGTTTATAAATAATATTTTCATAAATTGTAAATAATTTGTTATTCTTTATATATAAAAAATTTTAATAAAAAATAAATGCTGGATAAAGTACAAAAAATAATTGCAGAATATGATGATTTAGAAGCTCAATTTTTAAATCCAGAGGTTTTATCAGATTTAGAAAAAATGAAAGAATTGGGTAAGAAAAAATCTAAAATTGAAGATACTGCGATGATGTCTAAAAAATATTTAGAATTAACAGAAAATATTGCAGAAAATAAGGAAAATCTAAAAGATCCAGAAGTTTCTGGAGATCCAGAAATGAAGGAAATGATTCAAGAAGAATTATCTGAAGCGGAAGTAGAGTTGGAAATCTTAGAAAAAACATTAATTGACGAGCTAACACCAAAAGACCCAAACGATCCAAAAGATATTATTCTAGAAATTCGATCGGGAGCAGGTGGAGATGAAGCTGCAATTTTTGCAGGAGATTTAATGCGAGCATATTTTCGATATGCAGAAAATAATGAATTTGAAATAAATATTTTAAATAAAAATGATAGTTCAAATGGAGGATTGTCTGAGTTAGTTGCAACTATTTCTGGAAAAAATGTGTACAAAAAATTTAAATATGAAAGTGGAGTTCATAGAGTTCAAAGAATTCCAAAAACAGAAAGCCAAGGGCGAATTCATACTTCGACAGTAACGGTTGCAGTTGTTCCGGAGGTTGATGAAGCAGAAGCAATAGAAGTAAAAAAATGTGATGTGCGGATTGATACATATAGAGCTTCTGGGTCTGGGGGGCAACATGTAAATAAAACTGAGTCTGCTGTTCGATTAACACATATAGAAAGTGGACTAGTGGTAACATGTCAAGATCAAGCATCTCAGCATAAAAATAAAGATCAGGCATTTAAAGTATTGGCAGCTCGGCTTTCTGAAAGAAAAAGAGAAAAAGAAATTGCCGAAAATTCTGAAATGCGAGTAAAACAAATTGGAACAGGTGATAGGTCAGAAAAAATTAGAACATATAATTATCCACAAGATAGAATTACAGATCATAGAATTAAACAAAATTTTCCAAATATTCCAGCTGTTATGGATGGAGAATTGGATAGTATTATTGAAGCCTGTTCGCTTGCAACCGATGCATTGCAATAAAAAAGTTTATTATTTTAAATTTCTTAGCAATACTCTTGGTAACTGATTTTTCCATTTATAATTATTTCCAGATATAGTCATTTTTCCAATGGCTACTGGAAATTTTTTGTATATTAGTATTATTTCTGCTATTTTATATTTTTTAGAATTTTCAAAATATATATCTTTTCCTGCATATATTTCTTTTACTTGTTTTTCTGTAATTTCAATAATATTTTTTTTACAAATATTTCCAAATGCACTGCAAAATTCATACACTGTTTTCCATCCTTTTTTATGCATTTCTCCAAGTCTTACTCCGATTCTATCTACTTTTATATTTGATACAAAATGTTCAATTCCTTTTGGAAACGCCCACCATTCTTTATCTCGGTTCCAAAGTTCAAAGTTTTTTGGTAATTCAAAGTTCCATTGTGAATGTAAAATTTCTAAAATTTCTTTGTTTTGTTTTTTAGATGCTTTTGTGAATGGAAATTTTATAAGATTTTTTTCTATTTGTTTTGCATCTTGATATTTTGCTATATTTTCGAGATTTTCTTGTTCTATTTGTGCATTTTGATTTTTCCTAATTTTGGCAACAAAAAAACCTTCGCTATCAAAAATTTGTGGCCAAATTTGCAAATATCCTTCTTGTGTTATTGCTTTTTCTGCACCTTCAAATAAATTTTCTAAAGAAATAATTTCTACTTGATTTGGAAATTTTTCTCGTAAGTAATTTACTACATCTTTATTTTCTGGATCACCGAGTGTGCAAGTGGAATAAACAAGTTCTCCTCCATTTTTTAATGCAGTAAATGCAGAAACAATAAGTTTCTTTTGTAAATTTGCCATAGTTGTAGCATCGTCTGGAGACCAATTTTCAAGTGCTTTAAAATTTTTTCGTACAGTTCCTTCACCTGTACATGGTGCATCTAAAAGTAAAAAATCAAAAGTATTTGGCAGTAAATTGCATAAATTTTCTGCATCATAATGTGTTAGCAAACTATTGGAAACACCGCATCGTTCAAGATTTGAATACAATGCTTTTAGTCGAGTAGAAGAAAGTTCATTTGTGAGTAATATTCCATTTCCTTGCATTGTTTCCGCAATTTGTGTCGATTTTGAACCAGGGCTTGCTGCTAGGTCTCCAACTGCTAATTTTGAAAAATCTATATTTTTATGTCCATAAAAAAGTGCTGTTACTGGCATCATGGAACTGGCTTCTTGTAGGTATACTCCTCCTAAAACATGTGGAACTGTAGCTCCAATTGCGATTTTTTTTACATCTTCTTCTCTGTCTACAAAGTATCCATTGTTGCACCATTTTACTGGTTCTATTTTCCATTTTTGTTTTTTAGCTTCATTTATAAATAAATTTTTCCCATTATTTCCCAAATATTTTAATTTATTATATCGAAATGCTTTTCGTAGAGGTAATCCACAATATCTGAAAAATTCTTCTATTTCAATATTTTTAAAATCATCAGAATTTGTTTTTGATAAATTTCTGTAGTGTGTTTTAAAGTTTTCGGGAAGAATAAGAGCCATGTTTTTTATAATTTAATATTTTATTATAAAAAGTATATAGATATTGGTATAAATAATAAATAAAAAAAACTTGTCAAAATTAAGTGATTTTGAGACACTATGTAATGCAGAAAAGAAAAATTTGCATGTTTATGGCGATTGTAGCTCAGTTGGTTAGAGCATCGGGTTGTGATTCCGAGGGTCGAGGGTTCGAACCCCTTCATTCGCCCCAGAAAAAATATATAAAACAAATAGTTTATTTCTATTTGTTTTTTTATTATACTAAGTATATATATTTAATTTTTTATATTTAAAATTATGTCAGATTATCATGATGGGGAAAATTGGGATAACATGGAGTGGGATGAAGAACTTGGTGAGTTTGTGAATAAAGCATCTACACAAGAAGAAATTATTGTTACAAAAGATTCAAATGGTGTGGTGTTGGAAACAGGGGATACTGTTATTTTAACACGAGATTTAGATGTGAAAGGTGTGGCAATTTCTATGAAAAGAGGTGATAAATTAAAAAAAATTAGAACTGGGGATGACCCAGAATTGGTAGAGTGTAAAATAGGGAAAAAAGGAGTATATATTAAAACATGTTTTGTAAAAAAAATATAAAAATAAATTTTTTTGTCAAAAAACATGCATTACAATATATCTTTTAAAAATCTTGAACGAGAATTGAAAAAACGAATTGTAATTCCGTATAACTGGAAGGGAAAAAAGCAAAATAATAATGATGATAAAAGGAGTAATTTTATTTATAAATCTCCTTTTTTCGAGTATATTCAGAAAAAAATAAAAACTGAAAATCTAAATTTTTTATCAGATTATATTTTAAATAGATGGTATAATTATTGGTCTGCTAAGGCTGTGGAATCTATTTTTGTGCAACATAAAAATATTACAGCGGAGAGTGATGTGCATAATAAATATTCAGATTTTTCTATTTATGATGAAAACTTGAAAAAACATGTGAAGTTTGATCATAAAACAACTGTTTTACCAAAATGTTTTGAGCAAGAAGTTTTGGATAATTTAGAAAATTTACAAATTTTTAATAAAAAAATAATTGAATGGTTATATAAAAATCAAAGTCAAGAAGGTCGTAAGCATTGGGAAAATCGGTTTTTTGTAATACTTATAGATTCTAAAAATAAACAGCATTGGAAATTGAAATCTGAGCTTGTTTTTTTGCATAATAAAATTTCTTTATATTTAAAAAAATTTAGTATAACAGATTGTGTTACTTTTTTTTATAATGATAAAGAAATCTATTGTTCTGTTTGTTGGATTGTAAAATAATTTAGATTTTAAAAAATAAAAATTAAAGTTATACTAATTATACTAATCTTAAATTTTAAATTTTTTATGTCTCACGAAAAAAAACAAGTTAATTTTAATAAGCATCAAGTTTTAGAATATGAAAAAGAAAGTCTTTTATTTTTACAAGATTTGCTTTCTGATATCCCAAGAAATATAAAAAAATTGGAGGCGAGAAAAAATCATTTTGCACAAAAACATAATATTCCTACGCTTAAAAATCGTGAATTGATTGTTGCGGCACAAAAAAATAATATTACGTTACCAGATTCTCTTTTGGCAGTTATTCAAAAGCGAGCAGTGCGAACTGTTTCTGGAGTTTCGCCAATTGGAATGCTAACAAAGCCGTTTGATTGCCCAGGGAAATGCACATATTGCCCAACAGAAGACAGAATGCCAAAAAGTTATATGAAAAATCAGCCTGCTGCTGCACGAGCATTACGAAACAATTTTGATCCATTTGACCAAGTAAAAAATCGAGTTATTTCACTTACCGAATCTGGACATCCTGCGAGTAAAATTGAAATTATTGTTATGGGTGGGACATGGAGTTTTTTGCCAAAAACATATCAACAGTGGTATATAAAAAATATTTTTGAAGCTGCAAATAGTTTTGATATAAAAAATATAGAAACAAAAGATAAAATTAGGAATAAACAAAAGCCTGTATTTTTTATAGATTTTGATGGGGTTATATCAGATTCATATTCTTTTGTTTTTGAAAATTCTATAGAGTTGTTACAAAAAGCAGGTGTGGAAATAGATGCAGAAGGGGTAAAGAAAATTTTTACACAAAATGATGTGTGGAATTTTGAAGGAGCTGATAACATCAAACAAAAACTTTCAGAAATTGAAGAACGAGATTATTCTGAGGAAGTAGAAATTTTTTCAGAAATTATTCCATTATTACAAACTCTTTCGCAATATTTTGATGTAATAATTATTTCTGCAAATCAGAAATCAGTTATAGAAAAATTTACAAAAAAACATTTTATTTCAGGTCTTTTCAAAGAAATTATTGGAAGGGAAGCAGAAGTTTCTAAAAGTGAAACAATGCGTAATATTTTACAAAATTATAATCAAAAACCAGAAAATACTTTTTTTATTGGAGATACTATTTCTGACATGAAAGAAGGAAAAATTGCAGGAGTAAAAACGATTGGTGCGGGTTGGGGAAAAATTTTTTCTGAGTCTGAATTGTTAGAATATAATGAAGAAGAAAATTTAGAAATTTTTAGAATTTGTAAACATATAAAAGATTTAGAAAAACTTTTCGATTTAGACGAAACTCATTTAAAGGCAGGGAAAAAAGAAGGAGATATTTTGTTGAAAGATTCTCATGAATTTTCTAAAAAAATTATTAGTTTGGATGAAATTCAAAAAGAATCAGGAGAGAAAAGTTTGAAAGAATTGCAAAAAATAAATGAAACAGCTTCGCACAGAATTATTGGTTTAACTCTTGAAACTCGACCAGATTTTATTACAGAAGAAGAGCTTATACGAATGAGAAATTATGGATGTACGCGAATTGAAATTGGGGTGCAAACATTAAATGATGATATTCAAAAATTAACAAAAAGAGGGCATGGAAGAAAAGAAGTTGTTCGTGCAATGAAACGAATGAAAAATTTTGGATTTAAAGTGTGTTTTCATCTTATGCCGGGATTACCGGGGTCTACGCCAGAAACAGATTTTGAAATGATGAAAGAGGTATTTGAAAATCCTGATTTTCGACCAGATTTTATAAAAATTTATCCTTGTATGGTTTTGCCTACATCAGAATTGGAAAATATTTGGAAAGCTGGAGATTTTAAGCCAATGCATGATAAAGAATTGGTAAAATTATTGGTAAAATTTCAAGCCTATGTTCCAGAGTGGACTCGAATTATGCGATTGATGAGAGATATTCCTGCAACAAATATTTTGGATGGAGCAAAATTTTCTAATTTACGACAAATTTTGCAAGAACAGCCAAAAAAACTTTTAGAAATAGTGGGTGAAGAATTTTATAAAAAACATAATTTAGCGGAAAAATCTAAAAATTTATTTAGAGATATTCGTTCTAGGGAGGTTGGATTTTCTGAATTTAAGGCACAAAAACCTGTTTTAAAACGAAGAGACTATGAAGCTTCAGATGGGCAAGAAGTGTTTTTAAGTTTTGAGAGTGATGATGAATCTCAACTTTTTGCATTGTTAAGACTTCGAAATCCAGAAAAAAATATAGGAGAAAAAGAAAAAAATGTTGAAGATATAAAAAATAAAGACTTTAGATATGTTTTGAAAAATTCTGCACTTATTAGAGAAGTACATAGTTACGGTTCAGAAATTTCTATTGGAGAAGGAGATGGAACTGAAGAAGTAGGTCAGCATAGAGGGCTTGGGCGAAAATTAATTGAAGAGTCTGAAAAAATTGCAAAAGAAGAATGGAAAAAAGAAAAAATGGTTATTATAGCAGGAGTTGGAACTCGTGAATATTATAGAAAATGGGGATATAAAGAAGTATGTGGATATATGGTGAAAAAATTGTAGGATATTCTTTTATATAAATAATATTGAAATTGAAATTAAAATTTGATATATTAAAAATAATGAATGTATTACAAATTACAGTGTCGGCAAATACTTCAAAGAAGAAACACTTTTAATAGTAAAAAGTGATTTTTCTTGTTTTCTAAAAAATCTTCACTTTTTACAGGTGAAGATTTTTTTAAATTATTATTTAACAAAAAATAAATGTCTTATGCAGATCC
>Ga0256914_1000681_pt1 | contig 33013 bp, 32 predicted proteins | sample HulkmetaG_FD_191571 | JGI IMG/M metagenome (GOLD analysis project Ga0256914, IMG submission 191571) | Hydrothermal chimney microbial communities from Main Endeavour vent field at the Juan de Fuca Ridge, Pacific Ocean - Hulk | ecosystem: Environmental > Aquatic > Marine > Hydrothermal vents ... | reverse complement strand
ACTAGGCCCAAGCAAAACCATAAACTCCCCATCCCTAACCTCCAAACTCAAATCCTTAACAGCCACAACACCACCAAACCTCTTCCAAACACCCACAAGCCTAACACCAGCCATAAACCACCACCTCATTCAAGTATTAACCTAATTTTGGTTGTTTCATATTCCTCAAGTACAGCAAACATTCCACCTATCTTAACAATACCTTCATCTGTTTCTAAATCGAAACTGTCTATGCCCTCTTCCAAACCCACTGTATACCCTACCACCCTACCTCTAAGCTCTTCAAGGTCTCCAGTTGTTAAATTTTTTGCGATAATCTCAGCGAAGATTGAATTATTGTTTATATGGCGTCTAATAACATCGACTGCATGGAACGTTGTGAAAAATCTTAGATCATTACTACGTTTGATTTCTTCAAGTATAAGGGTAGATTCCTTAAAAGCCTCCCTTATAAAGCTGTATTGGGAAAAGATTATTTCTGGATATGTTGCTTTAAAACTTGGGGGGTTTCGCGGTCTAAATCCAATATTCTGGATATCTATAACTTCCTTTCCATCAAACATTCCAATGAAATGATTAAGCTTATGAAACTTCCTAACAAACAAATTGCCAATGCCACTTAATGTCGAAAGCATTATTTTTTCTTCGGTGTATAAGGATACTGTAACTCCCTTCTTAAGGGCAGTTTTAATGCTACTTTCCAGTTTCTCTAAGAACTTTTCAGGTGCGACTAAGATAATCTCATACTGACTTTCGTTTATCGACTCTCTTACCATCTCAACGGCTTCTTCTAAGTCTTTGGTTCTCCAAATGCCCGGCCGTTCTTCCTTCTTCACTTTTACTTTTTTTAATTCCTCATCGAGTTTCTGTCGTATTTCATCGACTTCCTTCTTAAATTTCATAAACGAAATTGAAGGAGAAAATGCAACATAGACACGAGGAGATCCTTCTATTTCACTTACGAAACCCCGGGATTTTAAAGAGGCTATTGTATCATACACCCTGTTATACGGTATCCCGCTTCTTTCTGATATTTCTTTTGCAGTACTTGGACCATGAACCAGTAATACCCAGTAGGTTAAAACCTCGTATTTTGTGAAACCAAGTCTTGTGAGCATTGTGAGTACTTTTTCACTTATTTCCATTGATATCACTACTTGCTAAGTAGGTTTAAGAGGTCTAAATATCTTTCCACATGTTTAGTTATGAGAAAGTTTTGTTTGACGTGTTCTCTGGCATTTTCTCCCATACTTTTAGCTGCTTCAGGATGTTTTAGTAGATACACAACTTTTTCGGCAGCTTCTTCGACAGTTTGAATCAAAAATCCGGTTTTTCCATCAATCACTTGAAGTCTGATGCCGCCCACTTTTCTCCCAATCACTGGCTTTTCTTTCCACATAGCTTCAGTCACAGTTAAACCAAATCCTTCTTTAGTAGACATCTGAAGAATCACATCACTGGCTCTCTGAAATGCATTTACTTCCTTAGCATGAACTCCAATGAGATTGGTTAGCACTTTAACATCATAATCTTCTCCAATTTTTCTTAATGTCTTTTCGAAATATACCCAACCTTCTGGATCGTCATGAGCCATGACACCCACTAAGAGAAGCTGAACGTTGGGTATCTTTTCTTTAACCTTTCTGTAGACATCTATAACATCAAAGACCCCTTTCCATGGATCAAAGCGTGAAACTTGGGTTATTATTGGCCTCTCTGGATCTACATCAAATCTTTCGAGTATTTCTGTTATTTCATTATAACTGAGATCCATATTCTTTTCACTTAGGGGGTCTATCGAAGGTGGCATTATAACGACCTTTTCTTCATTCAAATCTTCCTGCACATAGTCTTTCATGTGAAAGATGTAGCTATCATATTTTTCAACAAATTTCCGTAAGAACTCCCAGAACTCTCTGTTTGGATCACTTAAATCGATGTGACATCTCCAGATCCATGGTTGATTCTTTTTATAGAAATCAATCAGAGGGGCTGGTTGGGGGTCGTGGATCAAAACATAATCAAAAGAACTCAGATCAAAGTCTTCAGAGTTTTTCTTGTTTGTTTTGATATACAAATCTTTCATATCTTCTGTAAGTTTAAGATCTTTATTTCCCTGAAGAGCATTATGGAATTTCTTTGTAACATTAAAGAATTCCTCTGAACCTTCAATTACAAGCCATTTTGTATCTACTCCAATGTCCCTCATTAAGGGCACTAAATTGCCAAGTATTTCTGCAACCCCCCCACCATAAGGTGTGGAATTTACATGTACAAAGGAGGCACTATCAAGTTTTTCTGCTTTTTCCGTTATTTTTCTGATAGTTTCTCCTCCAACAATCTCCACGTAATCCCTGATACGTTTTCTCTTAAATCCTGTGACTTCGAACATCCCCATCCCTCTTTCATTTTTTGGTATACTTTTAGTATACACAACTACCAGAATTGTCTTGATTCTGATCGTATAAAAAGTTTTTTACTAAATACTCTTTACATAATACACATGTAAATCCCATTAGATTGGAATATTAACAAATAATTTTCTGAAATTTATGAACATTTTGTAGGAATATTCCTAAAATTAAACCCTATACTTTCCGAAAAATATAAATATACTTGAAGTAAACACACCAATGAACAATTAAGTCGAGGTGTCCATAAATGAGACATGGTGGAAAAATTGCTTTATTTTTGGTTGTTTTAATGTTTGGTGTCGTTGTAGCGTCAGGATGCATAAGCTCCGGTACAACCTCAACAACCTCTAAAGCATCGACAACATCTGCACCTACTTCCTCAACATCCACATCCTCCGCCACCCAAACTGCTAAACCCGTTGAAATTGTTGTATACGGACAATGGGGTGGTGTTGAAGGACAGAACTTCCAGAATGCATTAAAACAATATGAAAAAGAACATCCAAATGTTAAGATTAAGTATGTCATTCAGTCAAAGTTGAGAGATGCCGTTCTCACAGAATTAGCAACTGGATCTCCTGGGTTTGATATTGCTATACTGCCTTGGCCTGCTTTGATTAAGGAACTTGGTCAAAAGGGACAGCTTGAACCCATGAATTCTGTTGTTGATGCATATAAAGGTGACATTATGGAGAACCTGTTAGCACCAGTAAAGTCCGGAAGTACCTATTATGCTGTTCCAATAAAGGCATGGGCAAAGCCTGGAATATGGTACAATGTGCATGTATTTAAGGACAACAATCTTCAGCCACCAAAAACATTAGACGATCTAAAACAAGTTTGTCAGGTTCTTAAGAGTAAGGGGATTCAACCCATGGCAAGTGGTGCCGCTGATAAGTGGCCTCTCAGTGATATATTTGAGGCTGTTCTTATAAGGGTCGGTGGCCCAGAACTCCACAATGATTTAATGCTCCACAAAGTTAAGTGGACTGATCCAAAAGTTCTTCAGGCATTCAAAGTTTTAAGCGATCTATTAAAAGAGGGTTGCTACGGCGATCCAAAGGTGGCAATTGGTGAAAAGTGGGAAGCCCAAGTTGCAAGACTCGGCGAAGGTAAGGTTGCCATGTATTTCATGGGTAACTGGATTAACCTAATGCTCCAAAAAGAAGGATACAAACCTGGAACAGATTACGACCTTATACCCTTCCCGGAGATTAATCCAAATGCCCAGTTTGCTATAGTTGCTGGTGGAGATTGGGTTATAATTCCGAAGGGTGCTCCTCACAAGGAGGCTGCTTTTGAGCTTGCAAAGTGGCTTGCTGGACCAGAATACCAGAAGATAATGGTTGAGCAGAAAGGATACTTGGCTCCAAACTTAGAAGTTCCAAAGAGTGCATATGATGCTGTTGACGCTAAAATCGTTGACATGATGGCCAAATATCCTGTTGTACCAGATCTCGACGACAATGCCCCACCTGGATTCCAGCCCGTTATATGGAACAAACTCTTTGAACTCTGGGCAAACCCAGACAATTACAAGCAGATAGCACAAGAGCTTGAACAGTCAGCAGAACAGTACTATAAGTCATGAGGTGAAGATAATGGGCAGAAGGCTAAATAAGGATTTCTTCATCCTGATGACGCCCGCTTTTGTCCTTCTTTTTGTTTTTATAATATACCCAATTCTCAATACATTCTATCTCGGTTTTACAAAGTGGGATGGATTTAATCCTCCTCAGTTTGTAGGCATGCAAAACTACAGATTAATGTTTCATGATCAACTGTTTTGGACCTCAGTTCGGAATAACATATTTATATTCCTGATCTTTCTTCCACTGGTGACACTTCTTGGGCTCGGATTTGCCCTGCTTTTGCATAACAAAGCTGTGGTAGGACGAAACATTCTCAGAGGTATTGTCATGCTGGGGATGGTAATGCCTCTCACGGTTGTAGGTATAGTCTGGATGCTGCTTTTAGATCCATATTCTGGAATTGTAAATAGGATACTGGAAGTTTTTGGTGTTGCACCTCGAGCATGGATACAAGATCCCTCCACGGCAATTTATTTTGTAATAATAGGATCTCTGTGGGCATGGCAGGGATTTACCACAACAGTTTTCTTAGCAGGTTTAGAAGGACTTGACGTAGAAGTCCTTGAAGCATCTGTCATAGATGGAACAAACTCATGGCAGAGATTCAGGTATATCATTTTACCTCTACTGAAACCGGCACTCATAGTTGTTGTTACGATGAGCTCAATTTATATCCTGAAGGTCTTTGACTTGATCTATGTGCTCTCCGGTGGAGAATCTATACCAATGTACCTCTCAGTGCTTGCATACATGGTTTATTATGAGATATTCTACATGCTTAAGTGGGGCTATGCAGCCGCAATTGCCACATTGCTTACTGTAGCAGTGTTCCTGTTCTCAGTAGGCATGCTGAAGAAGATGATTGAAGAGAGAGGTGTTAGCAATGGTTAAAGTAACAAGAGAATACAAAATAACAATTAACGTAGTGGCGTGGAGCATAGGTATAATACTCCTTGTTCCACTGGTTGCACTGATAATGGCATCCATACGACCCTTTAGTGAGGTAGTGGCTGGATGGTGGAATTTACACAATGCTCACTTTACACTATCCAATTACCAGACAGTTCTACAGGAGGGTCTGGGTAGAAATATCCTTAACTCTCTGTTAATTGCTGTTTTCGCAACAGTTCTACCGCTCTTAATAGCAGGTATGGCTGCATATGGATTTACATCATTTAGTTTTCCAATTAAAACTCTCCTATTTTTAACACTCGTCGCAATTCAAGTTATCCCACAACAGGCCGTTATCGTACCGCTCCTAAGGATTTTCAGGGACTTACATATGTATAACCAATACTATGGAATAATCTTAGTCCACTCTGCATTTGCTCTTCCGTGGACAATATTCTTCCTCCGTAATTTCTTTATATCTATCCCAAAAGATTATGAAGAAGCTGCCAGGATAGATGGGCTCAGTGACGTAGGGATTTACTTTAGAGTTATACTCCCAATAGCACTACCGGCAATAATCAGTGTCGCTGTTGTTCAATTTATTTTTGTATGGCAAGACCTGTTCTTTGCACTGACTTTACTCAGACCCGAAAAATGGCCAGTATCTGCAGGTGTCACGAAATTCATAAGTCGCTATAATCCCAACTGGGGACAGCTCACAGCAGCAGGTGTGTTAGCGATAATAGTGCCCATAACAGTCTACATAGTGCTTCAGAAATACTATATGAGAGGAGTTTCCGGCGGAATTAAAGGTTGACTTCCTTTTCATCTTTTTATAATTCGTCGGAGGGAAGAAACATGGAATTTCTACTGGGAGTAAATTACTGGCCAAGAAAAAAAGCTATGTACTGGTGGAAAGAATTCGATGAAAAAGAGGTTAAAGAGGAGTTTTCAATAATCAAAGAACTTAATCTTGATGTTATCAGGATTTTTCTACTCTGGGAGGATTTTCAGCCAAAACCAGACATTATAGATGACAAGAACATGAGAAATCTAAGCAGAGTCCTCGATATCGCCAGTGACTTGGAGTTACTCATAATTCCCACATTCTTTATAGGGCACATGAGTGGTATAAACTGGCTTCCAGAATGGCTATTGGAAGATACACCCCATGACAGATTTTTAACATACTCCAGCGGAAGAGTTATTGACAGGAGAGCAAGGAATATCTACGAGGACAAAGAAATCTTAGAAGCAGAAAAACTTCTTTTAGACAGTGTAACTGGAGAATTTGATGATTCCCCTGTGATTTATGCTTGGGACATCTCAAATGAAATAGATAATGTCAGAATTCCAAGAACCCCAGATATTGGTAGGAAGTGGGTTAAATTTATTTACAAGACTATAAAAGAAAACAGCAGTAAACCGATCACATTTGGAATACACCAAGAGGATATAGACAGGGATAAGCACTTCAGAGTTCAAGATGTTGCCCGATATAATGACTTTCTATGCATGCATGCTTACTCAGTTTATACTGACTTTACGGATCCTCTCGATCCATATTTTGTACCTTTTGCATGTCTCTTGACAAAGGCTCTTGGAGGTAAAGAGGTTCTCATGGAAGAGTTTGGAATGCCCATAACCCAAGGAAAAACAAGGAAGATAAAATCAGCTACAGGGAAGCATATTACTGAGCATTATTTAATCAATGAAAAAGAAGCGGCAAACTGGCTTGAAAAAACCCTAAAATGTCTTTATGAGGTAGGTACCCTTGGAGCATTGTATTGGAACTTCGCCGACTATCCTGAGGACCTCTGGGACAGACCTCCGTTTAATACAGCTATTCATGAAAGGTTTTTTGGACTCTTGAGAGGGGATGGTAGCCTTAAACCTACTGCAATAGTCCTTAGGGAATTTAAATCCAGATTAAAACTGAGAAGACTTAAGAAAAGAGAGTTTCCAATTGAAGTCCCCAATGATTATTACAAAAATCCCAAGGAAAACTTAATCAACCTCTATCACAAATTCATCGAACAATTAGGTGATCAATAATGATCTTCGCAATTGGGGAAATATTGATAGACTTCATAGCCCAGCAAGAGGATCCGTTAAAAAACGTCAGGAGTTTTGAGAAGCATGCGGGCGGAGCACCAGCTAACGTCGTGGTCGGACTTTCTCGATTAGGAGTTCCTACGGCATTAATAAGCAAAGTTGGAGCCGATCCCTTTGGAGACTTCCTTTTGGAGATGCTAAAAAAAGAAAGGGTCGTTACGAAATACATCAGGAGGGACTTAGAAAAGCACACTGGTGTTGTCTTTGTCCAACTGATAGGAGCCAAACCTGAGTTTATCCTCTATGATGGAGTGGCATACTTCAACATTAAAGAGGAAGATCTGATTGCAGTCGATACTGATAGGATAAGTTTAATCCATTTCGGAAGCGTACTCTTTGCCAGAGAGCCAAGCCGATCCACGGTTTTTAATTTCCTAAAAACAACAAGAGTCCCTCTAAGCTATGATGTAAATATTCGCCTTGATCTATGGAGAGAAAGAGAGGACGAGATGCTAAAAGACATTGAAAAAGGGTTAAAGCTTGCACACATAATCAAAATAGGAGAAGAAGAAATGCACTATTTAACGAAACATGGAATAGAGGTCAGAGATTATGATTTTAAGCTTCTTGCCATAACAAGAGGTTCCAAAGGAAGCACTTTGATACACAAGGACATTGAAGTGCACATCCCCCCATATAAGGTGCAACCGGTTGACACAACTGGAGCCGGAGACGCATACATGGCAGCCCTTTTAGCATCTCTCTGGCATCTTAAAAAGTTAAGAAATCTTGAGCTGAGTGAAGATGAACTTACAAAAATCGGAAAATTTGCAAATCTCGTTGCCGCACTCTCGACACTTAAGCGGGGAGCATGGAGTGTTCCCAGAATAGCCGATATATCTTCCATGGAAGAAATAAAAGAAATTTACAGGGGATAACCGGATCTCAATATACCTACAAAATTTTTTCTTTTTTAGCTTCTTCCTCCGCAAGTGCCTCAATCTCTTCTAAAAATTTTTTGTAACTTATAAAATCCAGACCATACTTTATAAATGGTTCATAGTCTTTGGAGTCTTCATTATTAACCACAAGTAAAGAATTAGTAACAATGGCAGATACCGCAGTCATAAGATTATCAAAATCAACAAAAATACTATCTTTTACAAGCACACTTTCTATCTTAGCCATTTTCTCTAACAACTCGTTGGATGTATCGACTATTCTGAAGATTTCCTTCAAATCTTCCAATTCTTTGGATATGTTCATATTTCTAATAGCTTTCGCGAGAAGGTAAGAATGAAGAGTGGGAAGTGATATGTATATCTCGAATTCTGCAAGTAGAAATTCAAGTATATCCTTGTTCTGCCTCTGAGTTATCTTCAAGAATGAAAATGGATCAAAAGATATCCTCTGAGGTAGTGTTCTCATATCATTGCCCTCCCTCTATGTTTTCAGTCATTTTTTCCCTTCTTTTTGTTTTTAAGAATTGAAATTACAAAATCAGCATCTTCATCTTCAATTACAACTTTTTCTGCCTTAGTGTCAAGCTCTACTGAATGCCATACTTCTATAAGCTTTTTGAGAACTTCTGTGTAAGATTTAGCATCAAGTTTAGTTTTAAGTTGCTTTATTGCTTCCCAAGTTTCTTCGTCGACTGCTATCGTTTTCATATTAACTCACCCGTGTATATAAATCACAAAAATTATTTAAAAACTATTCCAGCTTAAACCTCTTTCTAAGCTCGGAGGTTGTACCATTGTTTTCGATAATCTCTTTGTAAACTTTAACACTTCTTTTTCGGGGTTTTCTTTCCTTGGTTATTAGATCAACTTCATAAAGACCGAATCTCATTCTAAAGCCCAGAGCCCATTCATAGTTATCTGTAAGTGCCCAATAGAAATATCCATTTACCTTATGACCTGCATCATATGCATCTTCTATGGCTTTTATATGGCTTACAAGATAATATGGTCTCAAGACATCTTTTGAATCAGCAACCCCATTTTCAGTTATATATAGTGGAACTTTGTACCTCTCAGCTTCGATTATAGACTCATATATTCCCTGTGGATAAACCTCCCATCCTATATCACTCACAGGATTCCCCTCTTTTGAAGTTGCTCCCGGCCTACAAGCATAGCCATAGCCCTGAGCACCTTTAAATGAAATTAACGGCAGCATAGGAAATGGAGATTCCTGATATGTTACAACTTCCCTTGTGTAGTAATTAACACCCAGCCAGTCATTTCCCTTAAGATAAGGGAGCTTAACAAAAGTCTCCCCATCAAACTCTATGTTGAGTTTTCCCCAATGAATCGCTTCCAAAAAGAGTCTACTATGGAAGAAATTATCATTTTCTGCAGCTTCCACATCCTTTGGATCATTGGGATTGAGCGGATATGCAACCCCTATGTTATTGTAGATAATTCCAACACTAGCTGGTTCTTTTGAGTCTTTCTCAGCTTTTTCTTGATCAAATTTCCTTATCATTTTATATGCTAAGGAATGAGCATTTATCATGTGAATCATTGCAAGTTTAACTGCTTCGGGGTTCATAACTCCCGGTGGGAAGCCAGAATACGGAGCTAAGTATCCAAGTTCAATGACAACCATCGGTTCGTTAAAAGTGCTCCACATATCTACGATGTCACCAAACTTATAAGCAATATAAGCTACAAATTTTGCAAATTCAATAGGGGTTTCCCAATTAACCCAGCCATTTCTACCATTAGTTAAAGCCTTTTCTCGGGCTTCTATTGGATCATGAAGCCAGTAGGGTAACGTAAAATGATTAAGATTGACAATAACTTTAAAACCCTTTTCTCTGAGACTCTTTATGACATTACGATAATAAAGGAGCTCTCTTTGGTTTGCAATATTCTCCAGCTTGTCCAAGGTATCCTTATCAATCTTGACATTCTTTATTAAACCATATGAATCATCGATGGAATAATCAACATCAATATTATAAGTAGGCCATGGAAAAATTCTGCTCCACTCAATGCCTATACGGTAAATATTTGCACCGAGGCTTCTTGCAATCGTGTGATCACGCTCATAGAGTTCGTAATTATTAATTCCTTCTTCAGGCAAATCCCCACTAACAAGATTTTTTTCTATATTGTCCTTATCCCTTACCCAGTGCCACCAGTCAGTGTTGGTGTCTATATGCCTGTGATAACGATCCCCCATTTCAAACTGAAAGCCGGATTGAGAGACTCCCCAGAGAAATCCCTTGTGAAGCATTCTGCCACCCCCAATTTTATCTGACCTGTATTTAGATACTATAGTTTATAAATTTTTCCCAAATTTATAAGAGATCACACTAAATATAATTTTGGCATAAAGTTTATAAATATTTGATGTAGATTATAAAATGATAAATTCAAACACTGTCTAATATAAATGGGGGTATATCTCATGAAAAAGATACTAGCCACGGTTCTGGGCATTGTTTTTGTTTTGAGCATTTTAGGACAAGCAGATTTAACAAGCGCCAAGGAGCAGGTACAGCTTCCAAGAGGCGAAACTCTTTATGTCGGTGGAGGACTCTGGAGCCAGCCTAATAACTTTAATCCTACTGTAAGTTGGGCAGCAGTTACAGGAACAATAGGCCTTATATATGAAACTCTATTTATTTATGACCCATTAAAAGATAAACTCGAACCTTGGCTTGCAGAAAGTGGAAAATGGATAAATGACAACACTTATCAAGTAAAACTTAAAGACGGCTTAACCTGGCAAGATGGAAAGCCATTGACTGCTGAAGATGTCAAATTCACCTTTGACTATGCAAAGGAACATTCAGGTTTAAGTTATTCTCCTGTATGGGGATGGCTCAAGGAAGTCAAAGTAATTGATGACAGAACAGTCCAATTTATCTTCAGCGAACCTCACTATGAGGAATGGAGATATTGGCTTTATAACATTGCAATAATTCCAGAACATATATGGAAAAACATCAAAGATCCAGTTAACTATGCAAACACCAAAAATCCAATCGGCTCTGGAATGTATAAGCTCTACAAAACAGACCAGATGAGGTTCATCCTGATCAGAAACGACAACTGGTGGGGAATCAAATATTATGGAAAACCGGCTCCAAAATATATTGTCTATGTCATTGTATACAGTAACAATCTTGCTCTCTCAATGCTTGTCAAAGGCGATCTGGACTGGAGCAACTTCTTCATTCCTGGAATACCTGATGTTAAGAGTAGATATGGAATAGTGACATGGTTTAAGGACAAACCCTATCATCTCGGCATTAACACTGCTTTCTTATTCCTTAATACACAGGAAAAGCCCCTTAATAACCCAGAGTTTAGAAGAGCACTGGCATACGCAATAAATCCAAATGAAATTGCTCAGAGAGCCTCACAGAATCAGGTAACTCCAGCTAATCCGACAGGCCTACTCATCCAATATCCAGTGTTCAAGAAAATCTACGATGAGAATGCTGTTAAAATGTATGGTTTTTCATATGATCCTAAAAAAGCCAATGAGATACTGGATAAACTGGGCTTTAAAGATATTAACGGGGATGGCTATCGTGAATTTCCAGATGGTAAACCGTTAAAACTAACAATCGAAGTACCATATGGATGGACTGATTGGATGGAAATGGCCAGAGTTATAAGTGAAAATCTCCAGCTCGTAGGAATAAGAGTTGATCCTAAATTCCCAGATTACAGTAAATACTACGAGGACATAACAAAGGGTAGCTTTGATATGGCAATAAACAACTTCGGGAGTCAAGTTTATGCAACACCATGGGAATGGTTTAATTGGCTTCTATATCCTGACGTTGCTCCCATAGGTAAGGCATCATATTCAGGAAATTGGGGAAGATACAAAAACGGCAAAGTAGCAGAGCTTCTACACATGATAAATATAGAAAAAGATGAGAATAAGAAGATTCAGTATTATCATGAACTCCAAGAGATATTCCTTAGGGATCTCCCATACATTCCATTGATATATAACGGGGCATGGTTTGAAGCAAGCACTCAATACTGGACAAACTGGCCAGATGCTAACCATCCCTATGCACTTCCATTATCATGGCAAAACTATTGGCAAATGGGAGGTCTAAAAGTCCTCCTCCATATAAAGCCAGTAAAAGCCCAGACTCCCACTGAGACAACTACTACACATACCGTAACTTCAAGTTCAACTTCCACTGTAAGCACAACGTCATCCACAAGCCCTACTTCAGCCAGCACTACTAACAAGACCGGAGGCATCTGTGGACCTGTTAGTTTAGTAGGTTTAGCATTAATTCCTCTACTGTTTAGAAGACGCAGATAAAAACATCCACTTACCTTAAGCCTACATTTATTTTATTTTTCCTTATGGTTAAAAATATCCAAGCTATGAGCGAGGGGTACAAGATGAGTGGAATAAAAAGATATCTCATGAGGAAATCTCTAATATATGCACTGACATTTGTATTTGCAGTGACAATTGATTTCATAATTCCCCGTCTAATGCCGGGTGATCCAATAGGTGTTTTGCTATCCAGATTTGCCACTTTACCCGATGTCGCGAATTATCTTCACGGATATTTTATAGAAGCATTTGGGTTAAACAAACCTCTGTGGCAACAATACCTCTCCTTCTGGAATGCAGTACTGCATGGCGATCTCGGAATAAGTATTTACTATTATCCAAAGCCTGTTGCTCAAATCATAAGAGAAGCACTACCATATGATCTTGCTTTACTATTGCCGTCTATAATAAGTAGCTGGGTAGTAGGAAACTGGCTTGGCGCATATGCGGGTAAAAGTAAACGATTTGATTCATATTTAATGCCTATATTCTACTTTCTTCAGGCATCACCCTATTTCTGGTTCGCTATAATCCTTGCCTATGTATTTACAGTGAAACTTGGACTTTTCCCTATCTCCGGTGCATATGGATATGGAGTAATACCCTCTTTTAGCTGGACATTTATAAAGGATTATCTTCACCACTGGATCCTTCCATTCTTAAGCTTATTCTTTGTTCAGCTTGGTGGCTGGGCGATTGGAATGAGAAACATGATAATTTATGAAGTTGAAGCAGATTATGTCAGATATTTAGAAAGCCTCGGCGCTTCTGAAAGATTACTCATGAAGCATGCTTTCAAAAATGCAATGTTACCCCAGATAACAGGCTTAGCCCTTCAGTTAGGTCTCATAGTTGCAGGTAATGTCACAGTCCAAGTTGTTTTTTCATATCCGGGGATAGGATATATTCTAATGCAGGGCATCATGAATCAAGACTATTTCCTGATCCAGGGCTGTTTCTTAGTGATAATCCTCACTGTACTCATTGCTAATTTCACAATAGATTTGCTTTATGCCTTTATTGACCCGAGAATCAGATATTCCTATACAGAGGAGGGGGCCTGAAATGAAAATAAGTAAAGAAACCCTCAGAATTGCTTTTGGGAATACAAAATTCAAGGTTGGGTTTGTGATAATATTAATTTTTGTGTTATGGGCAATGATAGGCCCACTGCTTACTCCTTTTGACAGTATGGGATACTATCCAGTGAAATTTGGTGAAAGAATAGCCCCAAAACCCTCACTTCCATCACTAAAACCGGGTTCTGTTGGAGAAATTTTTACTCCTCAGGGGGCAGTTGAGGTAAAACATTATCTTGGAACGGATAGTTTTGGTAGGGATATATATGCTCAACTTGTATATGGACTAAGGTCATCACTGTTTATAGGACTAATTGCCGGAGGATTAGCCACATTAATAGGATTGTTAATAGGTTTTGTGGCGGGATATAAAGGGGGTTGGGCTGATGAAAGTTTAATGATGATCACAAATATAATGCTTGTAATTCCAACAATGGCTCTGCTTATTATAATAGCGGCATATTTACCTTACAGAGGGGTTGGGATAGAAAGCCTGATTATAGGCCTAACAGCATGGCCATGGACAGCAAGAGCAGTAAGAGCTCAAACTCTTTCATTAAAACGCAGGGGATTTGTAGACCTTGCAAGAATTAGTGGAATGAGCGAATCAAAGATACTATTCGGAGAAATACTTCCAAACATGATGTCTTACGTTTTTATGGTATTCATCTTACAGTTTGGTGGATCAATTCTCGCGGCAGTGGGTCTGGATTTTATAGGTCTTGGACCTACAAGAGGCATGTCATTGGGTATAATGCTTCAACAGGCAGTTCTCTGGAATGCTATAAACCTTGGATACTGGTGGTGGGCAATTCCCCCCGGACTTGTAATTGCTGTATTAATCACAGGACTGTATCTCATAAACACAGGTCTCGATGAGATATTCAATCCAAGACTCAGGAGGGAATGACATGCTTAAGGTCAATAACCTTAAAATATATTACAAAACCCCCTTAGGATTCGTAAAAGCTGTGGATGGAGTTAGCTTTGAGGTTAAAAAAGGAGAGATATTTGGGATTGCAGGAGAGAGTGGTTGCGGTAAATCTACTTTGGTTAACTCCTTAGTTTTGAGAAAACCTCCAATGGTACATATGGGTGGGGAAGCTATTCTTGACGGGAAAAATATAATGACACTCAATGAAAAAGAATATCGGAAAATTAGGTACACCAAACTCTCTATAATTCCCCAGTATTCTCTTAATGCCCTTAACCCAACAAAAAGGATTAAAGAAATAGTTCGCGATTTGGCAAAAGAACATGGGTATAAGGACAGAGAGGAGATTGAGAACAAGCTGAGAGAACGCCTTAAAATGGTGGGTCTCTCCGAACAAGTAGCCAATATGTATCCCATAGAACTCAGTGGAGGAATGAAACAAAGAGCTGTCATGGTTGTTTCAACACTACTCGATCCAAAACTTTTAATAGCTGATGAAATAACATCTGCTTTAGATGTAACAAATCAGAGGATAATTCTGGAGCTTCTTTATTCATTCATCAAGGAAGAAAAAATTGTTGATTCAATAATCTTTATCACTCATGATATGGGACTTCTTGACAAAATAGCGGATAGAATAATGATAATGTATGCAGGAAAAGTCGTTGAAATTGGGCCAACAGAAAAAATCATCAACGAACCTGCTCATCCATACACTCAGATGCTCCTAAATTCACTGCCAAGGTTGGGGATTAGCTATAGAGAGATAAAGCTCCAAGAAATTCCCGGAGAGCCTCCCGCTCTTCTAAAACCGCCTTCAGGATGCAGACTTCATCCGCGGTGTCCATATGCAATGCAAATCTGTAAAGAGGAGCCCGATATGATTAAAATTGGGAGAAATCATTTCGTTGCATGTCACATGTATAGGGGGTGAGATAGTGAAAAATGCAATATTACAGGTTAAAAACCTTACAAAGGTCTTTAAAACAGGCTTTATAAAAGGTTTTGAAATTAGGGCTGTGGATAATGTTAATTTTACAATTAATAGAGGAGAAATTGTTTCCCTGATTGGAGAGAGCGGAAGTGGAAAAACAACTATCGGAAAACTAATACTACGTCTTTTAACTCCAACTTCAGGACAAATCTTATTCAGAGGTCAGGATGTATCTAAACTAAAAGGTGTTAATCTCAAAGCCTACTATCAAAATGTTCAAGGAGTCTTCCAAGATCCATTTTCCAGTGTAAATCCACTCTACAAAGTAGATCACCTCTTTGATATCATATTTACAAATCTTCTCACTGATGCAGATAGAGAAAGACAAAATACTCTCATAGAAGGGGCTCTAAGGAGCGTTAAACTTAATCCAAAAAATGTTCTTGGAAAATATCCACACCAACTAAGTGGGGGACAGCTTCAGAGAGTGTTACTTGCCAGAGCACTCATTTTACGTCCGGAGCTTTTGATTGCCGATGAAATAGTCTCAATGCTCGATGCATCTGTTAGGATAGGTGTTCTAAATCTCTTAGGAGAATTTAGAAACAAATATGGCATGTCAGTTTTATTTATCACTCATGACTTATCCCTGGGATATTACATAAGCGATAAGGCTATTATAATGTACAGAGGAACAATAGTGGAGATGGGGGATATCAAAAAAGTTTTCCACAATCCTCTTCATCCATACACCCAGATGCTACTTCAAAGTGTCCCCGATCTGAATGTCAAGTGGGAACTTAAGAGAAGAATCAAACCTGAAAAAGAGGAAAAAGGAATTTATGCAATAGATGGCTGTCGCTATGCTCCCAGATGTCCGAAGAAAATGGAAATTTGTCAAAAGAAGAGACCCGAACTACTTGAAGTTGAGAAGGATCATTGGGTGGCATGTTATATTGTGCAATAGAAGATAATCTCGTGAGACATCCATAACCACTGGGAGTGGGATCATCAGTTGGAGAGTCCAAAGAGGGGGATACAATGAGAAAAGCATTCCATTACTTTGTAATTGCTTTTTTGGTCATACTTACCCTGTCACAATCAGTGGCGGCTTCCCAAATTTTTGACTCAAAATCAGAGGTTTCCTATTTCTCCGAAAACGGGGTCATTTACCAGGTAAATAAAACAAATGGAGAAAAAATACCCATTTATATTCATGGTGTGAATTGGTTTGGTTTTGAAACCTCAGATCATATAGTCTACGGTTTAGATTACAGAAACTGGCGTGAAATTCTTTTAGATGTAAAGAAACTGGGTTTTAATGCTATAAGATTACCTTTCTGCAGTGAAACAATACATGGAGCAAGACCAAATTCATATAGGATAAACTATGATATCAATCCAGACCTAAAAAATCTCACCTCTTTGGAGGTAATGGAGAAAATTATTGTTGAAGCAGAAAAGCTCGATCTTTATGTTCTCCTTGATTACCATAGTATCGGATGCAAGGAAATAGAACCTCTTTGGCATACAAAAAGTTATCCTGAAGAGAAATATATCTCGGACTGGGTTTTTCTCGCAAAGAAATTTAGGAAGTACTATAACGTTATTGGAGCAGACATAAAAAACGAGCCTCATGATGAAGCTTCATGGGGAACTGGAAATGAAAAAACAGATTTCAGATTATTTGCTGAGAGGGTAGGAGGGGAGATACTTAAAGTTGCTCCTCAATGGTTAATATTTATTGAAGGAACTCAATATACCCATGTACCAGATATCGATGATGTAATCAAGAAAAATAGATGGTGGGCATTCTGGGGAGAAAATTTGATGGGAGTGAGAAAATACCCCGTAAGGTTACCAAAGGAGAAAATAGTTTACTCCCCTCATGTTTATGGCCCCAGTGTATATATGATGAATTATTTTAGATCCCAAAACTTTCCCGATAATCTACCCCCTATCTGGGAAACCCACTTTGGATACCTCAGGGAACTTAACTACACTATAGTCATCGGCGAATGGGGTGGTACCTATAAGGGACTTGATAGAAGCTGGCAGGATGAATTTTCTAAATGGCTCATAAGAAAAAGAATTTACAATTTCTTTTATTGGTGTTTAAATCCAGAAAGCAGAGATACAGGGGGAATATTCTTAAATGACTGGAAAACGGTGAATTGGGAGAAGATGAGGATGATTTATAAACTTATAAAAGCCTCAAATCCCAAATTTGAGGAACCTCTCTATATCATCCTTAAGAGCAATGCAACAACAAAAGTTCTTAGACGGCATGAAAAAGCAAGAATCTATTGGTACACAAACGGGGATATAGTCTCCTCAAATTTTGCTAAATCAAAAGAAGGTGAGATACAAGTTGTTTTGAATAATAGTATCACTTTCTATATAGTAGCAAAAAAAGGTAATGAAACCCTGCAAAAGAATCTCTCATTCCACGTTATCAACACTACTACCTCCATACGTGAATCAAAAGCTGTGAAAGAGCTCATATCTTCGAAAATATTAGAACTGCTTGCAGTTCTGATAATTCTTGGAGTGATCATAGTTATCTTTCGCAGGATACTCAAAAAATAAAAGTGGAGAGAATTACCAGTGTTGTAACAAGTAGTCTTTCTCCTCTAAGAACACCTTTGCCCTCGTCTCTATCAATTTTTCAGCCTCAAGAGTGCTCATGTCTTTTGTTTTCTCAATGAAATCTGCAGTTTTAGCAAAATAAAGCGGTATAAGTGGTTCAGCATTTTTCAGCATATTTCTCTTGTATGCCACAGCACCATCATAGAGCACATGACTCCACAGGACATCATCAAACTCAAATGTTTTCAGGGCTTCTCTAACGCCCTTTAGAGTTTCGTCTGATAATACTTTCTTCAGAACTGTCTCGTTTTCTCTGAACAACTCCTGAGCTCTCTCCTTTAAGAGACTCAATGTCACATTGACAGGCTCGGGTTCTCCTGTAATCAGCTCCCCCCATACAGGAACATTCTCAAGATTTCTAACCCCCTTCCATACGTCTTCATACTTCAACATAAGCATGAACAATGTTCCGACCACTTGATTGAACATAGGACCGAGTGAAGCTGCAGGATCTTTAGGATCATGGATCTTCAGCCCAAGTGCCGTCTGAATTACTTCAAATTTGTTGGCTATAGCAGTTGTTGTTAGGAAAATATCAACTCCAAAGCGGGCTACATCAGTTCTCCATACATCTTCATCTTCAAGATAAACATCTATAAGCTTAGCACTGACTCCAAAATCCCCTCCTATTGGCTGTCTGATGTTCTTGCCGTAGAGCGATGCTGTCATGGGGTATGCGATGTTATTGGTTATTGTGCCATCCCATTTATACCTTATATACAGAGGGGCAACGAAGTCATAACCCTCCTCAATCGGCTTTGCAAACTTATATATCCACTCTGGAGTTATACTCCTCAAATCGCTGTCAACAAAAACGAGTGCATCAACCCCTTCATCCCTCGCAACTTCCATGAGCTCTTTCATAGCACTGCCCTTGCCCGGAATCGGCCATCTATATATAAAACTCCTTACCTCAACACCGTTAGGAACTCTGGCAGTCAGGACAGCTTCTCTCGTATTATCCTTACTTCCACCATCGGCGTTGACCACTATGCCTCCGCCGAAGTATTTCTTCAGTCCTTTCGCTGCCTGCTCAACCACAAAGGAGATTGTGTCTCCATTGTTGTAGCTGGGTATTCCAACCATCACCTTCATGCTTCCTCACCTTCTTCAAATGCAACCATCCAAAGTGGTTTATTTTAGAAAGGGTTATATATCTTTTGTGCCCCACCCCCTTTGGGGATACCCATGAAGGAGCTGAAAATCGGAGTAGTGGGCTGTGGAAATATATTCAACTTGGCCCATAAGCCAGCCTTAAAAAACATAGAAAGCGTTAGAGTAGTAGCATGCGCAGACATAGATGAGGAAAGAGCCCGAGAAGGAGCTAAAGCCTTTAATGCCAAAGCTTTCCAGAATCTCGATGAGTTTTTTGATCTGGATTTTGATATTGTCGAGATTTTAACCCCAACATACACACATGCAGAAATCGCTGTAAGAGCACTAAAAGCTGGAAAACACGTCATAGTTGAGAAACCTATAGCACTAACTACTGAAGAAGCAGAGAAAATGATTAAAACTGCTGAAAAAGAAGAGCTCAAGCTTTTTGTTGGACATGTTAGGCGTTTTGACAAGAGATGGGTTCAGATGAAAGATGTGATTAGAAAAAGGAACATCCTACCAATGCATATAAGAAAAACAGAGGTTCAGAATCTTCCCTTCCCTGCACACTACTGGTACTGGAATGAGAATAAGAGTGGTGGAGTTGCCCTTGACCTCGGAGTTCATGTAACTGATTTCCTCAGATGGTTCTTCGATAGCGAGCCGGTTGAAGTGCTGGCAGCTGGAAAGGCTATAAAAAAGGAAGCCAAAGTGAACAACACTTTCGATCACTTCGTCATGATGATAAAGTTCGAAGGAGGAAAAACCGGTATAGCTGAAGTAAGCTGGGCATATCCCTATCCCTCCAGATATGGAGTTTTTTACCATCATGTTGATATAATCGGGAGAAACGGAAGAATAAGGTATACACCTCTTGACACCCCTGTTGTGGGGGTTGCAAAAGCAAACTTTGAAATGCCACGGTTTTCACCACTGCTCTCAACGTTTCCAGATGCCTTTGAGAGAGAACTAAGACATTTCCTTAAATGTATTAAAAAAGACGAAGAACCAACTGTTACGGCACATGATGCCCTAATAGCACTTAAAATTGCTGAAAAAGCTAAAGAAAGTGCCAGAAGTGGAGAGGTGGTGAGAGTATGAAAAAGATTAATTTTGGAATAATAAGCTATGCCCATCCCCATGCCCTCAGATACGCTTCCACTATAGCACAAAGTAGAAGGGCAAAACTCTGTGCTATCTCTGGAGATGGTGCCAATCCAGACGTGGCCAAAGGAGAAGCAAAGAAGTATGGAGCTAAATTCTACAGGAATTATGAAGAACTCTTGAAGGACAAAAATATTGAAGCTGTATATATTGCCATTGAGACTTACAGGCATAAGGAAGTCGCAATTAGAGCGGCTGAAGAAGGCAAACATATACTTCTTGAAAAGCCCATAGCCCTCACCCTTAAGGATGCTGATGAGGTGATAAAAGCAGCAGAGAGAAACGATGTAAAGTTGATGCTCCCATTCAATCCCCGCTTTACTGAACCCCTTATCAAGGCAAAGGACATGGTAGAAGCAGGGGAAATTGGAACGCTGGAGTACATTCACGCAATATCTGAGAATGTAAAACCCCCCATACTGCTTCAGGGTCTTGACATGAGCTGGTTTTTAGATATCAACAAATCTGGTGGAGGAGGCTTCATGGACACAGCACCACATGGAATAGATTCCCTCCTCTGGATAACGAAGAGTCTTCCAAAAAAGGTCTACGCTGACATTGGAGCAAAGATATATGGTTTTCCTGTTGATGACATTGGGACAGCAATTTTAGAGTTCAAAAATGGAATTTTAGCAGTCCTCACAGCAGGATGGGGCAATCCAAAGGGATACTCCTACGGGCTTGAAATAAAGTATTATCTCGTGGGAAGAGAGGGGTTCCTTGATGTCAGAACTGCCTACCCGGATTTCACTGTATATCAAGACAGGGCAGAGAAAATATACTGGGACAGACCAGATGTAAGTGCGATAGTGAATAACTTCGTGATGGCGGTTTTGAAAGACAAAGAAGTGCCTATAAGCGGAGAAGACGCCAAAAAGAATTTGGCTGTTGTGTTGGCGGCCTACGAATCCTCCAACAAAGGAAAAGTTGTTCATGTTGATCTTTAGCTTGAGGCCCTCTTTTACATTTTTGTAAAAACAACCACTTTTAGTGGTTTAAGACATAAACCTTATATATCCCTTTGTGAAATATGCTTTGACGTATGGAGGTGTCGTTCCATGAACAGGAAACTACTGAGTTTATTTTTAATTGGTGTTTTGGGACTTGCAATAGTGGCAAGCGGTTGTATAAGTGGTGGAGGTACTACAACCACAAGTTCCAGCAAAGCTACAACTACAACGTCAAGCCCAACAACCACCAGTAAAGCAGGTGGCAAAGTAGTATGGGCTTCAACCCAGTTAGTTCCTCCTGCTGAGAGAGCCTTTATTCTCAACACAGTTCTACCGGGCTTCAAAAAGCAGACCGGGATAGATGTAGACTTCATACCGATAAGTTACTTTGATCTGAGCACAAGACTTGCAGCTGAAGAGAAGAGTGGCAAAGTTACCATAGACTTGGTTGGAGACCTCCATGGGGCTATGGATTACTATGACTCACAGGGCTGGCTTATGGACTTGAGCAACATGCCCACACTTAAAGGAAGAACCTTCATCTCAACCTTCCAAAAATACTCCGTTATAAGAGGCAAGAAGGTATATGTCCCATGGATGAGTGCTACCTATGTGATGGTCGTCAACAAAGAAGCTTTCAAGTATCTGCCAAGTGGCTTAACTGAACAGGATGTTGTGCAGGGCACAAGCAAGTGGACATATGATGAATTCTTAGCGTGGGCAAAGAATATATATGAGAAAACAGGTAAAAAGCTCGTTGGATTCCCAGTTAAGGGATTGTTCCACAGGTTCTTACATGGATATTTATACCCCTCATACACCGGTTACGAAGTCAAGAAGTTTGATTCACCGGAAGCCATTGAAATGTGGGATTACCTCAAGAACCTCTGGCAGTATGTAAACCCCTCAAGCACAACATGGGATGAAATGGCAGATCCTCTTCTAAGAGGGGATGTGTGGATTGCATGGGACCACACCGCAAGAATCAAGGATGCGATAACTAAAGAACCTGACAAGTTTGTCGTTGTTCCAGTTCCAAGAGGACCAAAAGGCAGAGGTTTCATATTAGTTGTTGCTGGTCTGGCTATTCCGAAAGGAGCTCCAAACAAGGATGCAGCATGGAAGCTCATAGACTATCTGACAACACCCAAAGTCCAAGCAGAAACACTCGCACAAACAGGCTTCTTCCCAGTTGTTAAAGAAGCAAGTGCAGAACTACCTGAAGGACCACTCAAAGTACTTGCAAAAGGTGTTGCAGCTCAAGAATCAACATCAGATGCATTGGTCGTTATGATTCCAAACCTCGGAAAATACGGCGGGCAGTTCGGAGAGCTCTATAAAGAGGCATTTAGAAGGATTGTCCTTCAGGGACAAGATCCCAAACAAGTGACAAAGGACATAGGCGCACAGTTGGACAAACTCTTCCAAGAAGCCGGTGTACCGCTACCATGAGGCGGCTCTTATTTTTCTTTAATTTTTATCAGATTCTACCATTCCAGCCCAAAAACTAAGTCTTAACAACTGGAGGGGGTCATTAGATGGCGAAGAAAGTATCAAAATATGTTCCCTATCTTTTAGTCGCTCCCGCGTTGATATATTTGGGCATATTCATTGGGTATCCTATGATAGAAGGTATCAAGCTTGTTTTCTATGAAAATGGAGGGTTTTCCCTCGCAACAGTACACAGAGCAATAAACAATTACTATTTCTGGCCAGCTTTGAAAAATACCTTGGGTTTAGTCGTTATAATTGTTCCCAGCCAGCTAATACTGGCTCTTATATTCGCGTTGGCAATGAATAAAGTATTTAAAGGAAGAAACGTTGCACTAACCCTCCTTATAATTCCTATGACATTAAGTGATATTGCTGCAGGTTTAATTTGGTATTCAATCCTTTCCCCAAGTGGATTTATGAATAAATTATTGTTGAATTTAGGTTTGATCCATGCTCCTATCCAGCTTTTTGGATACCAGTTCCATACGAGAGAATTCATTATGTTAGTGTTTGTCGAGCTTTGGAGATCAACCGTCACAATATTTGTAATTGTCCTGGCAGGATTACAGATGATAAGCCAAGAGTACATTGAAGCGGCTGAAGTATTCGGTGCTGGCTACTGGACAAGATTAAGGCGTATAATAATACCTCTATTAAAACCAAGCATCCAAACTGCTCTCCTACTAAGAACGATATACGCATTCAGCATCTTCGGAATTGTATGGGTTCTTGTTGGAAGAGACATTCCAGTATTAGCAGGAGAAGCATATTACCAGGTAACACAGATTAAAGACTACGGAGTTGGAGCATTCTATGCACTGCTAATTGCAATTATGTCCTTGGCCATCGGTATAGTCTATCTGAAGCTAACGAAAGCGGAATATCTGGAGGTGAGAAGATGAACGAAAAAACAATGCATGAACTGAGAAAAATAGGATTTTACACCTTTATCTTCATTGTTATAATATGGATGGGTGTGCCTCTTTTGGTATCCACACTATATGCATTTGGAGTCCCAGATGAGTACTACAACCCCCATAGAATAATTCCGTTTCACTTTACATTAAAGACCATTAAAATGCTGCTCTTTACACTTGGTGGATGGAATGCCCTGAAAAACAGTGTTATTGTAGCGACTCTTGCAATAATAATTAGCTTTGCACTTGGGCTACCTGCCGGGTATTCTATAGCAAGATTCATATTCCCGGGAAAAGATACTATAAAGCTTGGAATGCTGGCCCTTAAGATATTCCCGGTTCCAATAATGGCAGTGCCATTGGTAATGCTCTATATCAGACTACACCTCATTGATACCAGACTTGGTGTTGCTCTTGCACACAGTGCTGGTGCCCTGCCACTCGTAGTCCTGATAACTGCAAGTATTTTTGCAGGCACCTCTGCGGAATTGGAAGAGGCAGGTATGGTATTCGGTCTTACAAGATTTCAGTCATTCCTCAAAATAACCCTTCCCTTAGCCCTGCCCGGATTAGCCGCCGCGGCAATGTTTACCTTCGTCGGTTCATGGAATGAAGTCTTTGCGGCTTCAGTTCTAACATTCAGTCATAGAACATTGCCTGCATTAATGTTAACCCTGATGCAAACCGCACCAGATTATTATAAATTCGCTGCCGCGTTTATAATGGCATTTCCAGCTATGATTTATGTGGCTGTTGCAAGGAAGTATTTAATCTCAATGTGGGGGATAGCACTCAAATGAGGTGTTAACAAATGGTCGAGGTTAAGCTTGAAAATCTAAAGAAATATTTCGACAATGGAAGGGTTAAAGCTGTTGACGGGCTTAACTTGACAATAAGAGATGGGGAATTCTTAGTGCTTCTTGGCCCGTCCGGCTGCGGAAAGACGACAACACTGAGAATGATAGCTGGATTAGAGGAACCTACTGGAGGAAAAATCTGGTTTGGGGATAAAGAAGTAACATACCTCCCCCCAAAAGACAGAAACATCTCAATGGTTTTCCAGAGCTATGCTGTCTGGCCCCATATGAAGGTCTATGATAACATAGCATTTCCTTTGAAGATAAAGAAATATCCAAAAAACGAGATTGACGAGAGAGTTAAATGGGCCGCTGAACTCCTTCAGATCAGGGAGCTTCTCAACAGATACCCTGCTCAACTCAGCGGTGGTCAGCGGCAACGTGTGGCCGTGGCAAGAGCAATCGTCGTGGAGCCTGAGGTACTGCTCATGGATGAACCTCTAAGCAATCTCGATGCCAAGCTCAGGGTAACTATGAGAGCAGAGATAAAGAAACTTCAGACAAAACTTAAGGTTACAACAGTTTATGTTACCCACGATCAGGTTGAAGCTATGACAATGGGTGATAGAATAGTGGTAATGAACAAAGGTCATTTACTCCAAGTAGGCCCACCAACCGAAGTATATCTGAAACCAAAATCGATGTTCGTAGCTACATTCATCGGAGCTCCAGAAATGAACCTCATGGAAGTTAGTGTTAAGGAAATGCAGGGAGGAATTGTTCTTGAGGGAGAAGGATTCAACCTCGCTCTCCCGGCAGATTTAGGGGAGTTACTGAGAAAATATATCGGTAAGACAGTCATATTCGGAATAAGACCAGAACACATGACAATCGAAGGTGTTTCAACTTTAGAGCATGTTACAAGAGCGGCAAGAATAGAGGGAGTCGTAGACTTCATCGAAGCCCTTGGGACTGACACAATAGTTCACGCACTGATAGGGGACAGACTTATAAAGATCAAACTGCCTGGCCATATTCCTCTTCCAATTGGAGAGAAGGTTAGAATAGTAATTGACCTCGATAACATCCATATCTTTGATAAAAGTACTGAAAAGGCCATAATCTGAGGGTCTGGGATGCAAGAGAAGGAACTGAGAGCCCTGATGAAGGAACTGGGTTTGAATGAGTATGAAGTTAGAGCATACTTGACCCTGATAAAGATGGGGGCTCTCACGGCTGGGGAACTTGCAACCCTCTCGAAAGTTCCCCAGCCAAGAATATATGATGTCATCCGGACCCTGATGAGTAAAGGTTTTGTAACAACCAGTGGCAGCAGACCAAAAAAAGTAATTCCTGTAGAACCCGCCAGAGTCCTAAATGCAATGAAAGAAAGGTATGAGAAGAAGATTTCCCTTGTTAAGGATGAGCTTGAAAAACTCTACACCCCCATTGAAGAGACAAACACGGTCTTAGTTGTTAAAAGCAAGATAACCTTAGAAGATTACATCAGAAAAGCCATAAACAATGCTCAGTTGAACATATCCATTGCTGCTCCGATCTCCCTTATTAGAAAATTCAAAGCAGAGCTAAAGGAAAAAAAGCAGACCGAAGTCCATATATTTGCATATGGCAATGAAGATGTTCCGAAAGTTGGAAGGATTGTTAAGATAAGAGAAGTCGGAGATCCACTCATAGTAATCCAAGATAGAGAATTAGGTGTATATGCACCCTATGATGCCTTGATGACCAGTGGTTCATCACTTCATGGTTATGCTCTGATAATTCAAGACCCCAATCTGCTCTTCATGCTTGACCGCTATTTCTATCATGTTCTATGGCCTACAGGAAAAACAATCTACCAAGAAGAGAGGAAGTTGAAATTCCCGAAGGAATACCTCCGCATTAGGGAGCTGGTCGAGGATATAAAGAACTTCAATCTTGTAGGATGCGAAGTCGAGATTTTTGGAAAGTTTATACGAACAAAAAAGCCCGCACATGTTGTTGGGAGAATTGCGGGCTTTTTTGAAAGTGAAGGTAAAGTTATATCAAATATCACCATTGAGACGCCTGATGGTGAGAGATACATCGTTGGAGGATGGAATTCTTCGCTTGAAGATATTGAGGCAGATAAGATAATACTAAAAGGTAGGTGAGTCCTAATGAAGGAACTGGCCCTTGAGCTCATGAAAACTGCTATTGAAGCTGCCGATCCATACAAAGCCGTTAAAAACTCTCTGAAGATTGAAGGTGATGAGATTAACATTTTAGGCAGGAGATTTCCAGTGAGGGGTAGCATTTATCTCCTTGCCTTTGGGAAAGCTGCATGTGGCATGAGCAGAGCTGCCTTTGATGCCCTTGGGAGAAGAATGGCTGAAACTGTTGTAGCCACGAAATATGGCTATACATCCAACTGTCCGCAGGGAATTAAAATAATCGAAGCTGGGCATCCCCTACCGGATGAAAACTCCATCCAAGCAGGAAAACTCGGCCTTGAACTTGCCGAAAAAGTAGGAAAAGATGATATTCTACTTGTTCTGATATCAGGTGGAGGCTCAGCAATCTTTGAGCTACCTGAGGACGATATAACCCTTGAAGAGCTGATTAAAACCAATGACCTCCTTCTAAGGAGTGGAGCTAAAATACATGAAATAAACACCGTAAGAAAGCATATTTCAAAAGTAAAGGGAGGAAAGCTGGCCAAACATGTGAAGGGAACTTTGATAAGTTTGATCATCTCAGATGTCGTAGGGGATAATCTTGAGGCTATAGCATCAGGACCAACAGTGAAGGATCCAACAACATTCAGAGATGCCCATGAGATACTCATCCGCTATGGATTGTGGGATAAACTTCCAGATAGCGTCAGACAGCACATCAAACTCGGTCTGGAAGGAAAAAGGGATGAGACCCTCAAGAGTGATCCTCCGAATGTTCACAACTTCATAATCGGTAGCGTTGAGAAATCGTGTATAGCCGTAAAGAAAAAGGCAGAAGAACTCGGATTTAGAGCACATATACTGACAACCGTAATGGAAGGAGAAGCAAAGGATGTTGGGACATTCCTTGGATCTGTAATCCATGAGATATACTGTAAAAACCGGCCATTCAAGAAACCAACGATTCTGATTATGGGTGGGGAGACTACAGTTAGCGTTGGAGACGCAAAAGGTCTTGGGGGACCAAGTCAGGAGCTCGCTCTCTCAGTGGCAAAAAAGATTTCGGGTCTAAAGGGAACTGTTGTCATAGCTTTTGACACGGACGGCACGGACGGTCCAACCGATGCTGCAGGGGGTGTGGTTGATTCCACAACACTGAAAAAACTTGAAAATCTCGGTATTGATGTTGATGAAGTCCTCAGGAACCATGACGCATATCATGCTCTGGAAGAAGTAGGAGCTCTACTCAAGACTGGTCCCACAGGCACGAACGTTAATTCAATGGTTATATCCATAGTCAGAGGGGGATAACCCTCCATCCCTTTTGGTGTATTTCTATTCCCTCTGTTTTAACATCTATTGCTTTTATCTCCTTTTTTAGTTTTTCAATAAAACTGTTAAACTTTTCATAGCTGGTCATGATGTCATAACTCTCTGGGTAGTTCTCCTTTAAAATCTGCTGGAACTCTATTCCAGAAGCCTTTAGATTCAGAACCTCAAAGAAATAGCTGTCAGCAAAATCTCTGGTTTCTTCTATCACCACAGTTACATCTGTGATGTTGGGAATTATAGGACTAACGAAGACATAAGTCTTCAATCCTGCCTCGTGTAACTCCTTTAGGGCATTTATCCTTGCCCTTTGAAGGGGTGTCCGCGGTTCAAATAGCCTCTTCTCCCTGCTGCTGAAGGTGTTTATAGTTAGACCAACTTCCATACTCCGGAATTGCCCAAGAATATCAGTATCCCTAAGTATCAAGGGGGACTTAGTGAGGATTGAGAGTTCATTCCTTCTGTCCATGGAACTGAGGACTCTCCGTGTAAGTTTTAGCTCCGCTTCAATGGGCTGATATGGATCGCTGACAGTAGACATAACGATATTACCAGTAACGTGCCTCCTTGCAAGTTCAGGGGCATTCTCCTTTACTTCAACCCAGCTACCCCAAGGACCATAATCCTTCCAGCGTACTAAAAAGCGGGCGTAACAGTATCTGCAACCAAACTGACAACCAACATACTGATTGACTGAATAATCTACCCCTGGAATCCTGCTTTTAGTGTAGAGATTTTTCACCTTGCGTCTTATAATCTTCATGACATTTCCAACTTGAGGATGAAGTTTATATTCCTTTGCGATTAGGTTCAATTATGAAGAAGCGAAACAAGGCTTTGAGAATACTACTTCTGTTAGCAGATGAGATCATTGTGGGATTGCTACTTCTTATAATTCTGCCAGCTATGGGACTGCATGTCTCTGTAAAGGCCGTGATAATACTTCTTGCAGTTCTTGTGGGTAAGGACATAGTTGCAGCTCCTCGCATATGGAAGGACTTCGAAAGAAGAACCCGAGTCGGTCCTGAAACCCTCATCGAAAGAGAAGCTGTGGTGGTTGTCGAGCTAAATCCCGAAGGAACGGTAAAAATCGGAAACGAATTCTGGAGTGCCCAATGTATCAATGGATCCGCAAAGCCGGGGGAAAAGGTAAGGGTCGTAAAAACAAGAGGCACTAAGCTTCTCGTGGAACGCCAAGAGTAGAAAGGATACGAGCCACGTCTTCTGGATTATTTGTTGAAAATGAAACACTCCATCCGCTACGGCGATTTATAAGGACACATCCATTAGCGGGGAAGGTAAAATGTATTGTTCCGTAACATTTCATCCAGTGATTGCTGACCTTAAAGCTCAGGATTTCATCGATTCTAACTGTTTTTCTCACAACAAGCCCCACAGCCCCTCTTACTCTTAACTCATAATCATCTATTTCTATTTTAAGCATCGTAATATCCAGCAGAAGGAGTGTTAAGAAAATCCAAGAGGCCAGCATAATCCCAAAACTCTTCCCCGCCAGATATGTCTCCCAAGTTCCCCAAGCCATTGTTACTATCGGGATGAGTACAATCAGCAGAAAAATTTTACTCATAACCCTTTCTTCATAGAGAGGCATCTAACCACCAGACTGATTTTCAACAGACAAGCTTATATTCTTTTGGGAGAGAACTCCAACGGTGGTAAAATGGTTAGGATAATGCCGGTAGACAGGCTCACGGATGAGGACATACGGGAAATCCTTGTAAAAAGCAAACGCATAGCCCTTGTTGGAGCATCTCCCAAACCAGAGAGGGCTTCAAATGACGTCATGAGGTATCTGCTTAAGAAAGGTTACGATGTTATCCCTGTGAATCCAAGGTACGAGGAGGTGCTCGGGAGAAAATGCTATCCGAGCGTCATTGACATTCCAGAAGATATTGACATAGTCGACCTCTTTGTCAGGCCAGAGCTCACAATGGACTATGTTGAGCAGGCAATTCAAAAAGGCGCTAAGATTGTATGGTTCCAGTTCAACACCTACAACCGTGAAGCTTTTAGAAAGGCAAAAAAGGCGGGATTAACTGCGGTGGCCCATAGATGCATGAAGCAGGAGCACGAAAGACTCATTGGTTAGCTCAATATCCGAGCACATGTATATCCCTGACGAGCCTATGTCTCTCTCCAAAATCAGTGTATCTCCCGAGAATCTCGAAGCCGAGTTTTCCAAGCCATCTCCGTTCTTTCCTATAAATTCCCCCACCTCTAAGCTTGTATGCGGGAAAAACAAAAACAATCCTGCCATTTCTTTTGAGAATATCTGAGAAGGACTCAAAAACAGAAAAATAGAATTTATCAAGTTTGTTTGCTATTTGGATTGCTTCACCCCGAGTTAGATTGTGTTTAAGAGGTTCTCCAAGATAGGGTTCCGTAACTATGCCATCAAACCTTATCCTGAAGCACCTTTTCAGCCTCCTTGCATCACAGACCTCAAAATGGGCGCTTTTCTTGACCCTGAACTCCTTCTTCAGCCATTTGAGGTTCTCCTTTGCACCATAGATTGCCTCAGGGTTTGAGTCACTACCATAAGCATTTAAGCCCTGAAGCACGAACTCCTGAACAATGGTGCCAATACCACAGAAGGGATCGAGAAAATTCCCTGCAGGGATTTCTGTCAGATTTACCATTATCCTTGCAAGCCTCGGCGGTATCGAGAGTATTGGCCTCTGAACTGGTCTCCCAACATCGAGTTTTTTCAGCTCAAATGGGTCAGTAATCCTTATGGTTTCTCCAACCCACAATCTCTCGCCGAAGAGAAATACAAAATCTTTTGTCTCAGGGAAACCTTTGAGAATCAGCTCAGAGGGCATTGCATAGGTTTTAGCAGGCTTGAAGAACTTTGTTGACCCCACAGACCTGAAAGTCCTCTTTATCTCACTCCCAAGCTTTCTCCATAGCTTCCAGTTATTCTTTCCATAGATACTAACCGTGAATAACCGAGAGAACTCCAGATCCATGATTGTGTTTTCTCCTTCACCTAAAATTCTAACCAGCTTCAATGAACCCCCAAGCTTTCTAAAAAGATGTTCAATCTTTTTGTTGCCTTCAAATAACAACCAGTTATTGTATGTTTCAATCACCCTAACTTTAAGGTTAAAACGTCTAATAAATGCATAAAACTCAGCCTCACTTAACTTTGGATTCTTCCCAAGGATTACAGCATACATAATTGGGGGATTTCGGCTATTCTTAAAAAGGTTTGGAGCGTTAAAGTTATAGGTAAAATAACAATACTACCTAAAAACAGGGGATTAAAATGCTCATTGAAGAGATAATTTCCTCAGTTGATGCTATTCAGGACCCTTATTTAAGAGTGGTTACCTACGCTAAAATAGGTGAAAAGTTAGCTACGGTAAAGGACGAACACTTTAAAACTGCATTCACAAAAGCCTTTGAGAATGTAGACAAGATAACAGATCCCGCCATGATGTTTAAGGCACTTCTCACTGTTGGATACTACCTAAAAAAGATCGGGGCAAAATCATCCAATAAAGTTTTTCAGCAGGTTTTAGAGGGTTCAAAAATTTTAAATCCAGCAGATCGCGATTTACTGATGCAATCTGCCTCTAAGTATGTAGCAACCGCCGGGGATATAAGCGCTGCAATAGTCTTTGCAATGGAAATCCAAAACCCACAGCTGAGAGATGCTGCACTTCTCGACATAATAAAGAAAAACACATCCATGCTGGGAAGGGAGAACATAAAAATCGCATATCGCCTTAGAAAAACCAAACTCGCATTGGAGAGCATAAGTTCAGAACCTTATATATCAGAAGCATATATAGAGCTTGTTAGAATTTATCTGCGTTTAGGAAGTTATGAAAAAGCCATAAATTTGCTTGATGATATAAAAAAGAAATCTTGGGCTAAATTAGGATTTAGGGAGATTATTTTCTTCCTTAAAGACAAAAACGAACTCAGTCATTATGTTTCTGTTTTATACCAGATAGCTGAAAGATTATCAAAAAAATTTGGAGATGAATTCTTGGTTGAAATGGCCAGAGCATTAGCTCTCAGTGGTGCAACAGACTCCGCTATCAAACTTATAAAGAAAGTTTCAGAATTTGAAAAGAGCTTAATTGACATTACTTTTGATCTGTTAGAAAAAAACTGGAGTGTAATTCCTGATTTTCTCAATGTTTTATCCCAAGAGGAGAAAGAGATTGTAGGGAAAGAAATAATGAATTATCTAATTGAACACCCAGAGAAAGGTCATGATAAACTTATCAAGGCTGTGAAGGAAATAAACAGCCAAGAAATAATGGTAAAACTCGTGAGATATTACATTCTCAGAGGAAATGTAGAAAAGGCCCGGGCAATCGCATTGAATATCACAGATACACACCTTCGTTCGATTGCTCTTGCAGATGTCGCCAATGATCTCCTCAAGAAAAATAGGATTGCAGATGCCATTGACACGGCATTGGAGGTTAGAGATCCAAGATTTTCATCGATTTTAATATCTGAAATACTCGTAAAAGCCTTGGATAACGAAATCAAAGAAAAGAAGGTGACATCATGAAGTGGCTCAAAGTGTTGCTACAAAAAAGAAAGGAAGAGAATGGGGTTGAATATGTAAAGACTCTTATAGAAAACATGCTGAGGGAAGATAAACTCTATACCAATGAGATTCTTTTTAGGGATACCATAGACGAAGTACATAGACAGTTAAGAAAATTGGCCATTAAAGAGGGGGACAAAAACCTGATAGAAGCGTATGAAAAGTCAGTGATATTAAAACACCTATCTAACAAGAATAGGATTGACGAAAAACAGCTGCTTGAGGACATATTAAAGCTTATTCATTGAGGTGAGATCATGCTCTATGAGATTAATATTAGAACTTCCCGGAAGTTCGAAATAATTGATATAACGGATGATGTGCAACATCTAATATGGAAAAGTGGCATTAAAGAGGGTATTGCAATTGTCATCACCCAGCACACAACTACCGGCCTTTTTATAAATGAAAACGAAAGTGGCTTGCTTCAAGATATAAAAGACAAGATGAAAGAATTGGTTCCCAAAGGAGCCGGATACAATCACGACAGAATAGACCATAACGCCCATTCGCATCTCAGAGCGACTTTATTATTAAATCCTGAAGTCGTTATCCCAGTAGACGAAGGAGAGCTAATCCTCGGCACTTGGCAACGTATTTTATTTGTTGAGCTCGATGGACCAAGAACCAGAAAG
>Ga0256914_1000680_pt1 | contig 33051 bp, 31 predicted proteins | sample HulkmetaG_FD_191571 | JGI IMG/M metagenome (GOLD analysis project Ga0256914, IMG submission 191571) | Hydrothermal chimney microbial communities from Main Endeavour vent field at the Juan de Fuca Ridge, Pacific Ocean - Hulk | ecosystem: Environmental > Aquatic > Marine > Hydrothermal vents ... | reverse complement strand
GGTCAGATCTTATATTATTATTATCTTTCCTTCTCTTAAAAAAAGAAAACATTTAAAACCCCAGAAAAATACAGTATTAATAAAAAATTCGGAATTTTAATAACTTTCTTTAGTCTGAAAGATTACCCTCCAGATACTGCTGGTAGGCTGAAAGATCTAAAAGCCCATGTCCGCTTAAGTTAAAAAGTATGATCTTCTCTTCTCCTGTTTCTCTACAACTTAAAGCCTGATCTATTGCTACCTTAACAGCATGAGCAGATTCTGGAGCAGGAATTATACCTTCAGTTCGAGCAAAATCTACAGCAGCTTTAAATATTTCTGTCTGTGGAACAGCTACAGCATCTATAAGTCCTTCCTCATAAAGTTTTGAAACGATAGGTGCCATTCCGTGATATCTCAATCCACCTGCATGAATTGATGGAGGAATAAAATCATGCCCTAAGGTATGCATCTTCATAAGGGGGGTCATACCTGCTGTGTCACCAAAATCATACTCATATCTTCCTTCTGTAAGTGTAGGACAGGATAAAGGCTCAACAGCGATAAATCTGGGATCTTTTGATCCTTCAAGTCTGTCCATCATAAACGGAAGAGACAAACCAGCAAAATTGCTTCCACCTCCTGCTGAACCGATTATAATATCTGGGTACTGACCTATCTTTTCGAACTGTTTTTTTGCTTCAAGTCCTATTACAGTCTGATGAAGCAGAACATGGTTCAGAACGCTTCCAAGGGAGTAATGAGTATCATCGCTGTTTAAAGCTTCTTCAACAGCTTCACTTATAGCAATACCGAGGCTGCCTGGATTTTCAGGATCTTTTTCTATGATTCTTTTTCCTGTTTCTGTGTACAGGCTTGGGCTTGGTATAACTTTTGCACCCCACGTTTCCATAAGTACTCTTCTGTATGGTTTCTGGTGGTAACTCACCTTAACCATATAAACTTTTATCTCTAAACCAAAGTACTGTCCTGCAAATGCAAGTGAACTACCCCACTGCCCAGCTCCTGTCTCAGTTGTTAATCTTTTAATTCCTTCCTTAGAGTTGTAATATGCCTGTGCAACAGCTGTGTTTGGTTTGTGACTTCCTGCGGGACTTACACCTTCATACTTATAGTATATCTTTGCCGGCGTATCTAAAAACTCTTCAAGTTTCTCTGCTCTTACTAAGGGTGTCGGTCTCCATATTGAATATATTTTTAATACCTCTGGAGGTATATCTATCCATCTTTTATCGGAAACTTCCTGTTCGATGAGAGATTCCGGAAACAGTGCTTTCAGCTTTTCAGGACTCATAGGCTGTTTAGTTTGTGGATCAATAGGGGGTTCTAAAGGTGATGGAAGATCGGGAATAACATTGTACCACTTTTTTGGTATCTCATAATCCTCAAGAACTATTTTTTTCATTCCTTCACTCCTTTTAATATCTAATAATAATTTAATAATAAGTAGTACTGCCTATCTCTGACAACATATATAGATAGAAATAGTTTTTTGCTGATAAAATAAAAACAAAAAGGAGAAAAAAATGAGGAGAACAGCTTTTATTTTTCCTGGTCAGGGATCACAGTACAAAGGTATGGGAAATGATGTTTACGAAGTCTATCCAGAAATTAAGGAACTTCATTTCAAAGTTAATGAAAGACTTGGTTTTGATCTTACAAAGATAATATTTGAAGACGAAAAGAAGTTAAATCTAACACAGTTTACACAACCAGCACTTGTTTTAACATCATACTCTATATATTATGCACTTAAGGATAAAAAACCTGATCTGACTCCTGTTTATGTCGCTGGTCATTCCCTTGGAGAATTCACAGCTCTTACGGTAGGTGGAAGCATTGATCCAGTTGATGCTGTATGGATAACACACATAAGAGGTAAACTTATGCAGGAAGCTGTTCCTGAAGGCAAAGGAAAAATGGCTGCAGTTATAGGCTTGAGTTCGGAAAAGATAGAAATATTAATTAAAGAAATAAATGGGATTGTTGAGATAGCAAACTATAACTCCTATGAACAGACGGTTATCTCAGGTGAGAAAGAGGCTGTCGAGGAAGCTATGGAGATCCTAAAGGAAGAAGGGGCTAAAAAGGTTGTTCCACTTTCTGTTTCCGTACCTGCTCATTCTTCCCTCTTAAAGGAGAAGGCTGAAGAATTTGGAAAGTACTTAAATGAAATACAGATAAAAGAACTAAAGATTCCTGTAGTATCAAATGTTACAGCAAAACCAATTAAAGATGCTGATCAGATAAAAGAAGAACTTAAAGTTCACTTTTTCTCGCCAGTAAGATGGGTTCAGTCTGTGGAGTTTATGAAAAAGGAAGGAATAAACAGCTTTTATGAGATAGGACCTAAGAAGGTTTTGTCTGGACTAATTAGGAGAATTGATAGATCTTTAAATATAGGAAATGTTGAGAGATTAGAGGATATTGAAAAATTATGAACAAAACTGTGTTTATTACAGCAACAGATACAGGAGTTGGAAAAACTATAGTATCTGCGGCTTTAGCATCTATACTTAGAAGTCAGGGTAAAAATGCAGGATATTTTAAACCTATTGAAACAGGCTGTGATCCTTTATGTCCCGATGCCCTTCTTCTTTCAAAAATAACAGGTCAGCATTACGATGAAGTTGTCCTTTATAGATTTAGAGAGGCAGTAGCACCTTATGTGGCAGAAAGGGAGGAGGGAAAGCATATAAAAATAGATCTTATATTTGAAAAGATAAAACATCTTCAAGAGATGTATGATTACCTGATAATTGAAGGGGCAGGAGGGGTTGCCGTTCCTATAACAACATATAAGGAAAAGATTTACACATATCTTGATCTTATATCGGATCTTAACCTAAATACACTGGTTGTATCAAGAGCTTCGCTTGGAACAATAAATCATACTTACCTGACTGTAGAATCTATGAAAAGGAGGAGTATAAATATAAAAGGGATCATTCTCAATGAGAGGTCTGAATCTCCGACCCTTGCTGAGAAAACGAATCCAAAAATAATAGAAAAAATGACAGGTGTTCCTGTAATAACCGTGTGCGAAAAAGGTAAGATCCCTCTGCTTATATGTATAGAAAGACTTAAAACAAGGATTGATGAGATATTCGGATGAAGTTTTATATAGGCTGTTCAGGTTATTTTTACTGGAATTGGAAGGGTAAGTTTTATCCTTCAGAGCTTAAACCCTCTCAATGGTTTGATTATTACTCAAAAATTTTTAATACGGTAGAGATAAACTCAACATTTTACAACTTTCCTAAGGAAAAAAATCTGAAGAACTGGTACAAAAAATCACCTGATAATTTTGTTTTTAGTGTTAAGGTTCATAGATCTATAACACATATAAAGAAATTAGTAGATGTTAAAGATATGCTTGATAATTTTTACTCCAGTATAAAAAACTCACTTAAAGAAAAGTTAGGAGCTGTGCTATTTCAGCTCCCTCCGTCTTACAGATACTCAAAGGAAAATATGGAAAGAATAGCAAGCGTTATAAATCAAGATTTTATAAATGTTGTTGAGTTCAGAGATCGTGACTGGTGGAATGATGAGGTTTATCAGTTCTTGAAGGAGAAAAATATAACATTCTGCAGCGTGAGTGCGCCTGATCTTCCTGAAGATCTCATAAAAACCTCTTCTAATATTTATCTCAGATTTCACGGTAAAGAAAACTGGTACAGGTATAGATACACAGATAATGAACTTATAAACTGGTCTAAAAAAATATTGGAAAAAGATGCTGACAGTTGTTTTATATACTTCAATAATGATTATAATGCTTATGCTCCTGATAATGCTATAAGGCTAAAAGAACTAATAGATAAATATAAAAAGTAATGTTATAGCGGCTGTAGAGATAAGAAGGTAAAACATAACCTTGGTTATATACCTGTCACCAAAGATATATATATAAATAAACTTAAAAAAACTATTTGAAAGAACAGCTATAAGTATGCCTTTTACTGCAATTATTTGATCTAATCCTTCTTTAGCCATAACTGATAGGGAAAGTGTTATCGCATCAACATCAATTACACCTGATATAAAACTTGCCAAGTAAATCCCTTTTTCCCCGTAAGAATGCTGAAGAAGTTTTGTTATGAACATGATAAGACCATAAATAAAACCGAACTGAAGTGCTGATGTTATCTCAAATGGATTAGAGAATGAAATATCTTTGCTGGACGCTTCAATAATTTTTTCTTTATTCTTAACAAAAACATACATAATAATAACTATATAGACTGAAGAGATCGCTAACATTGGGAATACAAGATGAACAACAAGGTTAAAATTTATAATGCCTGAAAGTATTATTACTCTAAAGTTCATTATCAGCCATGCAAGTATAATTCCAAATAAAGACGAATACAAAACAGCTGAATATTTTTTTGAAAGTCTTGACAGTTCAAAACTTACAGCTGTGGAAGAGATAAGACCACCTATTACACCTGTTAACCACAACTGTTTAGTTCCTTTCCATCTAAGAATAACGTATGATATAAAATCAAGAGATGATACAATGACTACCATTTTCCAGATTTCTTTAGGATTAAAGGCCTCGAGAGGACCCATATATCTATCAGGCAACAGTGGATATATTATTACTGTAATAAGGGCAAATTTTAAGATAGCTTTGATATCTTCCTGAGATAGTTTTTTTGCAAAATCCTCAAGTGTTTTTTTTAAGGCGAGAAGAATAGTTGTTATAACAGAGATAAAGGCTGCAATATAGTAATGTTCAAAGTATATAATAACTCCTATCATGAAGGTTATTATTGTTGCTATTTCTGTTGTTGCACCTATGTCTTTCTGGTACTCAAGATAAAAATTAATAAGTGTAAGAAGTACAAGTCCGCCAAAAACTATATATAGCACTCCAGCCCAGTAAACATCATTTATATATGCAGATAATGTCCCCATAATAGATATGAGAGGAAATGTTCTTATTCCTGCAAAAGTCTCTTCTTTTGTTCTGTGTTCTCTTTCAAGTCCTATTATTAGTCCTGTAGAAAGGGAGAATATTATCTTAAAAATCAGACTATATGTCTGAGGATCAATCATTAATTCCATTTACTTTCCTCTTAAATCTTTCAAGCTTTATAATATCGTTTTCTGATATATTCCTGCTGTTATACTTTCTTATTCTTATAATAACTCCTTCTTTTCCTTTAATTATATGTTTTTCAAGGGTTTGTTTAAAGATGAGGCTGTCATCTTCAATTATTCCTGCATAAACAAGACAGTCGCCAACTGTTTTCATTATATTATCAAGATCTCTTCTTCTTTTATTTGGAAGGATAAAATCTATCTTTATTTCCAAAGGTTCCTTTAAGGTACTTTTTGTGTTTTGTTGCTGAAGCTCCCATATAGCCCTATTTATCTTTGCTGAGACATCTTTGGGGACTATAAACCTCTTACCAGATTTTGAAAAAGCTTTTAAATTTATTTTTATCCTGTTTACCTTTGAGGGAGGTATAAAAGACAGGTAATAAATCCTCATTTCATTTCTCCTTTCAATTTGAAATTAAAAACATTTCAATTTGAAAAATATCTGTTGTTAAATATAAAAAAATATTCGTATTTTAGAATAAGATAAACCTAAAAAAATTGATCAAAATCAATAAATATTTTAAATTGGCATACTTATTGCAATATTAAAATACCATCAGAATAAGAAGTTTCAATGGTTAGATGTTGTTAACCTGGTTTTTTTACTATATATTAATGTCGTTATATTTTATTAAAAGTTAAGGATAGTTATTAATATGAAAAGAATCTTAAGAAGTAATAGATATTAAAACAGGAGGTACTTTCATGAAGAAACTAAAATTTCTTGTTGCCTCAGTGGCAGGATCATTGGCTCTTTCAATCTCAGCGTCAGCTGCAGACTTCCTGATATGGGTGGACGACGCTCACAAGCTGTTAGGAAAGTCTAATGTCAGATTTGTTGATGGAGATTCTCCTAAGAAGTTTAAAGAAGGCCATATTCCTGGTTCCGTTAATGCTTTTGCACATGATCTTCATTATCTTGAAGATATTAGAAAGTGTGATGGTCTTCCTATGTGTCCAGACAGAGCAGCAGAGTTTATAGGAAAAGTTCTCGGAATTGACAACAATACAACAGTTATCGCTTATGATGATGGAAGAGGTCCTAATGCTTCAGGTGTCTGGTTTTTCCTGACTCTATACGGTGTAAAAGACGTAAAGATGATGGATGGTGGATTTGCTACATGGGAGAAAAAAGGTTACGAAACTGAAAAAGGTGAAGGAAAAAAACCCTCACCAAAAACATTTAAAGTAAATATTAATAGGGATATGATAGCTACAAAAGAAGAGGTTCTTAAGGCGGTTGAAGATATTAAAAAGAACGGAAAAAACAGTCAATACTTTATATTGGATGCAAGAAGATTTGCAGAATATACAGGGAAAAAACTTTTAGACGCTCTTGAAAAACCAGGAAAGCATATAACAGTTGCAAGGGGTGGACATATTCCTGGGGCTGTTTTCTTTGAGTGGAAAAAAGTTGCAGGAAACTCAAAAGGAAAACCAGGTAAGCATCTGTTTAAACCTTTAAAGAAACTTAAAAAGGCTTTTTATAAAAAGTTAGGAAAAAAAGGTCTTACACCTGATAAGACAGTAATTACATACTGTCACGTAGGTCTTGGGAGAGGCTCATTTATCTATGCAGCTCTCAAGCTTGTAGGTCATAAAAAAGCTAAAGTCTATGTTGGATCATGGGATGAGTGGGGTAACACTCCTGAACTTCCTGTAGAAAAGTGATTTTAAGGGGGTTTCCCCCTTAAATAAAAAGGAGGTAAAAAATGGAACATATAGATCATCTTTTGATGGGACTGTTAACAGGAGCTCTTTTTGGGATAGTTCTACACAAGGTTGGAGCTATAAGGTATTCACGTGTTGAAGGTATGCTTTTGCTTAGAGATCTGAAAATAATGAAATTTGCATTTATGGGAATAGCAACAGCCTCTATTATCTACGGAATAGCTGACATATTTGGTTTTGCTGAGGATATGAATCTTATCCCAAGGGTTATGCCTTATATGGGAATTGCTCATATTGTAGGCGGATTTATGTTTGGTATAGCTATGGCTTCTGCAGGTTTTTGTCCAGGAACATGTGTTGCAAGAGTTGGGGCAGGAAAATTTATTTCTATTGCAGGCGTAATTGGATTGATACTTGGTATCATTATCTATGCCAATATACAACCTATACTTGTAGAAGCTGGTATTCTTGGATCAAGGGAAAAAATAACTTTACATGGGGTTTTTGGAGTCCCTTATGGATCGCTTGCTGTTGTATGGGGAGTTCTTTTTATAATATTTGCCCTTCTTGCTGACTGGCTTGATCCTGCAAGGAAAATGGGTCTTGATAAAACTGATGAAAAACAATCTTTTACCGAAAAAATAATTAAAGGAGAATGGCACTGGGCTGTATCAGGCGTGCTTGCAGGCTCAATTATTGCATGGGCTACAGCTCAGGGAGAGTACCTTGGATTTTCCGGTGGAGCCCTTGCTTTTGTAGGCTGGATCTCACATCTGATAGGTTATCCTATATCGATTGTTCCCAAAGTTAATGAAACAATCTTATGGCATGCAGGATTGATAATGGGTGTTATACCTGGAGCATTTTTAAGTGCGGTAGTATCAAAAACATTTAAATTCGATCCCGTTCCACCTGCTTTTGCAAAAAGTGTTGCTCCATTTCCATGGGTAAGAATGATTCTTGTATTTTTTGCAGGTATATTTCTTGCACTTGGAGCTATGATAGGAGGAGGATGTACGACAGGTGCTTTCCTGTCAGCATATCCAACACTTTCTGTCGGACCTATGGCTATGTCAGCAACTTATTTTGCTATAGGTGTCCTGACAGCTAATCTCATATATTTTGGAAGATGGAGCAGATTTATTCAGGCTAAAAAAGAGTCTGATCAGGTTTATGATTAACTTTGGAGAGGTAGGAAGATGAGTATTATTGAGAGAGTCCTTTTCTGGATTGCAATTTTAATACTTTCTGTAGCGGTGGTCGGTCTGAAAACAGATCTCTCAGAATTGGAACAGAAAGCAAAGGAAATTTCATCTTACACGGTTTCCTCTGATGATGAAGGAGGTGAGGAAGAATGAGTCCTAAGTTGGAAAGGATAATATATATAACGATAATAACAGTTCTCTCCCTAATGCTTATCAGTTATGGTAAAAAGGAGATAGAACTACAGAAACAGATACCTCTTACAGTAGATCAGTTGTATAAAAAACTGAGTAATCCTAAGGTATCGATCCAGATTATCGATGTAAGACCGTATGAGATTCCTGAAGAGGAAGAGGATGAAGCTGAAGAGATAGATTACTATACAGGGGCTCATATCCCGGGAGCTATTCCTTTTCCAGATTGTGATGAATCAAAAACACCAGAAGAAGCTCTTGAACAAATAAATCCTTATTTACCTACAGTTATTGTCTCAAAGGATGGTAACCCTGAGATATTCAAAAAATGTGCTGAAAAGTTTTCAGTGGTACAGAATCTTGCTGGTGGAATAACAGCATGGGATGAAGAAGGTTATCCCGAGGATGAAGGAGAGTATGAACCACCAAGGGCTGGTGGTGGTGGCGGTTGCCTATAAAAAATGAAGATAAAAAGGAGGTAAGATATATGGCTTTGACAAGAAGGGATTTTCTTAAAGCCTTGAGTATTACAGGAACTGGTATTACTATTGGTGGAAGTGCTGCTTTTGGCAAGGAAGCTCTCATTGTAGAAGATCCGAGAACGTCGTATCCAAATAGTTCTTTTACAGAAAATATGTACAGGAAAGAGTTTGCGTACACTTTCGGAAATAAAGAAGAACATGGGACAGCCTACCACTGTGTCAACTGTCAGGGTAACTGTGCATGGGACGTATGGGTAAACAACGGTATTATCACAAGAGAAAACCAGGTTGCAAACTACAATCCTATAAATCCTAAAATTCCAGATTTTAATCCGAGGGGATGTAACAAAGGTGTTCAGCACTCTCAGGTTACGTATGAAAAAGACAGAATACTTTATCCTTTAAAAAGGGTTGGAAAAAGAGGCGAAGGGAAATGGAAAAGAATAAGTTGGGATGAGGCTATAACGGAAATAGCAGAGAATATATATAAAACAATGCTTGAAAAAGGTCCAGAAGGTTTATACATCCATGTTGGAGCAGGAATGCTAACAGAAGCAAGGGGTGCTGCAGGAAAAAGGCTTGGAACACTCCTTGGAGCGGTAAGACCATATATAGCATCTTATGTTGGTGATATGTTTCCAGGTGTATCTCTTGTATATGGGGAAGGAAATATAGGCTGTTCTTATGATTTCTTTTACACAACAGATGTAAATATATGGTGGGGTCAGGATCCAAATAAAACAAGGATTCCGGATGCTCATTTTGTTTGGGAAGGAAAGTATAATGGATCAAAACAGATTGTGATAACTCCTGATTTTAATTCAACATGTGTTCATGCAGATTTATGGGTTCCAGTTAAAGCTGGTTACGACGGTTTTCTTGCAATGTCAATCATCAATGAGATTCTTGTTAAAAAGCTTTATAAGCCGAAATTTGTTAAAACATTCACAGATCTACCTTTCCTTGTAAGACTTGATAATAAAAAGCTTCTAAGACTTGAAGATATAGATATTGAAAATCCGCCGGAAGTATTTGACGTAGAGCTGTTTCATATATTTGAGGAAAAAGGTGAGGGTAAGGAGTTTCATCCTCATGAGACATTTTTTGCATGGAATTTAAACAATAATAAGCTGACTGTTATGCCCGGATCTGAAGGATCGCCTGTAAAAACGCTTAGACTTAAGGATGTCGGATGGGATATAGATCCTGCACTCGAGGGTGAGTGGGAGGTAAAACTAAAAGATGGTAATACTGTGAAAGTAACAACTGTATTTGAGCTTCTAAAGAAAGAAGCTTCTAAGTTCTCCGCAGACAAAACATGGAAACTCACAGGAGTTCATCCAAAGATTGTTGAAGAGCTTGCTAAAGACATAGCATTGCCTAAGGTAGTTATGATCTCTATGGGATTTACAATAGGTAAATATTTTAATGGACTTCTTGCACAAAGGGCTATAGCGTCAATATCCGGCCTTGTAGGAAGACTTGGACCATATGGGGGGTTCAATACAGAGAACGAATGGTCAATATCAGGTATGGGCAAACTTTCTGGATTTTCAGGAAAGTACAAGCAAAGGTTTGCTTCAGGATTCACAAGTGAATTTGTACTTGGTCAGATGTTAAAAGATGTTGAAAAACTTTACTCTGATGAAGATGTAAGAAGGGCTACAGGTTTATCAAAGGATGAGTATCTAAATAAAGTTAAAGAGATGCTTAATAACTATGGAACAGATGAAAAATGGAAAGAAAGCATAGGAACTAAAGACGGAAAACCTTACTGGGATACTGTGGAAACTTTTCTCATATTTGCAGACTCAAGATTTAGAAGAAATAAAGGTGATACGTACAAAGAAGCCTTTTTAAATAAAGCTAAATTTTTCGCTTATGTTGACTGGAGAATGAACTCGACAGCACAGTATGCGGATATTGTTCTCCCAGCAAAATCTATGTATGAGGTATGGGATATAAGAACAAACCCTGGATACCACAGATATGCAAATATGGCACAACCACCCCAAAATCTAAAACCTGTAGGGGAATCAAAATCTGAGTGGGAGATATGTACACTAATTGTTGAAAAGCTTGAAGAGATAGCAAAAAGTAAGTATAGGGAGACAGGTGATGAAAAATATATAAAAATACCTGATCCAACGCATTCTAAAACAGGATATAGAGAGCTTGATAAAGTTGTTAAGGAATTTACGCTTGATGGTCATCTTAGAACTGACAGGGATGCCGTTCACCTTGCACTTGAAAGTGTTGAACAGTTCAAGCCAAACACATTTGAAACGGTTAGAAAAAGAGGTGGTTATCTTCAGTTGAATGAGAAAGGAGGAAAAACCTCACCACTTTATCCAGACAAACCTTATAACTCATTTGAAAATAACTTATTCCTGTTTGAGAGATTTGAAACACTTTCAGGAAGGTTAACGTACTATGTTGACCATGATCTATGGATTGAGGTAGGTGCTGCTGTGCCGACAGCACATGAACCTATAAGACCTGGAAGACATCCTTTTGTTCTAATGTCTCCTCATGCAAGATGGTCAATTCACTCAACCTATAAAACATCAACTATACTGATGAGACTTCAGAGGGGAGTACCTTACGTTATGATAAATCCTGAAATAGCAGAGAAAAAAGGAATAAAAGACGGAGACCAGATAAAAGTGTTCAATGATCTTGGGGAGTTTTATGCGATGGCAAAGATTTATCCTTCATGTCCAAAGGATGCAATTATTATTGAGCATGGATGGGAACCTTTTGCCTTTAGAGGAAATAAATCTCACAACACTGTTGTTGCATCACCTTTAAATCTTCTTGAGCTTTCAGATGGTTGGGGACATCTGAAATTTGGCGGTAATTGGGATGGAAATCAGCATGCATACACAACTTCAGTGGATATAGAAAAAGCATAAGGAGGTAAAAATAGATGTCAAAAAGACAGCTTGCAATGGTTATGGATTTAAATAAATGTATAGGATGCCAGACATGTACAGTTGCCTGTAAAACACAGTGGACAAACAGAAACGGTAGGGAATACATGTACTGGAATAACGTAGAAACACAGCCTGGAACTGGATATCCAAAAAACTGGATGGAATCTGGTGGTGGGTTTGACTCTGAAGGTAATCTCAAGGACGGTATCATTCCTGATATGGTTCTGGATTACGGAGTACCGTGGGATTATAATCATGATGAACTTTTCAACAATGCTGATGAGACGGTTCTTTCGCCAAATGTAGATCCTGTTTGGGGACCAAACTGGGATGAAGACGTTGGAGAAGGAGACTGGCCCAATTCATACTTTTTCTATCTTCCAAGAATATGCAATCACTGCTCAAATCCTGGATGTTTAGCAGCATGTCCAAGGGAAGCCATATTCAAAAGAGAACAGGATGGTATTGTCCTTGTTGATCTTGATAGATGCCAGGGTTATAGATACTGTATAGCGGGATGTCCTTATAAAAAGATATACTTCAATCCAAAAATATCAAAATCTGAAAAGTGTATATTCTGTTTTCCAAGAATAGAGAGAGGTCTCCCTCCAGCCTGTGCCCATCAGTGTGTTGGTAGAATAAGATTTGTAGGATTTCTTGACGATGAAGAATCTCAAGTTTATAAACTTGTACATAAATACAAAGTTGCTCTTCCATTAAGGCCAGACTTTGGAACACAGCCTAATGTTTATTATGTTCCACCTCTTGAGGGTCCTCCAAAATTTGATGATGAGGGCAAACCTGTTGAAGGATCTGGAAGAATACCTGTTGAGTTCTTAGAAAAGCTATTTGGACCTGAAGTTCATCAGGCTTTAAAAACCCTGAAGGAAGAGATGGATAGAAGAAAAAGAGGTGAGCCTTCCGAACTTATGGATATCCTTATTGCATACAGTCATGCCGATATGTTCAGATTAGATGAAAATTATTATCAGACTCTGGCAAAAGAAAAAGGTTTAAAAGGAACAGAATTTTTCAAGATAATTGATGAAAGGTATATACAGGGGGCAAATACTAAGAAAGTACAGGTTAAGCAGTATTTTAATATATCCGGTCTTAAAAATAATGAGAGTCATTAAAGAAGATTAAGGAGGAAAGAGATAATGAATAAAGGCTTAAAAGCTGGATTACTTGGATTATCGCTTGTTGCATTTTCAGCTACAGCCGGAGAAAAAGAATTTTTTAAGTATGAGGTTATAAATGGAAAATATGTAGAAGGAGATATATCGGCAGATCCAGAAGATGATGTATGGAAAACAGCAAGGGGAAAAGATGTTTATCTGTATCCCCAAATTACAGTAAGACTTAATGATAAGAGAGCAAACAGCCTTATACCAAAAAAGAGAAAAGTTACGGCAAGGGTAAAGGTTGTTTACAACAGTGAAAATATAGCTGTTTACATAAGATGGAAAGACGAAACGCCGTCTATACAATCTGTCTATGATACAGATGCGTTTGGAGATGGAGTCAGCATCGAATTTCCAAATAGATTTGGAAAAGGGATCTCACTTCCATATGTGGGTATGGGAGATGAAAATCATCCTGTAACCGTGTATCTACAGAAGAATGTTGCTGGTAGAGACTATCAGAAAGTTTTTGTTTCAAAAGGGTTTGGATCTCTTACAGAGATAGAAGAAAAAGGTATTGATATTTCCATGAAGTACAATAAGGAGACAAAAGAGTGGACAGCTGTTTTTAAAAGGCCGTTGAAAACAAAAAAAAGCAATCTAAAATCAGGTCTTGTGCCTATTGCCTTTGCAATCTGGGATGGAGATCAATATGAAAGGGATGGTAATAAGGTTCTTTCAAGATGGAAATTTATAAAATTGGGAAAATTTCCTATTAATGAGGATTATGTCAAATACATATCGTGGGGAACGCCTTATATCGACTGGTATAGAAAGGATAGAAAAGAAGATATAGGAGATCCTATAAGGGGTAAAAAACTTGCAATAGAAAATGGATGTAATTCATGCCATAGATTTGACGACCAGAGAACGGCTCCTGTAGGGATGGCTCCCGACCTATCAAATATTGGAGTTACTGCGAATGCTGTCTATATAAAAGAATCAATAATTAATCCTAACGATGTAATAATAAGAAATCTGAATATTAATAGACATTACAACAAAGGTGCACAGCCTGATAAATTCAGAGCATATCCTAACAATGATATGTATCAGTGGTACATAATGATTGATGGTAAAAGACAATCAAAGATGCCGCCTTTTGATTATCTTTCACAGAAGGACTTAAACGATATTGTTGCTTATCTAAAAACATTGAAAAGCTGGAAAAATTTTAAATAACTGGAGGTATAAGAATGAAAAGGATATTTGCATATATACTCAGTCTTGCCTTTTTAATATCTTTAAGTCCAGTTGTTGTTTATGCACAGCAAGAAGCTGTAGTTGATGAAGTAGAAGATGATGAAGAAGATACTGTTGAGCTTACCAGTGCTGTGATAACAGCTCTCTCATGTGCAAGGGAAGCTGAAGACAGTGGAGAGTTTGAAGTTTTATCTTCCTGTCCTCCAGTAAAGGCATGGGAAGATGTTGATGATATGTACAACCAACCTCCCAAAATCGTTGTATTTGACGTTACAGAAGGAGAATACTATTACGTTCAGGCTTCAAAGGACAGTATTTATTACTCTGATCTTCTTGAAGGTTTTGGAGGAAGTATAGATGGAGAAGGTGCCATAGTAGGTGAAAAAGATGGGATAAAGATAGTTAAGTTTGAAGAGTTTGAAATAACACCAAAACCCAAACCAGGATTTTTTAAAGGTTGTCTTTAAGTCATTAAGTTCATAACTACACAAGGAGGGTTATCTATGAAACTGGGCTTTTTGGTAGATTTAAGCAGATGTATAGGGTGTATGGCCTGTGCTGTTGCCTGTAAGGCTGAGAATGACGTTCCTCTTCACAGTTGGAGATTGAGGGTGAAATATATAGATCAGGGAGAGTTTCCAGATGTAAAAAGGCATTTTGTTCCTTTAAGATGTAATCACTGTGAAAATGCTCCCTGTGAAAGAATTTGTCCAGTAAGTGCACTTCATTACCTCCCAAATGGGATTGTCAATGTAGATCATGACAGATGCATAGGTTGTGCTTCATGTATGATGGCATGTCCATACAATGCTATATATCTTGACCCAGTAACAAACTCAGCTGATAAATGTACTTACTGTGCACACAGAATTGAAGTAGGTATGATGCCAGCATGTGTAGTTGCATGCCCAACACATGCAAACATATTTGGTGATCTCGATGATCCTGAAAGTGAAATATCAAAGTATTTAAAATCTCATAGAGATGTTATGGTAAGAAAACCTGAACTTGGAACAAAACCAAAACATTATTATGTTAGAGGTTCTACAGTCGCTCTTGATCCTCTTGCTTCTGAAAGACCTGAAGGATTTACGTTATTTACGGAAGTTAAGTTTTTAGATCATATAGGAGGGCATTAATAATGTTAGGAGCTGAAGTTACCTTTGATGTTGCGATACCTAAGATTATATGGGGATGGCTTGTATCGACTAATATGTGGGCTAAAAGTATAGCTACGGGAACTTTCCTTGTAGGCCTTTACTTTGTACTTAAATATCCAGAGAAGGATAATTTTTTCAGAAAATGGATTCCTATCCTTGGGCTGATATTTATAGGTATAACCCTTCTTGTAACCATTCTTGATCTTCATCATATGTTGAGATTTTGGAAAATATTTGTCCATGCACACTTTACGTCTGCCGTAACACTTGGAGCATGGATTGTGTCAGGATTTGTTATCATCCTTCTAATATCTTTCTGGTCATGGGCTTCAGGGAATAGAAAGCTTTTCAATAGAATTATGATTCCTGGGTTTATACTTGCATTTTTCTCAACAATTTATACGGCAGGTATAATGGGCCAGGCAACAGGAAGAGAGATATGGATTTTCCCAACAGAAATGGTATCAATGCTTTTAAGTGCTACACTTGCTGGTTCAGCAGCATTTCTGTTTATTGATAGATTATACCGTTATGTATTGGATGATCAGATAAGAAGGGAGCTTGGATATATATTATTTTCAAGTGCTGGTTTGATGTCAGCGCTTTATATAGGAGAACTGTATTTTGCCAGGATGCATACTGAATTTTCTTATAAGGTTGTAAAGATACTCGCTTTCGGAGATGTTGCCCCATTTTTCTGGCTGGGTTTTGTTTTTGGTCTGATAATCCCTATGATTCTTGTTGGTATTGCTGTTGAGAAAAGAAAAGGCTCATATGCGTTCCTTGGATCGCTAAGTGCTCTTATAGGTTTATGGCTTATAAAACATGCATGGTTAACAGCACCACAACATCTACCATTAAGTTAATCAGGAGGGTTTTGAAATATGAAAACAAGCAGAAGAGAATTTTTAAAAGGTGTTGCTACATTAGTAAGCGGAACAGCGCTTGCTAAAGGAATTGTTGAAAAAACTGTTAATCAGGCAAATGCTGGTACAAAAGAGGATATATCATTTTTCCCTGAACATATAGATTACTATCCCCCTTTTGAAAAATGGAATAATTGGAAAGAACCTGAAGGAGCTTATTGGAAGCAGAAAGGAGGGGCTTTAAGAGATGGTGTAAAGATGATCAATTATATGATCATTCCTACAGTATGTAATAACTGTGAAGCTGCATGTGGTCTTACCGCTTGGATAGATAAAGATAGTATGATTATAAAGAAATTTATGGGTAATCCATTTCATTCAGGAAGTAGAGGAAGAAACTGTGCTAAGGGTTATGCAACATTGGCGCAAACTTACGACCCTGATAGAATACCTTTTCCCCTCAAAAGAGCTCCGGGCTCTAAAAGAGGAGAAGGAAAATGGATCAGAACTACATGGGATGAGGCTCTTGAAACAATTGGAAAAAAAATAAGAGAAACTTTAAATAAGGCTATTAAAGAAGGGGACGAACTTGCTAAAAAAATGATCATGTACCATGTTGGAAGACCTAACGAATCGGGCGGTTTTACAGCAAGAGTAGTATGGTCCTGGGGAGTTGATGGACACAACTCCCACACAAACATCTGTTCTGCAGGAGGACGTCTTGGAGCTATAGCGTGGAGTGGAGATGACAGACCTTCACCAGATTTTGCAAATTCAAGACTTATCTTCCTGTCTGCATCTCACGCAGCTGATGCAGGACACTACTTTCAGCAACATGCAGGATATATTGCCGATGCAAGGGCAAAAGGTGCAAAACTTGTGATAATGGATCCAAGACTTTCAAATTCTGCAGGTATGGCCGACTTATGGCTTCCAGTATGGCCTGGAACAGAAGCTGCTGTATATCTTTCTATGATAAATAGACTTCTACAGGAAGATAAATATAACAGAAAATTTATGGAAAGATGGGTTAACTGGAAAACATTTATAAAAGATAAAGAATATCTGAACTACCTTCTAAAAGAAGGGAGAATCTCAAGACTTCCTGAAGGGGAAACTTTTGATGACTTTATAGCTGTTCTTAAGGATCTGTATAAAGATTTCACATTTGAGTGGGCTTCAGAAGAGACAAAAGTTCCAATAGAAAGACTTGAAAAGCTGTATGAATTGATTCTATGGGCTGGAGACAGAATTACATCTTATTTCTGGAGAGCTCAGGCTGCAGGTAATAGAGGAGGATGGATGTCTGCTGGTAGAACCGGATACTTTCTTCTTGTTGTTACAGGCTCAATAGGTGGAGTTGGTGCAAATGGATGGCATCACTGGCATGTTCTTGGAGTTGGTGGTAAAGGTGGAAAAGCTACATTAAAAGAAAAACCTGAACCTGTTGATGTATGGAATGAACTTTTATGGCCTCCAGAATGGCCACTTTCAACTTATGAGCTTTCATTCATTCTTCCGCATCTTTTAACAGATGATCAGTGGAGAAAGAAGTGGGCTAATAGAGGTCTTAAAATACCTGACAGATTAGATGTCTGGATCTCAAAGATATACAATCCGGTATGGATAAATCCAGATGGATTTAAATGGATAGAGGTTTTAAAAGATGAAAATAAAATGGGATTAACGGTAAATCTTTCGCCTACATGGTCTGAAACAAACTGGTTTGTTGATTATATACTTCCTGTAGGTCTTGCAGGAGAAAGACATGACAATCAGTCAGCGGAGACAAAACCTGAAAGATGGACAGCCTTCAGACAACCTGTTTTAAGAGTTGCTCTGAAAAAGATGGGTTGGGAACCAAAAATTCCATGGAGAGCTACACTTGAAGCACATAAAAAAGTTGGTCTTGGGGAAGTGTGGGAAGAAAATGAGTTCTGGATTAATCTTGCGTGGGCTATAGATCCAGATGGTAAATTGGGAATAAGACAGCTTTATGAATCTAAGAAAAACCCTGGAAAGCCTGTAACAATTGAAGAATGGTATGAAGCAGCATTTGGAACACTTCCAAATCTGAAGAAAATATGCGAAAAACTCGGAACAAATCCTTATGAGTATATGAGAGACAGAGGAGCATGGACTGAAGAAACAGATGTTTATAATGTTCATGAAAGGGAAATCCCATATGATCCGGAAAAAGATGCATACAAGTATAAAGGAAAATGGATACAAAGAAGTAAACTTGCTGTAGATCCAGATACAGGAGCTGTTTATATAAAGGATCACAATTCTGAGATTCACTCAGAAAGACATACAATAGGTGTTATGAGAGATGGTAAACTATTAAAAGGCTTTCATACACCGACAGGTTTATTAGAGTTTTACTCAAAAACATTTGTAGAATGGAACTGGCCTGAGTATGCAGTTCCTTACTATCCAAGAAATAAAGAAGAGAGAAAGAAACTTGTACATGGTGTTACACATGTTCATCATGACTATATGACTGAACCAAATGCGTTTGTCCTTAATCCTATCTATAGACTTCCTTACAACATACACACAAGATCTGTTAATGCAAAATGGCTTATGGAAATATCTCAAAACCATAATCCTGTATGGATAAATGAAGCAGATGCAAAAAGGCTTGGTATTAAAAAAGGAGATCCTATTAAACTCCGTGTAGTTGATACTGTTTCGGGAATAGAAGTCGGGTACTTCATTGGGATGGCTATTCCAACCCAGGCTACAAGACCTGGTGTACTTGCATGTTCGCACCATTCAGGGAGATGGAGAGTTGTTGACACAGTTAGGGTAGAAGGTTTCAATCAGGAACTTGGTTTTAACAGGTACGGAACTGCATTAGTGGAAATACATAATTCTGGATCTGTTTGGGCTGCAAGATGGAAATCTGGAGTAAGAGCATTTAAAGTTGAAAGAAAACATGGTAAGAAAGATCTTAAATGGCCATATCCAGAATTTAACAAGGACATGAAAGAGGTATGGTGGAACGGTGCATCAGGTGTATGGCAAAATGCTGTTTTCCCAGCGAATCCAGATCCACTTTCTGGAATGCATTGCTGGCATAAGAAAGTTCTTGTTGAAAAAGCTGGACCAAATGATAAAGTAGGTGATGTGGTTGTTAATACTGAGGCAACATTTAAGGTTTATCAGGCTTGGAGAGATCAGCTTACAAGACCTGCACCTGGACCAAATGGTCTAAGAAGGCCAAAATGGTTTAAGAGACCTTGGTATCCTCATACGGATACTGCTTACAGAATGAAATAATAAAATTCAAAGGGGTGTTCTCACCCCTTTTTAGAGGTAGAAGATGGGAAAAATTAATGAGCTTACAGCACGGATTAATATGTATGGTTTTTTATCAAGACTCCTTATTGAGGAGATAGATTTAGAAACGTTGAAAAAGATAAAAAAGAGTAAAGATATTCTTGATCTTTTCCCAAATACTAAACAGTGGGATCTTTTCTGGGAAAAAGATGAAAAAAAACTGATAGAGGAAGATCTAAATGTCGATTTTACGACAGTTTTTTTACTGAATGTTTATCCTTATGAATCTGTATTTATACATGATGAAGGACATATAAACCCTACTGTTACAAATCCAACATTAATATTTTATAGAGAGCATGGATACTCTATAGATCTTAGTAAAACAAGAGCACTTTCTCCAGATCATATAGCTGTAGAAATGGAGTTTATGATGAATCTTGTAAAAGAAGAACTTGAGTCAGTGAGAAGGAAAGATAAATCCGAAACAGATAGGCTGAAAAATATACAGAAGAAATTTCTTGAAGAACATCTTGGAAACTGGGGACCTATATACCTCATGGCAGCAAGAGATATGGCTGAAACACCTTTTTACCACGATATATGTCAACTTGCTCTTGATTTTATCTTATCGGATTATGAATATCTTATAGAAGATATGGAGTTGGTTTAAGAAAAAAATAGAGCTTAGAGGATCTTGGCATGGATCAATTGAGAGTAAGTCTTAATTTCTACAACTGTACACACGTTTATTTCAGGGATTCTTCCTGCAGTAAATGTATAGATATCTGTCCAGTAAAAGAAGCAATATTTTTTGAAGATGGAAGACTAAAAATCAATGAAGAAAAATGTATAAACTGTGGTGCCTGTTTTGGTATATGTCCGACAGAAGCCTTTTCCATCAACGGTTTCTCGCCTGAAAGATTAATGGATCGGATTATAAATTCTGATAATCCAGTTATAAGCTGTAGATCAAATGTACCTTGTATAGCAGTTTTGGATCCTCAGTATCTTGTATCATTAACTATAAAAACTGGAAAGAACATTATTATAGATCTTTCGTATTGTGAGAACTGCAGTATTTCCTCATTGAAAGTTCGAATAGAGGAGATTATTAGAGAGACAAATTACTTTCTTGAGATATCAGGTAGCGTTAGAAAGATTCTGAAAAACACTGAAAATATAAATACTGGAAGATCGCAGAATAAAGATAGGAGAGAGTTTTTAAAAGATTTTGGGAAGATATCTGCAGGTCTTGCTTTCTGGACACTGGTACCTGAACTAAATAAGAAAGAAAAAGAAGAAGAGGACTTTAAAAATATAGTTGAAGAAAAAATACTTCCCCAAAAAAGAAAAATACTTATAAAAACTTATAGAAGCCTAAACAAAAGTTTTGAAAACATAGTCATAAATACAGGAAATGTTTCTTTTTGTTCAGACAAATGGATAGACAGTAAATTATGTACAAACTGTTCTATCTGTTATAATATCTGCCCTACAGGTGCTTTAAAACCAGGAAAAGACAGACTCCAAATAATTTTTGAGCCCTCTCTATGTGTTAAATGTAAGGTTTGTCATGAATCCTGTCCTGAAAACTGTCTTCATTTGAAGGAAGAACTTAACTTCGAAACATTTTTAAACGGAATGAAAGTCTTAGCAGAACATGTGATGATACCCTGTGAAGAATGTCTTACTCCTTTTTCTTTTAAAGGAGAATCTACAGTATGTCCCCGTTGTAAACAGCTTGATGACGAGATAAAAGACCTTCTCAAAATATAAGACGGATTTAATTAAGAATAATTATTAGAGGTTAGTAGTTGACAACCATAAATAATAACATATTTACTTATATTGGTTATCTTAAACACATGAATATATATAAATATGTTTATTATAATAAATACATTTAGGAGGTAGCCCTATGAAGAAAGTAATTAGTTCAGCAGCAGCCTTAGGTACGGTACTACTAACAACATCAACTTTTGCAACAAACGGGGACAACATGATCGGCGTTTCTCCAGCATCAAGAGCTATGGGTGGTATTGGAGTTGGTATGTGTGTAGGACCTACAGATGCTATTTTTAGAAATCCTGCATGGCTGAGCAGAGAAAAGGGATTTAACGTAAGTTTTGGAGGAATTTTATTTATGCCACATGTAAAAGGAAGATCAAAAGATCCTGCAAATGATGATTCTGGATATGTAACAAGTAAAGCTGACACCTTTATGATTCCTGAAATAGCAATAACAAATCAGATAAATGATAACGTAGTGATCGGTATTGGTGCATACGGTGTTTCTGGAATGGGTGTTGATTACAGGGATAAAGATCCACGTCTTGCTAATATGCATACAACACTGCAGTTTATGAGAATTGTTCCAGCTGTAGGCTATAAAGTTAACAATGCCCTTACTGTAGGTGGAGCATTACATCTGGCGTGGGGATCTCTTGATTTAGGTGCCACAATGATGTGTGATACAGATGGAGATGGACAGCCAAATGATTGTAACAATAACGGTACTCCATTGGATGATGTATGGAATGCTGGAGGTGGTCAGTCTCAGTCTTACGGTATAGGAGCTTCTATAGGTATTAATTACAAGCCATCGGAAAATATCTGTATAGGTGCTTCTTATCAATCATCTGTGAAAATGACCTATAAAAATGTTTTTGATTCAAATGGTGATGGTAAATTTGAGGATCTTAAACTTGAACAGCCTCAGGAATTTGCTGTTGGTATAGGCTATAGACCTGTAAATATATTCAAAATAGGATTTGATGTTAGATGGATAAACTGGTCTGATGCTGATGGATATAAACAGTTTAAATGGGAAGATCAATGGGTTTTTGCCGTCGGTGGCGAATATAAAGTTACTCCTAAACTTGCTTTGAGAATGGGATATAACTATGGAAAAACTCCGATAAGAGAAAAATCAAATCTTGATCTTGGACCTTATATGGGAGGCAGTTCTTTAAATAACATTCCTGATTTTGCTAATCCTTTCCCTGACTATAATGTTGAATGGTTTAATCTTATAGGATTTCCTGCTATAGCAGAACAGCACATAACACTTGGTTTTGGATATCAGTTTACAGAGAAATTCACACTGAATATGTCTTATGTTCGTGCATTTGAAAAGAAAGTTGAATCAACAGCTATGAATGGAGCTATTTTAGCTGGAGCTAAAAACGCTCAGGACTCTATAGGTGTATCTTTAGACTGGCATTTTTAAGCTATTTTTATCTGACGGAGGAGTAGATTATGAGAGTACTAATGGCAGGCTTTTTATCATTAACTGCATTGATTGGAACTTCAACAGCACAATCAAAGTTTATGTCTTCAGAATATGCTGTGGAGTTCTGTGATCTGTGGAATAAAACTAAAGAACTGACAGAAGGTCTTTCAAAATGGTCAAAGAATACAGGGGATAAAGGTTACAGAATTATAAGATTTTACAGACAGGACTGTGGCGGACCTGAAAAAGCTATAGAAGTCCACGTAACGCTTAAAGATGGAAAAGCAATCTGCGTTTATGGTGGAAAATCAACAGATCAAAAAGCAGACTTCCTTATGTTTGCGACAGATAAAAACTGGAAATCTCTTGCAAAGGGTGAGTTTGGATTTATGGGGATGGGAATAATGTCAAAGATGACATTCGAAGGCTCAAAATGGGAAGCGATGCAAAATATGGGGCCTTTTAAAGCATTTCTACTAAATCTAAATAAAGTCAGGCATTCTATGGAATGTCCGTAGCTGTGAGCGTCTTCCACCTATCTTGGCAGGTTTAATCCTGCCCTTTTTAATTAAAAAAATAAATAAATCTATAAAGATTATCTATTGGACTGAATATATTCTTCTCATTTATTATCCATATATCAAAAAATTAAAAGGAAAAACAAATGCGACAAATACTACCAGGTCTGATAGTTACTTTTTTAATAGCTATTTTCTCAACAATCTTAGCTTCTACAGAGCTCATAAAGGAAACTGTCAAATTTAGTCCGCTAATAATAGCAATACTTACAGGTGTTGTAGTAGGAAATATATTTAAACTTTCTGAAAGATTTAAACCAGGTATAGTATTTTCACTAAAGAAAATATTAAGAACAGCAATTGTTTTCTTAGGGTTTAGACTTACTTTTCAAAACGTTGCTGATGTAGGGATGGAAGGTCTAATAGTTGATACTGTAATGCTTATAGGTACTTTTATATTAGGAGTTTTCGTATCCACAAAAATTTTTAAATTAGACAGTTCTATGGGATATCTCCTTGCTTCTGGAAGTTCTATATGTGGAGCATCGGCTGTTCTTGCAACGGCACCTGTTATAAAAGCACCAATGCATCATGCAGCTATGGCTGTTGCTACCGTAACAATATTTGGAACACTTTCAATGTTTCTTTATCCGGTTGTCTATAAAGCGGGACTTCTTTTAGATTTTGATGATCTTCTTTACGGCTTATTTACCGGAGCAACAGTTCATGAAGTGGCACAGGTTGTAGCAGCAGGGTTTGCAGTATCAGAATCTGCAGGTAATACAGCAACGATTGCAAAACTAACACGTGTTATGATGCTCGCTCCACTTCTTGTTATACTAAGTTTTTATTTAGCTAAGAAAAATGCTACACATGGAGCGGGAGTTACATTAAGAGATATTCCTGTTCCTTACTTTGTTTTTGGATTTATAGCTATGGTAGGAGTTAATTCAACAGGATACATACCTGAAAACATAACACATAAGATAAAAATTGTTGATGGATTTTTACTGACAGTCGCAATGGCTGCTATGGGAATTGAAACAAATATAAATAAGATGAAAGGTGTAGGAATGAAACCTATTTATGTTGCATTTATAATGTTTCTTTTTCTATTTTTTGGTGGTATAGCAGTTGTAAAAGTTGTTCATGAACTGATAGGATAAATTATAGTATTGACATAAATATATTTAGGAGTAAATTAATTATTCCAGTTGAATAAAATATGGGGGCGATACGGGTTCGACGGGAACGGTTAAGCCGGGCCAGCAGGCCGGAGAAGGAAACTCCGTAAAAAACCAAACAACAACAATTCCCGAACGCGAAATCGCTCTCGCTGCTTAATTAACGCAGCGACGTCCTCCTGAGCTTGCCCGTGGGCTTAGGAAGGGCGTAAGACACACGGGATAGGAAGATGCTGACCGCCCTGTAAGCATCTTCCGAAACCTCACAGGGCTGGCCTGCAGATACCCTGCCTGTGGGGTCGCTGCAGGTAAGATCTAAAACACAGGCTGAGCCTGGAGAAGGCCCGAGCGACGGCCGTTTTCGGACGGGGGTTCGATTCCCCCCGCCTCCACCAATGAAATATCATTAATAACCGTAAATATAACCTTGTTGTAAAAAACTTTGAATTCACCATTGTTATACTCAATTTTGTTAATAAGTTTAGATAACTTTGCTCTCGCTGCTTTGCCTTGGTTTTTCTTATACATGTCTATTAAAAGTGTTTTTAGAGCTTTCGGATCTATGTTTAGCTGTATGTAGTTTGTTTTTTTGTTTTCAAGTATTTTTAGCTTTGCCTCAAGTTCTATCTTTTCGTTTTTAAGCTGTTTCATTCTGTCTTAGTAGTTGTAGGTTTACCTTATAGTGGTGAGAGGAGGCTTTTAATACAGATATTAGATGAAGTTAAGCCAGTAGAAGATAGTTTATTTATAGGGGACAAGATATACGGTAGAGACAATAAATTAGCAAAAAAAACATTGAAGGAGTTAAATTTGATTCCAGTAATTCCTGTAGAGGATACAATAAGGCATAAGGTTAGGAATCCATGTAGGAAGAGATTAAAAGAGATTTATGAAAAAAATAAAGAGTTGTACAGGGAAAGATATAAGATAGAGCAGTTTTTTGGGAAGATTAAAAATGCGTATGGAGATAGAGACAACACTAAGATTTATAACTTAGCCTGTATATCTGTTTTAATGATGTTCCTGATTTACAACATTGCTTTTTTAATGGCTCTTTTATTTCTTTTTTTGGATTTTTTTAAACACACTGATACGTTTTATAATATGAACCAACTGTACTTTAAAAAAACTGCCAGTTCTGGTATAATTCTTTTTTTGTAATTCTTATTTCTTGTGAGATAAATAAGGAGGTATTTAAAATATGGCAGCACCTAAAAGAAAAAAATCAAAATCTAAAACAGCAATGAGAAAAGCACAGTGGATGAGAAAATTAAGTATTCCCGGCTTATCTTTATGTCCAGAGTGCGGACAGCCAAAAACGCCTCATAGAGTATGTCCACACTGTGGGTACTACAAGGATAAAGAGGTTGTAGAGGTCGTATAATTGTATATAGCTTTAGATGCTATGGGGGGAGATTTTGCCCCCTCAAGTAATGTTGAAGGTGCCGTTTTATTTGCCAGAGAGTTTAATATAGGTGTTTACCTTGTTGGTGTTAAAGAGCTTTTGGAAAAAGAAATAAAAAAATACGATACAAAAAATCTTCCTTTAGAAATTGTTCCTGCCGAAGAAGTAATTGATATGGACGAACCCCCCTCAATAGCCGTAAGAAAAAAAAGAAAATCTTCTATGCATATAGCAGCAAAACTTGTAAGAGAAGGGAAGGCAAGCGGGTTTGTTTCTGCAGGAAATACAGGTGCAGCAATGGCCATTTCTAAGTTCGTTGTCGGCTCAGCTGAAGGCATAGAAAGACCGGGAATAGCTGTAGCATTTCCAACAAAAAAGGAAAAACCTACTGTTCTGATCGACGTGGGAGCAAATGTTGACTGTCGTCCAAGACATCTGATTTATTTTGCTGTAATGGGACATACTTATGCTAAGGAAATACTAAAAATAAATGATAATCCAAAGGTTGGCATTCTCAGCATAGGTGAAGAAGAGGGAAAAGGCAACGATCTTGTTAAGGACACTTATCCCCTTTTAAAAATGACAAAACTTAACTTTATCGGTAATGCTGAAGGAAGGGATATATTCACAGGTGATTTTGATGTTATTGTGTGTGATGGTTTTGTTGGAAATATAGTTTTAAAAACAAGTGAAAGTCTTGGCAGTATAATCGTTGAAATGATAAAAAATGAAGTAAAGAAAAGTCTTGTATCAAAGATTGGTGCTGCCCTTATGATCCCAGCATTAAAACGATTTAAAAGAAAAGCAGATTTTGCCGAATATGGTGGAGCACCATTACTTGGAACTAAAGGAACATGCATAATAACTCATGGGAGAGCTGACAGCAGAGCAATTAAAAATGCATTAAAAGCAGCTTCAGACTTCGAAAAAACCCATTTTAATGATCGTTTAAAAGAAAATATAGACAATCTTTTACCTGAAGAACTTAAAGGTTAAAGTAAATGGGTAATATTAAGGCTGAAATAAAAGGCATAGGAATAAATATACCTGAGAGAACTCTTACAAATTCAGATCTTGAAAAATTTCTTGATACATCTGACGAATGGATTATAACAAGAACAGGTATAAAAGAAAGAAGAATAGCAGAGGAATGGGAAAAAGCAAGCGATATTGCTCTCCCTGCTGCTAAAGAGGCTATAGAAAAAGCTGATCTTACTCCAAAAGAAATAGATGCTGTTATCGTTGCAACATCAACACCAGACATGACATTTCCTTCAACAGCATGTTTTTTAGCTGATAAGCTTGGCTGTTCAAAACCTATGGCTTATGATATATCTGCTGCATGTAGTGGATTTATCTACGGTTTAACCATAGCAAACTCTCTTATTAAGTCTGAGCAATTTGAAAATGTACTTGTTGTAGGAGCAGAAGTTTTTTCCCAGATAATAGACTGGAATGATAGATCAACAGCAGTTATTTTTGGAGACGGTGCTGGAGCAGTTGTCGTTTCCAGATCAAGAGGAGAAAGCGACATACTCTCCGCGGTAATGAAATCTGACGGATCACACTGGGGATCCCTTTACTGCCCTGTTGGAGAGAAACTTAGAATGAGGGGAAGAGAAACGTTTAAACTTGCTATAAAATCAATGGAAACAGCATCAAAAAAAGCTCTTCAAAAAGCGGGCATCTCACTTGAGGATATAAAACTTGTTATACCCCACCAGGCAAATATAAGAATAATAAATGCATTGGCTGAAAGGATGGAGCTTCCAGAAGACAGAGTTTACAGCAATATTCATAAATATGGAAATACAAGTGCCGCCTCAATTCCTATAGCATTTTATGAAGCATGGAAAGAAGGAAAAATAGATAAAGGGGATTATATCCTCCTCACAGCTTTTGGAGGAGGTCTTACCTGGGGAGCTATTGTTCTAAAATTTTAAATAGAAGGATTTTTTCCAAAATCCTCGGGTTTTATCGACTCAAGCCAGTCCTGTATTTCTCCCTCTTCAGTTTCCGCCTCATTTTCTACCCTTGACTGTTTTAAAACATTTTCAGACACATAGATTGGTGCATCACATCTTAATGCGATATTGATTGCATCACTTGGTCTTGAGTCTATAACAATCCTCTCACCATTAATGTTAAGTAATATCTCTGCGTAATAGGTATTTGCTTTAAGATCATGTATATAGATATACTCAACAGACGCTGAGAGAGAATTTATCAGATTTTTTATAAGATCATGTGTCATCGGTCTTGGCCTCTCAACCCCCTCAAGCTGCATAGCTATTGCATTAGCCTCAAATATTCCTATCCAGATTGGAAGTATATCCTCACTTTCCTTTCCTTTCAAAACTACTATCGGCATATTTGTTACAGGATCAAGTGTGATACCCTGAACACTCATCTCAATCATAACAGGCCTCCTAAATTTATACTAATTGCTCTATTGCTTTCCCTTCAAGACTGAACCTGTTTACCTTTGTAATCTTAACATTAACTATCTCTCCTAACAAATTATTCCTTCCTTCAATATGAACAAGCTTATTCGTTCTTGTTCTTCCAACAAATCTTCCTTCCTTCTCTTCCTCAACAAGAACTTCAACCATCTTATCTTGATATCTCAGGTTCTTTTTGAATGTTATATCCTTTTGGATTAATATAAGGTCATTTAACCACTTACTCAAGATTTTTGGATCTTCTGTCATAGGCATCTGAGCTGCAGGCGTTCCCGGTCTGGGAGAGTATTTAAATGCAAAAACTTGATCATACTCAACCTCTTTCAAGACCTTTATAGTTTCCATATAATCCCTGTATGTTTCACTTGGAAATCCAACAATAATATCAGTAGATAATGAGATTTCTGGAATATATTTTCTTAAAAGTTCTATCTTATCAAGGTACTCTTTCTGTGTATATCCTCTTTCCATTGCCTTAAGTATTTTATCCGACCCTGCCTGAATTGGAAGATGTAGATGCTCGCATATCTGAGGTATCTCTGCCATAGCCTTAATTGTATATTCATCAAGATCCTTCGGATGTCCTGTTGTAAATCTTATTCTTTCAACACCATTAATATCTGCTACCGCATAAAGAAGGTCAACAAATCTAACATCTCCAAGATCCTTACCGTAAGCTGTAACATTCTGACCTATGAGATGTATCTCCTTAACACCATCATCCACAAGCCACTGAATTTCTTTAAGAATTTCTCCTAAACGCCTACTCCTTTCCTTTCCCCTTGTGTAAGGAACAATACAGTATGTACATTTTTTATCACAACCTCTCATAACTGTTACATAAGCTGTATATCTGTTCTCCCTGACAGAAGGATACTTGTCAAGCTCGGTTTCATTCTGATCTATATCTTCTATTATCTCAACAGCCTTGTTACCCTGAAAAACTTCCTCAAGAAGTTTTGGAAGATGATGTATATTTGTTGTTCCAAAAACCATATCTATAAATGGTGCTTTTTGAAGTATTTCATAGCCTGCTCTTTGTGCCAGACATCCACAAACACCGATAACAGCATCAGGTTTTCTATTTTTTATCTTTTTAAACTCTCCAAGAGCGGAGAGAACCTTCTGATCAGGTTTTTCCCTTACAGAACATGTGTTTACAAGGATTATATCAGCATCCTCCCAGCTTCTTGCTGGCTGATAACCAAGAGTTTTCAGCATTCCTGCCATTTTCTGAGAATCATTTATATTCATCTGACAGCCAAATGTTCTGATGTAATATTTTTTCAACTGATGCACCTCTCTATTTATTATTTCAGACTAACAATTTATACTATAAACTATTTTTATTCAAACATTAAAAAGGTAAGATTATGACAGCTTTTATATTTGTTCTTATAATCTTATGCTACTCATATGCTGAGGAAATATCCATTTATAAAAAGATCGTATATCCAGGTTCGTTAAACTATATAATGATAGACCATTTTGATAACAGCATTAAGTATTCTATAGAAGTAGAGTCGAAAAATAAAAAATACAGATTTCCAGTGAAAGAAAGTATAGCTTTTTTTTCTATTCCGTATGAAAGCTCTGGAATTGTAGCTGTTAATCTGATCAAAAATGGAACAGTGATTTTTAGAGAATTTATACAGATTAGAAAAAAAGAATATCCAGTATCAAGAATAAAAATTAAAGAGAGAAAAAAAACCAAAAAGATTTTAAAAAGAATTGAGGAAGAGTATCTGCTTTTAAGAAAAATATTTAAGAAGTATTCAAACAGACTGTTTAAAGAAAAAAAATTCTATCCACCCCTTAAGAGGCTTACTGTAACCACACCTTATGGAGCAAAAAGAATAATTAACAATAAAAAAAGATCTGTACACTGGGGAACTGACTTTAGAGCCCCTGAAGGAACACCTGTTTATGCCTCATTATCTGGAAAGGTTGAGATAGCAAGAGAACTATTTTTTACAGGAAAAACAGTAATAATAAATCATGGACTTGGACTGTTTACACTATACGCACATCTTTCTAACATAACAGTTGACGAGGGAAGTTTTGTAAAATCTGGTCAGACAATCGGTACTGTTGGATCAACAGGAAGATCAACAGGCCCCCATCTTCATTTTGGTGTGTATATCAACGATCATAGGGTTGATCCTGAGCAAACACTGGATATTATTTTTCTAAAATAAGATAATAGATATAAAAAGAATTGGGAGCAAAGCTTGAAAGAGGATAAGAATATAACTCCCATGCTTGCTCAGTATCATAGGATCAAGGATGAGTATCCAGACGCCCTTGTTCTATACAGACTTGGTGATTTTTATGAGATGTTTTACGAAGATGCCCATACAGGAGCGAAAGAACTTAATATAGTTTTAACAAAGAAAAAAGTAGGAAAAGACAGATATATTCCAATGTGTGGAATACCATTCCACTCAGCTGATAGTTATATAACAAGGCTTGTTTCAAAGGGATACAAAGTTGCTGTCTGTGAACAGCTTGAAGATGCATCAAAAGCTAAAGGTATTGTAAAAAGAGATGTTATAAGAGTACTGACACCGGGCACTTATTTTGAAAATGAAAAGCTCAAAAGTGCACTTCTTGGAATATTCAAGGAAAGAAGCAAGTATTACACAGCCTTTCTTGATCTATCAACAGGTGAGTTTACAGGTGGCATCCTGAACAGGGATGAACTGATATCCTTTATAGGAAAGTTTCAACCTAAGGAAATTCTCATTCCTGAAAGTTACGATTTCTCATATCTTAAATCACATTTTAAAAATATATTTATATCAAGACTTCCAGAAGATTATTTTAACGAAGACGTATGCTCGGAATTTTTAAAATTCTTCAAGACCACTCATATCTCTGCTTTTGGTTTTGATTCAAATGAATATAAGATCATATACCCATTATCAGCTGTATGGAAATATGCAAAAACAACCCAGAAATCATTTTTACCATTCATATCAACACCTAAACCATACAGGGAGGACAGTTATGTAAGACTTGATTACTCTGCTCAAAAACATCTTGAGATTGTAAATCCAAATGAGGGAAATATATCCCTCTTTAATGTAATTGACAGAACCTTAACAGGTATGGGAAGAAGGAGAGTAAGATTTTTTCTATTACACCCTTTAAAAAATAGTAGAGATATTATAAAAAGGCAGGATGCAGTAACAGAACTGATTAAAAATGCAGATCTAAGAGATAAAATAAGAGAAATTCTTGATCAGATTTTTGACGTTGAAAGACTTATATCAAAGATATCTTCAAATACCTCAACTCCAAGAGATCTTGTAGGTTTGAGAGAATCACTTAAGAAGATATCCAGACTAAAAGAAGTTGGAAAGGAAATAAAATCAGATCTACTTAAAGAATTATTTGAAGGTATTGAGAATTATGACTGGTTGATTGATAAATTAAACAGATATCTTGAAGATGATCCACCTGTTCATCTTAAAGAAGGTGGACTGATTAAGAAAGGTGTTGATAAGAATCTTGACGAGTTAAAGGAAATAAAAGAAAAGGGAAATGAATGGGTAAAGAAATATCAGAACAGACTTAGAGAAGAAACAGGTATCCAGAGTTTAAAGATAGGTTTCAATAAGGTAATGGGTTACTACATAGAGGTAACAAAACCTAATTTAAAGCTAATTCCAGATTATTTTAGAAGAAGACAGACCCTTTCTAACTCAGAAAGATTTATAACTGATGAGCTTCAAAAGTTTGAAGAAAAAATACTTTCAGCAGACGAAAAAATAAAAGCCATAGAATATGAGATCTTTATGAAAATAAGGGAAGAAGTGGCATTTCTTTCCGACAGAATAGGAAAAACAGCTCAAAAGGTCGGGATAATCGATGCAATTCAATCCCTTTCTCAGATTGCTGTTGAAAAAGGATGGACAAAACCCGAAATATACGATGGATACGATATTGAGATAAAAGAAGGTTACCATCCTGTTATAAGAGATTTTATGCCTGATTTTGTTCCAAACAACTTAAGGATGAACAGAAATTCTTATTTTCATATAATTACAGGACCAAATATGGCAGGTAAAAGCACATTTATAAGACAGTCCGCTTTGATTGTTCTTCTTGCTCAGACAGGCTCCTACATACCTGCGAAGAAAGGAAAGATAGGCGTTGTTGATGGAATATTCACAAGAATAGGATCAGGTGATGCTCTTGCAAAAGGACTTTCAACATTTATGGTAGAGATGCTTGAGATGGCTAACATTGTAAACAATGTTACCGAAAAAAGCCTAATAGTACTGGATGAAGTTGGGAGGGGAACAAGTACATACGATGGACTATCCATAGCTTGGGCTATATCGGAATATCTTGCAGAAAAAGTAAAAGTTAAAACACTTTTTGCAACCCATTATCACGAATTGACACAGCTTGAGAAAGAAATAAATGGTGTAAAAAACTTTTATATGGATATTTATGAGGATGGAGGGAATATAAAGTTTTTATACAGAGTAAAAGAAGGATTCACAAATAAAAGCTACGGGATTCATGTTGCAAAACTTGCAGGTATAAAAGAACAGATAATAAAGAGAGCTTACGAAATACTCTACTATTTTGAAGAACAAAGAGATAAGAAGCTTGAAGAAAATATCTTTTCGCTCAAACAATCACAGGAAAAATATCTTGAAGAAATAGAAGATCTTCCATTATTTAAAGAAATAGAAAATCTACAGTATGGTGATTTTACAAAAATTATAGAAGAGATAGAAAAGTTGGATATAGGAAGTATCACACCTGTAGAAGCTTTAGTTTTCTTAAATGATCTGAAGAAAAAAATAAAAAAGTTAAAGTAAGACCGCAAATTAGGAATCTTATCAAAAGTATCTTTTTTCATTCGTTTCTTTGATCAAATTATATTTTTATTTTTAAAAATATTTAGCAATAACAGAGGGGAGTTATAAAA